>ERZ825137.5793-NODE-5793-length-11193-cov-2.757317_pt1 | contig 11193 bp, 5 predicted proteins | sample MGYA00519873_ERZ825137 | MGnify/ENA primary metagenome ERZ825137 (study PRJEB31778, sample SAMEA3449190) | human gut metagenome | biome: human gut; feature: human-associated habitat; material: faeces | place: United Kingdom | collected 2010/2012 ... | reverse complement strand
AGCCCCGGCGTCTACCGCTGCCACCATATGCTGAAAGACTGCGCCGCCCTGGCCTTTCAAAAGCTGCCGGAAGAAAAGCGCACCCTGTACTACAACCGCTACGGCCAGTGGTTTGAAACGCACGGGATGCTGCTGCACGCCCTGTATGCCTACCGGAACGGAAAAAACTACGACGCGCTTCTTCGGGTAACTCAGAAGGATGCCGGCATTCTGCTGTGCTCTCTGCCGCCGGATTCGGTGCTGAGCACGCTGGCCGAATGCCCTGAAAAAACGCTGCGCGCCCACCCCGCGGCGCTGCTGGTGCTGATGCGCTGCATGTTCAACTGGAACCGGGTGCCCGAAATGCAGAAGTTGAAACAGCAGCTGCTGGCCGCGGTGGACGAGCACCCCGAGTGGGGCACGGAAGAGCGGGGCAACCTGCTGGCCGAGTGCGATCTGCTCCAGAGCTTTTTGTATTACAACGACATTGACGCCATGAGCCGGATGTACCTCAGCGCCAGCGCCCGGCTGACCCGCCCGGCCACCAACATCTGCCCGGCCGACGGGTGGACCTTCGGCTCTCCCTCGGTGCTGATGATGTTCCACCGCACCCCCGGCAAAATGGACGAGGCCGTGGAGGCCATGCGCCGCTATGTACCCTATTATGCCGAAACCACCAACGGCCACGGCCGCTGCACCGACTGCATCATGGCTGGCGAGGCCGCCCTGCTGCGGGGGAATTTTGCAGATGCCGAAATCGAGCTGGAACGCGCCTATGCCCAGTGTGAAGACGGCGGCCGGATTCACTTGATTCTCTGCTGCGATTTTCTGGCCCTGCGGCTGTACCTATGCGGCTACGGCACCCTGCGCTATTCGCCCGAAGAGCGCCATGAGCACCTGCACCAGCTGCACAACCTCTCCTGGATGAAGCTGTGGGCGGGCTGCTTTTCCTATTACTATGCCCTGCTGGGCAACGAGGCCCGCATTTCCGCCCCCTTCCGGGAGCATCACCTGAGCGAGCTGAACCTGCTGGCCCCCAGCAAGCCCATGATGGACATGATTGAAAATCAGGTGTTGCTGCTGCAGGGGGCCTGGAGCAAGGTGGTTGCCCGCAGCACCGGCCAGCTTCAGGCCTGCGAGGGGTTCCACTATGCGCTGGTGGCCCTGTATGTGCGCATTCAAACGGCAGCCGCCTATGCCATGCTGAAAAAGCAGGATGAGGCCGAGGCACTTCTGACCCGCGCTTTGCAGGACGCCGCCCTCGACGGGCTGGCCCTGCCCTTTGCCGAAAATTACTGTCGGCTGGCCCCGCTGCTTCAGCGCCGGCCGCAGGATGCATTTCTGAATCAAATCACCCTATTGGGCGGCCAGCTGGCCCAGAGCATTGCCCGGCTACAGCGCAAGGGGGCCGGCCCAGCCGCGCTGAACGGCCTGACCGACCGAGAGAGGGACATCTGCCTGCTGATCGCCCAGCGGCTGCGCAACCGGGAGATCGCCGAAAAGCTGTTTTTGACCGAGGGCAGCGTAAAACAGTACCTTAACCAGATCTATTCCAAACTGCACCTTGCGGGCGACGCCCGCACCAAGCGCGAGCAGCTGATCGCGCTGGTGAACGCGCCAAATCCCTAACCTTTGGTTAATGGTGCTCCGGCGCGCGCCTCTGTATACTATATAGTAATAGTATCTATATAATAGCGGTTATTATAAGGCCCTGCTCATCCGAGCCTCCTTTTGCCGCAGGAATTCCAGGGTTCGCGCGCCCTGTTCCGGATAGACACAAAATTTTTAAGAAAGGGAGAAAAATCGCAATGCACAGTAAGTTTTCGAAAATTCAAACCGTGTTTCTGACGCTCGCTGTTCTGTTTACCTCTGTTCTTGTGCCCAATCAGGTGCAGGCATTGGAGTCGGGCAGCGCGTCCAACGCCGCGCAGGCGGCTGCGATCACCGACCCAAACACCTTCAACGCCTGGTACGAAATCCAGGGCAACAACACTTCTGCCATCGGCCGTATCTGGGCCGATAAAACCGTGGATGCCGACCCCATTCAGTTCACCACCGGCCAGCTGGCCGGCAAGTCGGTTAAAAAAAGCGCGGGGTCTGATTTCCTGGTGGCTCTGTCCGCCATGTCCTCCACGTCTTCCACCACCCAGGCCGAACCCATCCCTCTGGATGTGGTGATGGTGCTGGATGCCTCCGGCAGTATGTCAGATCCCATGAGTCGCACGGACGCAACCAAGCGCATTGATGCGCTGAAAAAAGCCGTGTCGAAATTTATTGAAAAAGCCGCGGACAAGAACGCCCAGATCAGCGATAAAGACAAGAAGATCCGGCTTTCCATCGTGAAGTTTGCCGGCAAAACCAGCAACAACATCGGCAACGACACCTACCGGGACGGCGGCTACACCTACAACTATTCCCAGATCATGCAGAACCTGACCGTGTGCGAAGACTCCGGTGCCGCGCAGCTAAAGAATACCGTGGAGTCCATTAGCCCCAGTGGTGCCACCCGGGCCGACTTTGGCTTGGAGCGCGCCCAGGCTGCCCTGGCCTCGAACCCGGACCCGGCCCGCAGCAATGCGAAGAAGGTCGTCATCTTCTTTACGGACGGCTCCCCTACCTCGTCCAGCGGGTTCGAGTCGGAGGTTGCTTCCCTCGCCATCGGAACAGCCAAAACCATAAAGGCGACGGGCACCGAAGTGTATACCGTCGGCATTTTTAACGGTGCCAACCCCTCCCTCAGCGTTACCGGCAGCAAAGCCTCACGCGAAGACAAGTTCATGCACGCGGTTTCCAGCAACTACCCCACCGCCACCTACACCAAGGAGGACCCGTGGAACCCGTGGAGCAGCTACGCCTTTAACTGGGGCACCAGAGCCGCGAACTCCAACTATTACCTTGCCGCCACCAGCGCCGATGGCCTGAACAGCGTGTTTGAGGGCATCTTCCGCTCGGTGGCCACCAACCTGACCGGCCCCACCCACATTGAAGAGAACAGCAACCCCTCCAGCGACGGCTACGTGACCTTTGACGATACCCTTGGCAGCTTTATGGAGGTCAAGGACTTCAACGGCATCGCCCTCGCGGATCACATCTACACCAACATTAAAAAAACCACCAACGGCAATGTGGATACCTACGAGTGCACCGACCAGGTCACCGGCCCGGTCAGCCCTGCATACCCCCAGCATGCCGACCTGAGCAAGGTCCTGATCACCGTCACCCACAGCGACGACCGCAAAACCGGCGACAGCGTCCGCGTGCGCATCCCGGCCAGCATGCTGCCCCTGCGCCACTTCGACCTGCAGCGGGATGCGGGCGGCAACGTCACTTCGCTGAACGTCACCGACACCTACCCCATCCGCGTACTGTACTCGGTGGGCTTGAAGAACGAGGTGCGCAGCGACCTGGAGGCCGGCACCAGCACGGACCACGACCTGGTGCAGTATGTCGCCGCTAACGCCGTGGACGGCGAGATCCACTTCTACTCCAACGCCTACACCGGGAAGAAGAACAGCGAGGGCATCACCATCGGTGACACCACCGCCTCCTTCGTTCCCGCCCTGAACAACAGCTTCTACTACTACACGCAGGACACTCCCCTGTACATGGACAAAGCCTGCACCGAGCCCGTCACCAACTTCCAGAAGGGCCAGACCTATTACTACAAGCTGGAATACTACTCGAATCAGGCCGGGCAGGCCACGCCGACCTACGGCTTCAGCGCCATTCCCATCTCCATTTCCGCCGACCAGGACGGCAGCGTGATCGGGCAGAACGACAATGGCCAGGCCTATGTGAAAAAGGGCACCAAAAAGGGCAGTATGCCCCGCGCCATTGACGACCAGATCGGCAACAAGAGCGAGAACATCACCGAAACCGCCACTCGCCGCATTGATTATGACTGGGATCTGCAGAACGGCATGAGCTACCTGCACCTGGGCAACAACGGCCGCCTGACCTACGAGGCCAAGGGCAGCCTGCGGATCACCAAGCAGGTACAGGCCGCCGCCGGGCTTGCCCCCGCCGACGACACCGCCTTTACCATGCAGGTCAACCTGACGGATTCCGCCGGCACTGCCCTGCCCGGCAGCTACCGCTATACCGTTGACGGCAATGCCGCCGGCAGCATCACCAGCGGCGGAACCATCACCCTGAAAAATGGCCAGACCGCCGAGATCGAGGGCCTGCCCGCGGGCGCCAAGTACGCCGTGAGCGAGGTCAACGTTCCCGCCGGGTATACCGCCGCCGTCACCGACAGCGGCAACGGCGTGATCGCCGCGGGCCGGGTGAACGATACCGCCCCCGTTGTGACCGTTACCAACACCTACGCGCCCGCCGCGTACTCCATGGAGAACGCCTTCCCCGGCAGCAAAACCCTGAACGGCCGCAATTGGAAGGACGGCGACTCCTACCGCTTCCTGCTGGAGGCCATCCGCCCCGACAATGCACCGCTTCCGGCCACCGTTGAGACGGATGCCGCCGGAACCCGGTATTCTCAGATCGATGTCACGGCGGCGGACGGAACCGCCGCAGGCAAGCCGATCAACTTCAACTTCGGCACCGTCGCCTTCACCGAGCCGGGCAACTATGAGTACAACATCCGGGAGTACACCCCCAGCACGGAAGACCGCATCCCCGGTGTTTCCTACGATGAGACCGTTTACCGCGCCACCGTGGGCATCACCGACAACGGCCAGGGCCAGCTTGTGCTGGGCAGCTATACCCTGGAGGAGATCGTGCAGGAGAATGGCACCACGAACGCCCCGAACGGCAACGTGGCTGCCTTCACCAACACCTTCAACGCGAACGATGAAGTGATCAACTTCAAGGCCCTCAAGCACTATGTGGACCACTCCGGCGCGACCCAGCTGGCCGACGGCCAGTTCCACTTCACGCTGGAGCCCGCGGCGACGGACAACCTGAACCAGCCCGTCACCACCCATGCTCCCATGCCTTCCGCCGAGGGCTGCAAACCCACCAACACGGCCGGCGGTGCGATCACCTTCGGCAACATCACCTACCGCACCGCGGACATCGGCAAAACCTACTGGTACACCATCAAGGAAGTGCCCGGCAGCGAGCCCCACATGGTTTACAGCAACGCCGAGTATCTGGCCAAGGTGGACGTCACCCTGGAAGGCACCGACACCCAAGCCGGCATCTCCTATTTTGTCAAGCAGGCCGATGGCAGCTGGAAATCCCTTGAGGGCAGCGGCGACAATACCCCCGTGGTGTTTGAAAACACCTACACCCCGACCGCAGCCTCTGCCACTCTGCAGCTGACCAAGGACCTGAAAGGCCGCGGCTGGAAGGACGGCGACTCCTTCGCCTTCACCCTCACCGGTGAGGGCAATGTCCCCATGCCGGCCGGTGGCGACACCGTTACGGTCACGAGCAGCACCGAGGAACACAAGGCCGCATTCGGCGCCATCACTTACAGCCAGGTGGGCATCTACAACTACACCATCACCGAGCAGGCCACGACCATTTCCGGCGTTTCCATCGACACGCCGGTGACGGCCACCGTCACGGTGCGCTACGATAGCGGCGCGCTGAAGGCCGACGTTGCCTACAGCCGCGGCGGCACCGACAGCGCCGCCTTTACCAACACCTACACCGCCGCCCCCTACAAGGCCCAGGCCTCCACGCTGTTCAAGGTCAGCAAAACGCTGACCGGCCGCGACTGGACGGACAGCGACTCCTTCACCTTCACCCTGACCGGCGAGGGCAACGCCCCTCTGCCGCCCAGCGAACAGTGCAAGGCCGTTGTCAACCGCAACAGCACCACCACCACCTTCGGCGATGCGGATCTTACCTTCAACGCCGCCGGTGAGTACGTTTACACCATCACCGAGGACACCGGCAGCATTGCCGGCGTCACCTACGACCCCGCCGTGTACAAGGTGGTTGTGTCCGTCACCGACGACGGCACCGGCAAGTTGACCGGTACCACGCAGTATTTCAAGATCATCAACGGCAAGCAGGTCCCTGTGGAAGGCACCGTGGCGGCGTTTACCAACGCCTACAAGGCCGCCCCCACCGATGATGTGAAGCTCTGACCGCCCACAAGGCCCTGAAGGTGGAGAGCGGCAGCTGGGCGCTGCAGGGCAACGACTTCAGCTTTGCCCTGTATGACAACCCCGATTGCACCGGCACCCCGCTGCGCACCGCCAACAACACCAAGGACGGCAGCATCACCTTTGCTCCCCTCACCTTTGACGCCGCCGGGGAGTACACCTACTACATGCGCGAGGTTCCGGGCGACCGCACCGCGATCACCTACGATTCCACCGTGTACAAGGTCACCATCACGGTGGAAGACCACGGCACCGGCGTATTGACCGCCCTGCCCCCGGTTTACACCCTGAATGACGAAGCCATGGGCGCGGCCAAGTTCGTGAACACCTACACGGCCACCCCGGGCGATGACACCTTTACCTTGACCGCCAACAAGCTGCTGAACGGCCGCGCCATGAACGCCGGCGAGTTCTCCTTTGTGCTGCGCGATGAGACCGGCACGCAGGTTGCCACCGGTACGAACGCGGCAGACGGCACCGTCACCTTCACGCCGGTGGGCCTGAAGGCGGCGCAGACGCAGTACGCGGCTTTCCTGGCCTCTCAGCCCGTGGACGCAGATCCGGAGGCCACTGCCGCCCCGGAGGCGACTGCGGAGCCTTCCACTGCACCCGAAGCAACTACAGCGCCCGAGGCAACCGCAGCACCCGAAACAACCGCAGCACCCGAAACAACCGCAGCACCCGAAACAACCGCAGCGCCTGAAGCAACCGCAGCGCCCGAGGCAACCGCCGAGCCGGAGCCGACGGCTGTTCCGGAACTCACTGCCCAGCCAGAAACCACTCCGGCCCCCGAGGCTTCCTCCCTGCCCCAGGTCAACGGCATGGCCGCCGCGCCCATGCGCCTGGTCGTAGCCCCGCTGGCCGCCGGCACGCAGGAGACGCAGCCCGGCTTCGGGCCGGATGGCGGCATCGCCGAGCCGGACCTGCTGCAGCGCTGGTATACCATCACCGAGGTCAACACCGGCAAAACCGGCGTGACCTACGACACCAACGTGTACAAGGTGCTGGTTCCCCTGAAGGATTCCGGCGACGGCAGCGGCACCCTGGTGGTGGATGATGAACACATCCAGTATTACGCCGCCGATGGCGTTACCCCGCTGGATGGGGTCACCTTCACCAACCACTACGCACCGCTCTCCACCAGCGTGACGCTGGGCGGCACCAAGGTGCTGAACGGCCGCGACCAGAATGCCGGCGAGTTCACCTTCGAGCTGCGCGACGCCAACGGCACGCCGGTTTCCACCGCCGCCAACCAGGCGGACGGCCGCTTCTACTTCGCTCCTCTCACCTTTGAAAAAGAGGGCACCTACACCTACACCGTGCGCGAAAAGAACACGGACGCTGCCCGCGTGACCTACGACCAGACCGTTTACACGGTCAAAGTCACGGTGTTGGACAAGGACGGCCAGCTCACCGCAGAGGTTGCTCTGCCGGACGGCGGCCTGACCTTCACCAACACCTACACGCCGAAGCCGGACCACAAGGACAAGCCGAAGCCGACCCCTGCGCCCACCAGCACGGCACAGCCTGCTGCCCCGACGCAGAGCCCCCGCACCGGAGACAATGCCTCTCTGATGACCTGGGTTGGAATTCTGCTGGTATGCGGCACCGCTTTGGCAGGGCTGTATGTTTACAAAAAGCGTAAACAGAAGTAAAATTTAGGGCAAGGCTTAAACACCGGCCCGCAAACCAATTGGCGCCCCCGATGTGCAAAAGCGCACGTCGGGGGCGCTTTTGCGTATGAAGCATCATTCAGCCATTTGGCAAAGGAGACACGCCCATGCCCATCGAAACCACCGAAGCCTTCCGCGTTCTGCGCATGGATGAACCCATGTACGGCTGCGAAGAGCTGCCCGAAGACGCTCCACTGCTCTGCGAGATTCTGCTGGAGGGGCCGGGCGGCCGCCGGGTGGTCACCTGCCCGGACGCGCTGCTCACCCAGCGGGGCATTCAGGAGGGCGACACCGTTCAGCTTCTGGCGGACGGCACCCTGCAAAAGCTGCCCTGAGCGACTGCCCGAACCAGCCCGCAATCCAGTTGAATGCAGATCGAACGCCGAACACCAAAAGGCCGCCGTTCCCGCGCATACGCCGGGAACGGCGGCCTTTTTTCTGCATGGTTTGGTTCAATCGCCGCGCTGGCAAAGCCTTCCCCTTGATGGGAAGCCAAATCATCGCGGCGGCAGAGCCTTCCCCGCCGCCCTCACACCGGGAAGGCCAGCGCAAACAGGCCGATCATCACCGGCATGGTAACAATGGACAGCAGCGTGGACAGCACATACAGCGCGCTGCTCTGGGCCGCGTTGCGGTGGTACAGCTGCGCCATGGAGGTAAGGGTGGCGCAGGCCGGGGTAATGGCTGCCAGATACACTGTCATCAAAATGGAGCGGCCATCCGGCACCCAGGCCGCCGCGTTCAGCAGCCGCAGCACCGCCAGCACCGCCGCCGGGTAGCCGATGAGCCGCAGGGCCACCGGCAGGTAATACCGCCTGGTGCAGAACAGCTGCTTCAGCGGGCTTTCCGCAATGGCCATGCCCGCCAACAGCATCCCCAGCGGGCCCACCATGTCGCCCATGGTGTTCAAGGCCCCCAGCAGCTGGCCTGGCAGCGGAATGTGGGCGAAGAACAGCACCGCACCCATCACAATGGAGATGAGGTTCACGTTCAGCAAAATCTTTTTCCACTCAATAGCCCCGCCGCCCTGCAGGCTGGTGCTGCAATGGGTCCACAGCAAAATCAGCTGCACAATGACGAAGGCACAGGAATATACCACGTATTCCTCCCCCAAAAGGGCCCGCACCAGCGGAATGACCAGCGCGGCCGCGTTGCTGTAAATCAGGGTGGCCCCCTCGATCACGTCCAGCTGCAGCGGCCGCTTCAGCACCGCCGTCAGGGCCAGAAACAGCAGGTGCAGCAGCACCGCAATGGCAAAGGCGTACAGCAGCCCGGTGCGCAGCGCGGGCGAATCGTCGATCTGAAAAGCCTTGAGCACCACGCAGGGCAACGCCAGATACACCATCACCACCGAAAGCACCCGGCTGTCCGCCGCCTTCAGCAGGCCGCAGCGCACCACGGCGTAGCCCATCAGCAAAATCAAAAACAACTGCAAAATCTGCTGTGCCAGCAGCAAACTGATCTCCATCGTCTCTCCCCCTCGTTCGGGTTCCATCCATGCACAGAAAAACCGGTCGGGCTGTTCCGGCCGGTTTTTCTGCACCGTATCTCGGCTCATATCGCTTTAGTGTACAACCATTCCGCGGCCGGTGCAACCGCCGCAGCCGGTCAAAATCCGCCCGATTCGGGCCATTTGCCCCGGCTGCGCCGATGAGCCAAAACAGCCGCTTTTCAACGCGCCGTCTCTTTCCTTTCGTGTGCCAATGCCGCGCGCATTTTCATGCCGCATTCCGCCTCAAAATAAAAAACGGGAACGCCCCCGGCCGAGCAACTTTGAAAAAGCCCGGGGCATTCCCGTTTGGCACACCATGCAGTATGCCTCACTGATTCTATTTATATAGGTGTGAACGCCCGCTCAGCCCCGGAAGATGGCCAGCAGCCGGGGCGTGGTCTCCACATAATGCACCAGCAGCACGCCCAGCACACAGGCCACCGCCTCGCCTGCGGCCACGCTCACGCCCTGGGCGATGAACACGCCCCAGTTCCACTGGCCCATGATGCACCAGCACAGCTCCGCGCCGATGATCAGGCCGTTGAAAATCACCGGCGGCAGGGCGCTGGCCACCGCCCAGCGGCCCTTGCCCACACGCACATTGGCTAGCGCCCGGGTGCACAGGGCCGCCAGCAGGGTGGCCAGGGTGCCGAACAGCACATCCAGCGCACCCAGGATGTTCGTGCCCAGGAACACGCCCACCAGATTGGTCAAAAAACAGCCCAGCGTCACACCCATCAGGCCGCCGGGCAGCAGCACGGGCAGCAGGGTCAGCGCTTCGCTGAAGCGCACCTGCACGGTGCCGTAGCTCAGCGCCGGCAGGGCCAGGCACAGGGCTGTGTAAAGCGCGGCGATCACCGCGCCGGTCACGATCTTTTTGGTTTTCATTGCATACTTCTCCGGCGGTAAGATTTTGACCTCCGCAGCACCGCCAGGTCCGCGGGGTTTGTACCGGCCCAAAAGGAACCGGCGAGCCTAAAATCCTAAGTTGCTCTGGGCCTCGCCTCCGGCAAAGAAGCGAACCCGGCGGTTATTATAGCACGTCGGGCGCTTCTTTTCAATGGGGCCGCAACATGGTATACTGATTTTTATAGAAACACCCGGTGCCGCGGCCCCCCGCCGCCGCCGGTGAATGGAAAGGGAGTTCCGCCATGAGCAGCAATGACTGGGATACTTTGATGAACGGTGTGTTCGGCAGCCGGGGCCGCTTTACCGGCAGCACCGGCGAGGCTGCAAAGCCCGCGCCGGAAAAGCCCGCCCAAAAGGCAGACCCGCTGGCCGCATTGCAGCGCAACGCCGATGCCATGACCGAGGCCCTGCAGCGCCAGGCGCAGGAACTGGCAGACCTGGGCCTGCACAACCGGCCCAGCGCCAAAGCCCAGCGGGCCGAGCAGCAGGCCGCCGAGGCGGCCGCCCTTTCCGGCCAGCTCACCCGGGAACTGGCGAAGGACGGGCTGCTGCCCCAGAAAGCGCCGGACCCCGCCGAGGGCTATACCCCCGCAGTGCGGGCCGGGTTCGCCGGCCTGGCCGACGCCCTGAATCAGACCGTTCTGGGGCAGGAGGCGTTCATCCGCCAGTTGTGCATGGCCTTCCGCCGCCCCTACGTCACCGGCGTGGAGGGCAACGGCCCCAAAAACGCCATTCTCATCTGGGGGCCGGAGGGCACCGGCCGCCACTTTGCCCTGAGGCAGCTGGCCGCCGAGCTGGCCCGCCGGGGCCTTGCCGCCAGAGAGAACGTCACCACGATGGACCTGGCCCTCTACCCCGGCCCGGCGCAGGAAAAGCTGTTTTTGCAGGACCTGTACGCCGCCCTGAACGACAAGAGCGGCATTCTGGCCTTTGACCACTACGAGGCCTGCCACCCCAGCTTCCTTCGGCTGCTGGCCTGCCTGGTGCAGGAGGGCGCCGCGCCGCTGGGCAGTCGGTATGTGCTGCAAAAGGGCATTCTGGTGGATGCGGGCACCGCGCTGGT
>ERZ825137.5788-NODE-5788-length-11198-cov-2.256574_pt1 | contig 11198 bp, 10 predicted proteins | sample MGYA00519873_ERZ825137 | MGnify/ENA primary metagenome ERZ825137 (study PRJEB31778, sample SAMEA3449190) | human gut metagenome | biome: human gut; feature: human-associated habitat; material: faeces | place: United Kingdom | collected 2010/2012 ... | reverse complement strand
ACAATCCTACACAGACTGGCAGCTGACTCTCGCCAGAGAACAGCTCGAAAAATGCCAGAAAAATATAGAATACTGGCAAAAACAAGCTGCTACCGAGTTAGATAACCTTACCTTTGAGCAATACCAATCAGAGAAATGGACAAAAAGACAGAGAGAACTCCACAAACGATTTGAAGAATTATCAGAAGAATATCTACAGCAAAATCTCATCTGGTATGAGAAATATCAAGAATATGAGGAGGCTTTTTCTGACTATCTTGAATAGACAATTCTGATTTGTGCAGGCCAAAACAGACGATTTTAATGTTTCGTCAGCTTTGCCTGCAGCAAATCAGAATGCTGATTCTGCCGACCGCATAGTAAGAGTTTCAACCGTAGAGCAATATTTATCAACCAGGCACACCAACAGCGCTTCTCTACACCGAGGCAGTTTTGTCAAATTCAGCGGCCACATATGATGTGCGATAATATCCCGCTCTTTATCGGTTAGAGCAAAGCGGGCATCAGCATTCAGCAAGGCTGTGTGCGCGTGGGAGAATCCATGCCACTTATGGCTGTCATCTTTTTCGTGCCAGTCGTAAAGATAGAAGTCATGAAGAAAAGCACCGACAACGAGGGACTTTACATCTGCCCCAAGTCCGAAGTGTTTATTTAAGTAATAACATACTCTTGTGACGTACATAACATGTTTATAAGTGCTTACACTGCCGTGCTGGCAGAAATTTTTCATGGAAAGTGCCTCTTTGGTGTTGCAATATTTTTCTAATATCGTATCAATTTCCTGCATTTCTGCATTGCTTAACTTCATAGATGACCATCCTTTTTTATTTTAATAAATTTCAATATTTTTACTTAGATTACTTCTGTCTTCCAGTAGGCAGCGCTATATGGAGGAAGATCCATGCCGCCGCCAAAGTCAACGGTTTCTCCTGTAACAAGATCTGTTCCAAGACCGGAGCGCGCATTAAAATCAGCATGAAATGTGTTGGAATCAGCATTGATTGCAACAATAACACGTTCCTCATCACAGCTTCTTTCAAAAATGAGTTGTTTATCTCTTACAAGAAGATTCGCATAGCCACCGTTGTATAAAGCCGGGTGAGTGTGGTGTGCTTTCGCATAAGCGGCAATTGCATCAGAAAGTTCGTTCCATTCCGGTTTTTCAAGACGAGGACGAATCTCTTCATCACGTCCCTGTTTTTTACCTTCAATGCCCCATTCGCTTCCATAATATATAGAAGGAACACCTGGCATTCCAAATAGCAGGCCATAAATAACAGGGAGCTGCTGTTTATCCTCTAATATAGTGGCAATACGGCTGACATCATGGTTATCTACAAAAGAGAGAAGATGCTTTCCACGGTAAATACACCAGTTTTCATAACCAAACTGGCGGTTTAAGCTGTAGCTGATCTCATGCATGTTCGCACAGTTAAAACTGGAATACAATCCTTTGTAACATTCATAGTTTGTAACAGAATGACACTTCTCATCATTCATATACATATTATAATCGCCATGTAATGTTTCTCCCATAAGAACAAAATCTTCTTTCAGAGTACTGGTAAAACGGCGTAGCTCTTTTAAGTAAAAATCACTCAGACAGTAAGCAACATCAAGGCGGAGACCGTCAATGCCATAAAGGTCTGTCCACTGTTTGATTGCATCGAACTGATGCTGTCTGACATCCGGATTATCAAGATTTAACTTAACAAGTTCGTTATGTCCTTCCCATCCCTCATACCAGAATCCATCGTTATATTCTGTATTTCCATCAAAACTTAAATGAAACCATCCACAATATGGGCTGTCCCATTTCTTTTCCTGCACATCCTTAAATGCCCAGAAACCGCGGCCAACATGATTAAATACACCGTCAAATAAAATTTTAAGACCGGCCTCATGAATAGCATCACATACTTCCTTTAAGTTATCGTTCGTGCCAAGGCGGCGGTCTACAGTGTAGTAATCTCTGGTGTCATATCCATGATAGTCACTTTCCATAAGAGGATTAAAAAGAATACAGGTAGCACCGAGCTTTTTAATATGAGAAATCCAGTCCTTTACTTCAAGGATGGAATGTCCCACAACACTGTCATCGCTGCTTCTTTCTTCATTTAAAACTCCACAGAGTCCTAATGGATAAATCTGGTAAACTACTGCTTCATCGAACCACATAAGCTGTCCCTCCTAAATATAGAAAATGCTCGTCAGCTTTAAAAAATTGAGCCTCCGAGCATTTTCATTATAGCATAAATTCTGTTAAGATTCAAATTGGAAGGTCCAATTCAGGCATACAATTTGAAGAAAAAATTATGCTGCGATATAAGGGGAGATTGCCTTCATGATCGTTGGCATCTCATTTTCTCTTTCCATGATTCTTAAATCAACTTTGTTGCGGATATCCATAGTCATTACTCCAAGAAGAGACTTGGCATCTACAACGTACTGTCCATAAATTAAGTCAAAGTGGCTTTCAAAATCTTCAATAGCTTTTACAAATGATGTCGCATTATCCACAGAGCCAAACTTGATTGTGACTGTTTTCATAATTCTACATCTCCTTATCATAAATGTATATTATACCGATAAATAGATTGCCGGTATAAAAATAAATTTTTACTAAATCGTTTTGACGATTTTGGCTTATAATATTTCATATAAGGCAAAAAGTCAAGAAAAATTTTCAGAAGAAAGAAAATCGTAAAAAAATAAAGTGAACATATTTTGAAAGCTTCTTGCATTTTTTATTCAAAATAGATATAATAGAATGGTGAGTATAAAATAATAAGAATTAAGAAAGGAAGGATACATTATGAAAAAATTCTTATCTGTAGCTTTAGCAGCAGTTATGATGTTATCATTAGCAGCATGTGGAAGCAGCTCAAACAAGGCAGAATCCAGTTCAGAAGGAGGCAGTGCTTCTGATAAGACTTATATTATCGCGACAGATACAACTTTTGCACCATTTGAATTCACAAATGATAAAAATGAATTCGTAGGTATTGATGTAGATATCTTAGCTGCGATCGCAAAAGATCAGGGATTTAAGTATGATTTACAGTCTCTTGGTTTTGATGCCGCTGTAGCTGCTCTTGAGTCCGGACAGGCAGATGGAACAATTGCCGGTATGTCTATCACAGAAGAAAGACAGAAAAAATATGACTTCTCCGAAGCTTACTATGATTCCTATGTATGTATGGCTGTAAAGAAAGGCAGTAACATCAAGGGATATGAAGATTTAAAAGGTAAGAAAGTTGCAGCGAAGACAGGTACACAGGGAGCTGACTGTGCTGAGTCTTTAAAAGATAAATATGGATTTGATATCACATATTTTGATGATTCCGCAACAATGTACCAGGATGTTAAGACAGGCAATACCGTTGCATGTTTCGAAGATCAGCCTGTAATGGCTTATGGTGTTTCTCAGGGTAATGGTCTTGAAATCGTAGCAGAAGAGAAAGATAACTTCTCCACACCTTATGGTTTTGCCGTATTAAAAGGACAGAATGCAGATTTACTCAAGATGTTTAATGAAGGTTTAAAGAATATTAAAGCGAACGGTACTTATGATGAGATCGTTGCAAAATATACCTCAGCGAAATAATTGAGAGACAAAGGTTAGGTAAGAGGTTAATTTATGAATCTATTTGGAGTTTTAAGTGAAGTCTATCCAACATTGTTGACTGGACTTACTATGACAGTTAAGATTACGATTCTATCTCTGATCATCGCTTTGGTTATCGGTATTTTCGTATGTCTTATGAATATTTCCAGTAATATTGTATTACGTGGAATCGCAAAGTTTTATATTTGGCTGATTCGTGGTACTCCGATGCTGGTGCAGGCATTTTATTTCTATTTTGCCCTGCCACAGTTAATTCAGGCGTTTACAGGCTCACAGTTCCGCATTACCGTATTTACAGCCAGTTTAGTTACACTTGCCCTGAATGCGGGCGCTTATATTTCTGAGATTTTCCGAGGTTCTATTGAGTCCGTTAATAAAGGACAGATGGAAGCGGCAAGGAGTCTTGGTTTAAGTTATGCAAAGTCAATGCAGAAGATTATTCTTCCGCAGGCAGTGCGTATCTGTCTCCCATCTCTTGTAAACCAGTTTATCATTACGTTAAAGGATTCTACGATTCTTTACGCAATCGGTTTATCAGAGGTTATGTATAATGCAAAGATTTATGTAGGAAGAACGATGGAATCATTTGCAACATATACATGGGTAGCAGTCTTCTTCCTTTTGATAGTGACAGTTCTGTCATTTATCTCAAGATATGTTGAAAGGAGGATGAATGCGTAATGACAACTGAAAAAGATGTAAAGATTCATGTAAAAGGTCTAAAGAAGAGTTTTGGACATGTACATGTTTTAAAGGGAATTGATGCAGAGATTAAAGCCGGTGAGGTGATCTGTGTCATTGGACCTTCTGGTTCTGGTAAGTCAACATTTCTTCGCTGTCTGAATCGTTTAGAGGAAGCAACAGCCGGAGAGATTCTTGTAGATGGACAGAGTATTACGGAAAAGAATTCAAATATTGACAAGATTCGTCAGCATATCGGAATGGTATTCCAGCAGTTTAACCTGTTCCCTCATTATACAGTAAAAGAGAATATTATGCTTGCTCCTGTAGAACTTAAGTTAAAGTCTAAAGAAGAAGCAGAAAAGAAGGCTCTTGAGCTGTTAAAGCGTGTTGGCCTGGCAGAGAAAGCAGATGCGAAGCCAAAACAGCTTTCCGGTGGACAGCAGCAGCGTGTAGCGATTGCCCGTGCGCTTGCGATGGAACCAGATATCATGTTATTTGATGAGCCAACTTCAGCACTTGACCCTGAAATGGTTTGTGAGGTTCTTGATGTTATGAAAGAGCTGGCTGCAGAGGGTATGACTATGGTTGTAGTTACTCACGAGATGGGGTTTGCCCATGATGTAGCAGACAGAGTATTTTTCATTGACCAGGGTGTTATTATGGAACAGGGAACCCCGGAAGAGGTTATGGACCATCCAACAAATGAGAGAACTCAGAGTTTCTTAAGTAAAGTATTATAAAATATTTATAAATAAAAAGGCATCTGTTCGCAGCAGGTGCCTTTTTTAGGAGGTTATTATGCGAATCGTTGTAAAAGTGGGAACATCAACATTGACCCATACAAGCGGAAGAATCAACATCAGAAGAACAGAAAAGCTTTGCAAAATCTTAAGTGATGTAAAGAATGCAGGACATGAGCTTATTTTGGTATCTTCCGGTGCTATCGGTATGGGTGTCGGTAAACTGAATATGAAAAGTAAGCCCGAAGATATGCCCACAAAGCAGGCCGCAGCAGCGATAGGACAGTGTGAACTGATGTATCTTTATGATAAATTATTCAGAGAATATAATCATATCGTTGCACAGATGCTGATTACCGGGCTTGACTTTTCAAATGAAGAAAGCCACAAGAATTTTCAGAGTACATTAAACCGTCTGTTAGAGTTAAATGTTATTCCGATTATCAATGAAAATGATACCATTGCAACACAGGAAATTTCTGTGGGTGATAATGATACAATGGGAGCAATCGTTGCAGAGAATGCAAATGCAGATTTATTGATTATTTTAAGTGATATTGATGGTCTTTATACCGGCGACCCGCGTAATAACCCGGATGCTCAGTTAATTGATACTGTATTTTCTATTACTCCGGAAATAAAAGAATTAGCAGGTACAAAAGGAACAACACTTGGTACTGGTGGAATGATTACAAAGATTCATGCGGCAGAAATCTCAATGAATGCCGGCATTGATATGATTATTGCTAACGGAACAAAACCAGAACTTCTCTACAATATCATTGATGGAGAAAAGGTGGGAACAAAGTTTATCGGGAGGAAAAAAGCATGACAACAAAAGAGATACTGACACAGGCAGTCACAGCGAAAAATGCGATTAACTCAGCAGATACCGAAACTAAAAACAAGGCACTTGCCAATATGGCGGATGCCCTTTTAGCACATACGGATGCAATTTTAGAGGCAAATAAACAAGATGTGGAAGCAGCAAGAGGAAAGATTTCTGATGTCATGATTGACCGCTTAATGTTAGATGCTGGTCGAATCGAGGGAATGGCAAAGGGAATCAGAGAGCTGATTGACTTAGATGACCCTGCCGGAAAAGTATTAAGAACTGTAGAACGCCCAAATGGAATTGTCATTGAAAAGACAGCAGTTCCAATGGGAGTTATCGCAATTATTTACGAGAGCCGTCCAAATGTAACAAGCGATGCAGCAGCCCTTTGTATTAAGAGTGGTAATGTCTGTGTTCTTCGAAGTGGAAAAGAAGCGTGGAAGAGTGCGAATGCTGTAGTTACTGCCTTAAAAGAAGGTATGGTAAAGTCAAATCTTCCAGGAGAAGGCATCCAGCTTATCGAAGATACCAGCAGAGAAAGTTCTGTAGAATTGATGAAAGCAGTCGGTTATGTGGATTTACTCATTCCAAGAGGAGGTCCGGGCCTTATCCGTTCCTGCGTAGAGAATGCCAAAGTACCATGTATTCAGACCGGAACAGGAATCTGCCATGTCTATGTCGATGAAAGCGCCGATTTTGAGAAGGCATTACAGATCATTGAAAATGCCAAAACCAGCCGCCCAAGCGTTTGTAATGCAGAAGAAGTTCTTCTTGTTCACAGCGCAGTTGCTGAAAAGTTCCTGCCATTATTACAGAAAAAATTAGTAGAAGAACGAAAAGAAAAAGGTGAAATTCCGGTGGAACTGCGTCTTTGCGATAGAGCCGCTAAAATTATTTCAGGAACACTGGCTGGGGCAGATGATTTTGATACAGAATTCCTTGATTACATTCTTGCGGTAAAAGTAGTAGATAGTGTGGAAGAAGCAGTAGAGCATATTTCAAAACATTCTACAGGTCACAGTGAAGCAATTGTCACAGAATCAAAAGAAGCAGCAGACTATTTTACTATGAGAGTAGATAGTGCCGCAGTATATGTGAACGTTTCTACCCGCTTCACAGATGGAGGCGAATTTGGACTCGGATGCGAGATGGGAATCTCCACCCAGAAACTTCATGCCAGAGGACCAATGGGCTTAGAAGAATTATGTACTTATAAATATATCATCCGGGGAGAAGGACAGATTAGATAGTCTAGAGCATTTTTTAAACACGCTCTAAACCAACGAAGGCAGGAAACGAAATACTCTATATTTGTGACTTTAGTCGCGGCGCGTTGAATGTTCGCTTAAGCGCTCACATCCAACACTTGCTCCGAGGCCACAAATATAGAGTATATCTTTACTGCATTAAGGTTAAAAATAAAACAGCCCTCATAAGTTCTTATTATATAGAAACTTATGAGGGCGTCTGTTTATTCTCAACCTTAAGCTGCAACCTCCTGTTGTCGTTTGTCAAGGATTGCTTTATATTCATCGCAATTATCTGCTGTGATATTCTCAAGCTCGTCATCCGGAAGAATACGTTTGTCGTAGTTCCTTCTGAAAAATCCCCTTAAATATATGAGAAACGCAGAATTGTAAATCTTTCTTGTAAGTCTTAAAATTTCATCGTAATCAATCTCTTTTAAAGCATGATATAAAGCGAAGAAATCATCAGTATCAAGATGTGCAAACTGTAAAGTCTGCTCTAATAAAACATCATCGTTCTCAAAAAGAGAGATATAACCGAGAAGATACATTAACTGACGGAAAGTCATAACGAAATCATTCGGTTCAAGTGTTTCAAGAAACTGTTCAAAACAAACTTTTACTCTCCAAAGCCCCTCCTCTAAAAGATGACGGATAGAAATCTCATTAAATGGCCCTGGAATCTGAATCTTGTCTATATGTACAGTTTTTAGGGTAAGGCGTTCCATAAAACGTGCCAGTGTAACACGGCAGGCATGAAATTCAGAATAGGCATTCATATAAATAAATAAGTCTTCTGTCTCATCAAAAGAACTGTTTATGAAATCATAAAAATGAGTAAATTCATGGAAAAGGATAAAACGGGCATAACTGTCACTATAAAGATGAAAACGAGGATTCAAATGCAGAATGTACTTGCCGTCAAGAAGCTCTAAAATGTTAAAAAACCCCTCAACATATTTCTCTGCATCATATTGCACAGCCGAAATCTGCACATCCTTTGGTAAATCATACTTTTCCTTATATTCATTCCACAATTCATTAATCTGTCTTAAATTCATATGTAACCCGCCTTCCCATAACATATTGCTTATATTATATAACACTCATATAGAAATAACAACGCTCAAATAGGAGGAAGACGGATAAATTATTGTGATTTGATTCAATAGACGGAAAAAGGGAGGTTAGAGCATGTTTCAAACACGTTCTAGAAGGTTTTACATAATTTCTATTATTTGAATTGAAATAGCAGGTGGAAGGTTTGTCAAATCTTTCCTTAAAAACTTATTTTCCAATATCTGTACCAATACTACATTGAGGCGGCCAAAAAACAGAATCCCGAAAGCTAAGTACTGTATATCTGTGGCCTGGGAGCAAAGGTTGGATGTGAGCGCGTAAGCGAACGTTTAACCTGCCGCGACGAAAGTCACAGATATACAGTACTTAGCTTTCGGGATTCGTCTGTTACTTCAATACTATTCCGCTTTATAGTAGAAAAAAGTTTGCACCATCAATGTGCCTTCTTCTAAATCCTTCTGGCTTACCCAGTCTCCGAAAGAAGAAGTCCCTCTTTTTGGGAGATAATGGGGATCCATTAACAGATATTTATCTTTTTTTGCATTATAATCAACAATAGTACCGTAATGTCCTGGAAGATAGGCGATAGCAGTATCTCCTTCTTTTAACTTTTCCTTTAATTCTTTAAAGGATTCGCCGCTTCCATCGTAGGAGAATCCATATTTATAGCCAAATTTTTCGGCAGCTGCCTTAAAGAATCCGCTGTCAGTACCACAATCTTCGATGCGGTAATGCTTATCAGAAGCGTATTGTGCCAGTTCATAAGGATCAGGAAAATGGCCACTTAAAGAGTAGATAGCATTTACTGTGGCAAAAATACCGCAGCCGGAAGTGCAAAAATTATTTGTGTCAGTATCTTTTGTGGTTTCATTGCCGTAATGATGCTTTGCCCAGACAGGGTCAAACTGGACAAAAACCTGAAGATTTTCTTTTTCGATTGCTTTTTTATTACGGGTCAGACGCCATACGGCATTAGAATCTGTTGTGAACTCTAAAATACTGCCATCGTTTTGAGAAAGATTTCTTTTGGTAGTTTCATCGCAGATTGTATAATAGTCCTTTTTTCTTGTAATAAGAAAAGTACCAGCTTCCTGTTTACTTCCCCAAAGTTCATTTGAAGAAGGTGTGTTTGATAATGTATCTGCTTTTAAATATTTTTCTTCTCCTGCTTTGCGTATGGTGTAACGGTTGTCACCAGCATATTTAAAAGAACAGGAAAAATTTTCTGAGATAATAGAAGCTGTATTCATAGCAAAAGAAGAATCCGAGGAATTCTCCTCATAAAAAGAAAGCTGATAGGTACCGTTTGAAAAAGGCTGTTTTTCTCTGCCATCATAAATCAGGCAATCAGAATGAAATTCATCTCTTGTTACCCAGCCATTCTTTGTTCCGCCTTTTTTAGAAGCATACTGAATTTCGTACCAGGAACCGGAAGAACCGATTACTTTGACACCGGTATATTTAGGGAGTACAGTTTTTAAATCATTGCTGTAATCAGAATAGTATACGGGCAGTTCATTTCTTGCTAGGGCATAAATAAAGTCAGATTTGCTTTCGTAGGCATGTTGAAAAGCGAAAGTTTTTGACGGAATAAAGAAAAATCCGGTCAACATTAAAAGAACGCCTAAAAAGATATGTTTTTTCACAACAATTCCTCCATTAATGTATTATGTGTTTGTTCCTAAAGTCTTTTCTACACTTGACTTTGTAAAAAAGATTCCAGGAGAACATGATTATAAGATGTTTTTACAGATTTAAAATAAAAAAATAAGAAGCATCTATTCATTATTTTGTATTTTGAAGATATTAAATAGTTACAAATGTCTTACAAATATTAAAAAAGTGTTACAACTTGAGGTATTATAGCATAAAATATCGAATTTGCAAACAAACATCTTTAGAAAATTGTATAAGGAATTGTGAAGTAAGATATAGAAAATGAATTGAGATAAACAACAATTTATGGTAAAATTAGACAGAGTATTCTACTTGTCGTGGAAATACGATATGAAAGGAATGAAGAAGAATGGAACAGAGAAAGAAAATTTTTGGAGCATTAGATGATTTAATGCGTTCACCAATCGGGGATAGACTCAGAGAGAGGGTGTTCCGGGAATTATCTACAAAAGAAATACATGATTTGCTTCAGAGAGAGCAAAAACCATATAAAGAATTAATGGCATATTACCAGTGTGCGCTTATGGAAGTAGAGACAAAGTTTCGTGTGCTGAATGAACAGTTTTCACTGGCACATGACAGAAATCCGATTGAGTCGATTAAAACAAGGGTGAAAAGTCTTGAGAGCATTACAGAGAAGTTAAACAGAAGGAATCTTCCTTTTTCAACGCAGAGTATTGAGGAGAATCTTACAGATATTGCAGGAATCCGTATTATCTGCTCATTTAGAGAAGATATTTATTTTCTTGCAGATTGTCTGCTAGAGCAGGATGATATCACATTGATTCAGCGTAAAGATTACATAGAGAATCCGAAGGAGAATGGCTATCGGAGTCTGCATTTGATTGTGGAAGTCCCTATCTTTTTAGAGCATAAAAAGAAAATGATGAAAGTAGAAGTACAGCTTCGTACAATTGCAATGGATTTCTGGGCAAGTTTAGAGCATAAAATCTATTACAAATTTGAAGGAAACGCACCGGAATACATCAGCCGTGAACTGAGAGAGTGTTCCGGTATCGTATCCGTTTTAGATGATAAAATGTTGTCCTTAAATGAGGCAATCCTAAAGGCAAAAGCCGAAGCAGAGGCAAAAGCCAAAGCCGAGGCAGAAGCAAAGGCCAAAGCTGAGGCAGAAGCAAAAATTAAGGACATTGCAGACAAGCAGCGCATTGAAGCTGAGAACTACGAAGAAACTCTCCGTATTCAGCGTGAAGAAGGGCAGTATGCTCAGCATATGCACACCAGTACTGCAAACTTCGGTGCATACCAAGTTGAGAAGCAGGCAGAAGTTGGTGTGGCTGGCGCAC
>ERZ825137.5786-NODE-5786-length-11200-cov-2.965994_pt1 | contig 11200 bp, 6 predicted proteins | sample MGYA00519873_ERZ825137 | MGnify/ENA primary metagenome ERZ825137 (study PRJEB31778, sample SAMEA3449190) | human gut metagenome | biome: human gut; feature: human-associated habitat; material: faeces | place: United Kingdom | collected 2010/2012 ... | reverse complement strand
GAGCCGTCGGGCAGGGCGAAGAGTACCCATATTTTGACGCTACGTCCGCTGCTTCCGCAGAAGGCGGCAAAAGTCTGGGGTAATAGGGAGACTTGCTGTTTTATTTGTTCCACTTCGGTGCTACCTGTCAGGTGGTTGACTTCAATCTGCACCAGTCCGTTGTAAATCTTCACCCGATGTTCTCCGTCTTTGGTGCGGGCATATTCCACGGCGGGGTAGATGCGAGGCAACTTGTCTATGTTCTGGTAGTGATTATTGGTTCCTTGCAGTATGGGGATGAGATGGCGCAGGGCTGATACATGCGCTGCTTTATTCTCTTTCTTTATTTTTGCTATCAAGTTTTCAGCTTCAAGGGTACTGAAAGATTCTTTACCGGTTTCACGGTCGGTGCGTACAAGGGTTAGTTTCATCGTGGTTATTTTTAGTTACTGTTTTCAAAAGACGGCGCAAGTTACGGCAAAAAGCCGGGGACACAAAGTCTTTCTTTATTTTTTATGTCTCTTACAAAAATACGGTTTCTTTTTTATCTGCAAACTACTTCTCTCCATTTATATTCTTCCATCTTCATCCTTCGCTTCATTCATTAAATACAAGGATGCAGAAGTACAGAAAAATAGATGAGTATAAACGCAGAAAACTTAGTTTCTTTGTATACAAACCTGTAGTATTAAATATTCTCTAGCTCTTTCTTTATTAAAACATCACCCTTTCCTTGCTTTTGCATTGCTTTTTCTTTATCTTTGCATTTGACAGGGCTGACGCATTAAAAATACTTCATTGATAAAAGTTCACAAAGTAGTTCATTATCCCATCCTGCGGCCTTTCTTTTCGCTTTTACACTTCCCTTTCTTTCATTTTTCTTAATGACCATCAGCGCTATTTTATTCATAAGTGAAACATTTTGTGCCGCATTTCCGGTTTTTCTGCCTGCATCTTCATTAAAAGAGACATCCAACTGCCAATGCAACTTGTTTTCAATAGTCCAATGTGCTCTTATAGACTCTGCTATTTTTTGAGGTTCAAGTCCTAAAGAGGTGATATAAAACCTATGACTTACAGAGGTTTCGCCTGTTGTTTTGATTGTTCTTTGTGAAGATATTCTCACAACCGCCCTCAATCCCTTCCATTCTTTCAACATTCCGGTTAACGCCTGGCAACTGTACACAAAACATTCACGGCACTCGTGTCTGCCATGGGCCTCTTCCTCTGTTATATATTTGCCGTATCTGGTGGCATAATGTGCCTTGTTGACATCTATATTTTTCTCATCCAAATCCTCAAACCACCCTTTGACGGTATTATAAAGATTCTTATGGTTTTCTTTCAGAGCTAAGACATAATCTGCTCCACACTCTATTATCTTTTTAGCAATATCTGTTTGACAACCCATTGCATCAATGGTTACAATACACTTGACTAAATCCAATGCCTCTAACAATAAGGGGATAGCCACGATCTCGTTATGTTTTTCATTAACTTTCAGCTGCCCAAGACTAATTCCGTTAGCTGTAGCCCAGGCACTGACCATATGAAGCTTAAAATCAGGATTGCCAGTGGGGTGAGATGAACTACATTTGCTGGCACCACGAATAGTCTTGCCGTCAATAGCTACAACACCCTCATATTTCTCGCAGATTTCAAACATCCAATGCCGGAAAATACGTTCGAAATACTCAGGATTCAGAGCGCTGAAAAAACGATTAAAGGTATCGTGGCTTGGGATAGATTCCAATCCGGGTAGGCGTTCCCGGAAAAAGTCAATCTTGGCATTGCCGAAATCTTCTACCTCATACCAGGATTCTGCACCACATATTACAGCAGCCATTGAAATATAAACGATAGCATCGGCAGAATGTACACGTTTTCGGTCAATACGAGGATCATTGATTTGTTTACAAATACTAAATAGTGCCATTGTTTTAGTCAATTTATGTTTCTTAATTCCTTATAAAGATAAGAATTTTAGATAACATATAAAAGTGATTTATACTTTAATTATCAATTATATACAGCATATATTTAATAGATCTATTATAAGCATTTATGGTAAATATTATAATGCGTCAGCCCTGTCACCCTTAGGAATTGTCGGGTGTTGACCTTGGTTAACAGGCCTATCAACCTTGGTTAACGAGCCGATTAACCTTGGTCGACAGGCTTGTTAACCAAGGTCAACGCCTAATAATGCTTACTGTGGAGGTGCAAAACGGAGGATGAGTATTCCTCATTTGGCTATTCTGTCGACAAAACCTTCCCTTTCGTAGATTTTATTTTCAGCTCTTCTTTCTCTCCCTTACATTTGCATCGTAATAAAAAACTGACGTAAAATGAAAAGTACCGGAAGATTATGGTTATTAGCTGTATGTCTGTTGTGTGGGCTGGTTTGTACACAAGCACAGGAGCAGGAGAAGAAACAATTGCCCCGTGAAGTTCCTTCACCGGAGAAAGCTGCCCGGAAAATGACGGACCGGATGAAAGAAGAACTGCAACTGACAGACAAGCAGTACGATAAACTATATAAACTGAACCTGAAAGAACAACAAGAACATTTTGCGACTATGACTGAAAGAGGAAATGGTCAGCGTCCTTTGATGGGAAGTCGTCCCGGAAGGGACGGTGGTCGTCCGCCGATGGAAGGTGGAATGGGACCCGGTATGGGAGGCGGTCGTCCGCCTATGGGAGCTCCGGGTGAACGTCCTGCAATGGAAAAGGACAATGTGGAGAAGATGCAAAAAGCTGCTGCCAAGAAGGAAAAGAAGATCAGGAAAATCCTGACGACAGAGCAATACGCCAAATGGCAGGAAATGCGTCAACCACAAGAACCACCTCACCCACAGGATCATCCTCACAAACCAAATCTGTAGAGACTCTCTCTAAATAGCGTTTTTTCATGTATTATTGACTGTACCGTTCCACCCCCGTGAGGGGAGGGAACGGTTTTCTTGTAAGCCCAGTATGGGCGTACGCTCTAGGGTGCAAGTCCCGAGCGAGTCCTGATAGTGGGAATCGTTAGCCAATAGCAAGGGTGTTCATAGCGATGTGGAATCTGAAGGAAGCTGGCGGCAAATTCTCGGCCTTACGAACAGAAACTGGATACAAGGCCGTGTATGGAGGACAAGTCTGCATGACAAGGCAAAGTCCTATAACTATCTGAATCCATACATGGTAAATGCAGAGGGCACATGAGATGAAAGCGTACGTTCTTATCTGGGGAGGTCTCACGGACACGTGTCACTACTTAGTGTCATGTGGTTGAAACAAGATTTGTCGTGAGAAGTCAGCCGAGACCATAGTAGCGATATGAGAGTGTCGTCAAGGGTCGAACCATTAATCTGTAAGTCAAATGAAGACTACCTTATGAAAGCAAGAATGCAGAACGAATCAATGAGATTAGACCGGCCGGATAGTAGGGTGGAACCCAAGGTTATGGCCGGTTTGCAGACCTTCATGGGGATAAGCGAACAGGGACTTACATCCTTTACCTGTCCGAAGGAGGGATTGCTGGAGTTTATTCTCTCTCCCGCCAATATGAATGCTGCTTATAAGAAAGTGAAGAGCAACAGGGGTAGCGGTGGAATAGACGGAATGAGTACTGAAGCCCTGCTTGCTTACCTGAAGAAGCATGGTTCGGAGTTTATAGCCTCCCTCCTTGAAGGCACATACAAACCTAATCCCGTTCGCAGAGTGGAAATCCCCAAGGCAAACGGGAAGAAACGTGGGCTTGGCATCCCTACGGTAGTTGACCGTACTGTACAGCAAGCCATCAGTCAGGTGTTTGAGGTGCTTTATGAACCTCAGTTCAGCGAGATGAGCTACGGCTTCCGTCCTCACCGTGGTAGTCATAGGGCATTGTTGAAGTGCGGCGAGTACATCGAGCAGGGATACTTGTTTACAGTTGATATGGATTTGGAGAAGTTCTTTGACACGGTCAACCATTCCAAATTGATAGAGGTGTTGTCTCGTACTATCAAGGACAGTCGCTTAGTATCTCTGATACATCGCTATCTGAACGCAGGTGTCATCAATTGCGGCAAATACCAGCTTACTCAACTAGGGCTATCTCAGGGTGGCCCTTTGAGTCCAATATTAAGCAACATTATGCTCAATGAATTGGATAAGGAGCTGGAACGTCGAGGTCACAAGTTTGTTCGCTATGCGGATGATTTGTTGATATTTTGCAAGAGCCGTAAGGCTGCTCATCGTACTTACGATCACATTGTCCCTTTTATAGAAGGGAAGTTGTTCCTGAAAGTGAATCGAGAAAAGACCAAGGTAGCCTATATTCGTGACATCAAGTTTCTTTCCTACGCATTTGGTCGTAGGAATGGTAAGTGTCAGTATCTGTTGCATCCCGAAAGTATCAAGAAGATGAAACATAAGATCCGTGAGTTGACCAGCCGTAGCAACGGCTGGGGTTACGAGTATCGCAAAGAGCGTCTTCAATGGTACATCTGTGGCTGGTCGAACTATTTTTCAGTGGCAGGCTACAAGAACCGTCTTGAAGAATGGGATAGCTGGCTTCGTCATAGAATCCGCATGTGTATATGGAAATCATGGAAACGGGTTAGGACAAGGTATCACAACTTAAAGAAGCTCGTACCCGATGAGAACCGTGTGCGTATAGCAGCTTTCTGCCGCAAGTCCTATTGGCGGATGTCCTCGCACCCCACGGTACATGAAGCTATGTCGGATGAACGCTTGTTGCGTGCAGGTTACCCCACGTTTGCTGGTTGTTATGTGGACTTCAATAAGGCAAAAGGGTATTGGTGATAATGGAACCGCCGTATGCCGAACGGCACGTACGGTGGTGTGAGAGGACGCATGAGGAAATAATCCTCATGCTCCTACTCGATTTATTTAATTTTAGAAATTTAGATTACTCATAGATTGATTTCTTTACTTCCTTTGTCCGGTTCACATTATGGAGCACTTGTTTTATCTGCTTAAATGCAACCTCTTCTTGTGGATTGAACTTATCACTTTCCATATATTTCAGGAGGCTATAGCGTAATTGACGGGCTACAGGTCGGGTATTGAGATTCTTTGCCAGGTCTGAGCTACATACTAATAGCTTTCCGTCTCCTGCTTTTACCTCGAATAGTAAACCTAAGTTTCTGTTCTTATAGAAGTTATCTACCATTCTGACAATTGGTTGCATATTGTTCTTTAAACTGTCGAGTTCCATGGTTGTAGCATTCTTGCAAATATCCCACCATTGCCAGTTACTGTGCATTTCAGTTGGAAAGTCGACTAATGCCGGATGAGCGGGATCACAGAGGATTCCCATTGTTCCCGGTTGGTTAGGGAAGTGCACAGGACTCCAGAATACTTGTACGAATTTGCCTTCCAGCCCATTAATTTCCTCTTTTTCCGGGTTCAGCAATACCTTTTTCCCTTGACTTAATGCTTTCTCTGCATCGGCAAAGCTACGGGTGTAAAAGATTTCCTTACCAACTTCCGGTACTTCCTGAGGATATACCCAAACATTCCAGGAGTTTTGATACTGGGTTCCTGTAAAACGGATGGATAAAGTTAATTGGTCGGCAACGGATATGGATTCCAGAGGAACAGAGATGCTTCCCAGATTAAATGCATTCCCCACAGGTATTTCTTGTTTATCCAGATTGCCTTGTGCAATGACCGTTCCTTTTGAATCACTTAATCTCCATTCCGGTTGAATATCACTCAGGACTTTATCGCTGAAGTTTGCAGCTTCAAACTGAGCTTTAAAGGTTTCATTATTTACATAGGTAGCTTTCTCAAAGCGTGCTAATGGTACTACCGGAGAACAGAAATTCCGGAATTCTTCAGGAGTGATTAAACCTTTGCTCTCCCAGAATGCATCGATAATTCCAACGAGTGCAGTGCCCTGTCCGGGGAAGTCATGCAGGTCCAATAGTTGGAAACCACTGAATCCAGGAGTCTTTAGTGCTCGTTCTATTTCCTCTTTATATAAAATAGTTGCCAGTTTGCCACTTGCCATCAGGTTGCCTTCTGCCAGATGGAGCCGTCCTTTCTTTTTAAGGTCTGCCGCTACGGCTTTGAAGTTTAATGGCATCAGATTACCTGTGTATTTATCAATTTCTTTTAGATTGGGGAATACACTGTATTGTCCGATTTCGTGTGTAATAAGTGGGACAGACAAACCCTCTATAGCACTGGAGAAGTCTTTATTGAAACTTGCAGGCTGATCGTCGAAAATTCCTTGTCCGCGTACCCAGCCGTTTCTAGTCCACTGTGTAACCCAGAAGTCGTCATTAGGTTCGGGCCAGCTACCATGTCCTGGTTCAAAGGTAAATGTAGTAGTCATATACAAATGACGGCTATCCTGCTGCTTAATGGTGGTGAGTAATTTATCCATGACACTAAAATCCCCTTGCAGTTCATTACCCAGACTCCAGAAACAGAATGATGGGTGATTACCATATTCTTTCATGATGTGAGCAGCTTCAGTATACAGAAAATCAACAGTGCCTTTATCTTCACCTACATTGAGTGTCCATAGAGGTAATTCGACCTGAAGATAGAATCCCATTCTATCAGCTACGTTGAAAGCAGCTTCCGGGGGACACCAGGAGTGGAAGCGCAGGTGGTTCATGCCATAATCACGGGCTGCACTGAATACTTTTTCCCAGCCGGCTTCGTCCATCGGTGGATATCCCTTTAGCGGAAAAATGCAACACTCCAGTGTTCCCCTGAGGAAGAGTCTTCTGTTATTAATCTGTAGGAGAGCATTTTGGTTCGTCAGTTTTCTCATACCGAATATTTCACATTTCGAATCAGTCATGCCTTCCGTTTCAAGAGTTGCGGTTGCTTCGTAGATATTAGGGGTGAATTCATCCCACAACATTGGGTTGTTAATGGGATAAGTGAATGTTATTTCAGTGTTGTTAACCTGTACCTCTTTATCTGCCAGCTTATTTCCTTTAGGGTCTTTGACAGCGAACAGAAGTTTACCGGATACTGGGGATGAACCGTTACTTCCGATTTTTACACTGACATTGACCGTCTGGTTATCAATATCGGGTGTTAAGCGCAATTCCTCAATCTGTACCTTATCTTTTGCTGTCAATGCTATTTTTCCCAAGATGCCATTCCACATAGTCTGGGTATCGTTCGTATAAGCATGTGCAAGGTTTTTGACTGATATGTCATGCTGTCTCCGGTTATCGATGCGTATAACGATTTTGTTATTCTCTCCTGGAACAAGATACTTACTCAAGTTGAAGTAATGAGGAGTGGTAAGACTTTCATTAAATCCCTCTACTTTAGTACCATTGATCCATACTTGCGAATTCCATATCACGCGCTCAAGGGTAAGGAAGACATCTTTTTCGTTCCATTCTGCCGGAATGAAGCATTCTTTCTTGTACCAGGCGGGACCGAGATAGTCGAATTTACGTTTCAAATTTAAAAATATCTCCTTGTCCATGGTAGGTTCGAGGGTACATGGAGTTCCATAGCCGGCATCACAAAGTGTTCCGGGGAGGGTGATCTTATCTGGAAACGATTCCATATACCATTTTCCTGAAATGCCTTTATCCATACTGTCCAATGCTACTTCCCATTCTCCGGAGAGATCAATCTCGCGTACTACCTGTTTACACGAAGTCATCAATAGGGCTATGATGCCCCAGGCGATTAAAAATTTACTTATTCTCATAATATCAAATTAAAATTTCCATTCTGTTTTAATTCTCAGTTTCTTATCTTTTACTCTTACAATCAGAGGATAGCAAAAAGGTGAATCATATTTTGACAGAACACTTCCGTTTCCCGGTGGAATGCCAGGAGCTTCCCCCGTAATAACTTCAAACTCTTGCCCCTCGGATACTTCAATCTTCATATATGCTTTTCCTATTTTGCAACTAAGGGGCGATGATTGCTTTCGCACTATTGTGTTTTTTATATAGTTGTAGCTTGGCGAGTCATTGAGGATGATAACTTCTCCGGTTTGGCTGAATACCGGTTTCTCTGTAAGTATCAATACATAATCATAGAGGTGTTGCTCATCGGAACGGGCAGTAAGTATATCTGTAAGTTTATTCTTCTTTAAAATTAACTTTCTTTCCATTGTGACTCCAGAATATGCGTCCGGAGCTTCTGCCGAAACTTCTCCTCCGTCCTTATATGCTTTGAATGCCAGCAATTTGCCGGTTGACTCTTTTTGATCTTTAGCATCTACGGTTAGTGTGCTGTGTGATAAAGTTTTTCGGTACCATTTAGTAAATGCAGGTACCCCATAGGCACATGTCCCCATATCCGATACAATCTCCTTTCACCGTCATGAATGGAAATGGACAGCTTATCCGGATGGCCGTGCCCTCCACCATGTGGACCGTATTTCATGACTACCGTCTTTGTGCCTGATCTGAGTACAGCATAGCCCGTTTCCTTAAAATGAACGGATGGCCATGTTTCCATTGATGTTACTTGAGGAATTTCTATATTATTCTGTAATGCTTCACCGAAGTTCCTGTCTGTGTATCGGTAACACTGTTGAAGTACATTCAGGAAAAATGGATCATTGTTGTAGCGTTGGCAGGCTATTTCATATAGGCTGACCTGAGCAATTAAAGACTCTCCATACCATCCGTCATTGTGGGCTGGAAAATATAGATCTGCATACACTCCGGATGCAGGAGCAACGAGCATTTTATATAGTTTCCTGTCATATAGATTGATATTACGGCAACGTACGGCATCGGCTGACAGAAGCATAGCTCGTAAAGGATAATAGTGATATGTAGGAGAACCTTCGCCCCACCAACCGTCATTCATAACGTATCGCTCCATTTGGGCATGGTATCCACATTCCGGATCATTGATTGCTACGTTAATGATGCTGTCATTTTGTAATGCTACTCCTAATGCTATCAGACCGCTATTGTGCCATACTTGCCAATTGGCAGTTCCTCTTCTTTTCAACAAAAGCTCAGAACAAGGTATGAGATAACCTTTTTCTATTTCTCTTATTTCGTTAGTTGTCATTATGGATTTGGCTACCATATAGGCTCGGCAGACATCACTGGCCCATGCAGATTCATCAAGGCTTTGACCAAACATTTTGCCTCCCCAGGGACCTACTTTCCTGGCTGTGTCGTGGTCCAGATAAGTAATATATTTCGATGCGTAATCCAATAACATATTTCGGATGTATTCAGCATAGATCTTATTGCCAGTGGCAAGGTATAAATACATACAGTTGCGCAAATATGTATAATTATGAGTATGCGCCACATTTACCCATGCCCAGTCGTAACGCTTATTCCCTGTCCAATAATGCTTGCATTGTGAACAGTAATGTGCTTCCGGCTTATTCCAGTCGAATGAAAAACGTACTTTGTGTTCGGGGCAAAAATAATCGTGTATATGTCCTCCTTCCAATAGAGGCACATGTAATTGGAACTTCCGCCGCGAATCTACAGTGTCTTTTAACGTTTTGATAATCTTTTGTCCCCATTCGGTCTTTGCAGCTGAACGCATATTGTTTATTTCACTTTCAGTAAAGAAGTAATATCCATCTTGCGCTGAAACAATAAAAGGGATGAAAAGTAGTAATATTAAAATCTTGTTTCTCATTTTTAGTGCTTTAAGTATTTAATATATTCGGTTGCAGCCATTAGGAAAGCACCTGTACCATAAACTTCCGTATCATTTATATCTACTTTCTTTGGGTCGGCACCAATGGGTTGTACATAACCTACTTTACCATCTTCGTGTACAATGGAAGTAAGTGCATGCCATGCTTTCTCCGCTATGGATAGATATTTCTCCTTTTCAAGATATCCCCGGTTGATTCCCCAAAATAGGCTGTATGTGAAGAAGGCTGACGAACTGGTTTCCGGCATCGGATAAGAGGCTATGTCTAGTAAAGAAGAATGCCAAAAGCCTTGTTTATCTTGTAATGTAGATATTTTTCCCATCATTTGACGAAAAAGGGTAATGTAAAAGTTGCGGGAAGGTGCATTAGCTGGCATATTGTCGATGATGAAGGTTAGTGCCCCTGTTACCCAACCGTTTCCTCGTCCCCAGAATACTTTCTCCCCATTTTGCTCACGCATATTGATGTATCTGGTATCTCTGAAAAATAAACTATCGGCAACTGAGTAGAGACTGTCATAAGTGATTCGAAACTCTTTATCCATAAATTCGAAATACTTTGGTTCTCCTGTTATTTTCCCAATACGGGCAAAAGAAGTTGGTGCCATAAACAGGGCATCGCACCAACACCAGCGGGAATGTGAGCCTTCACTGTAATAGCTCAGACTGTTGTGCTTAGGGTTGGCAATAAGTGTATCCAAGGTCTCAACGGAGTTTTGGATCATGTATGGTTCCTTGTATTTACTGAATAATATGGCATAAGGTTGGATTATACAGATATCATCAGCAAAATATATACTAGGTCCAGTCTGCCATTTATTCTTCTCGCCCATGGTCAGCAAAAAATCCCAATACTTAGGATCATCAGACATCTTCGCCCATTCTGCCATACCGATATACATGGTTGCATTAGTCCATGCCCAGTAAGCATGTGAGTTGGCCCATTGAGAACCTTTTCGTACCTGATTTTCGAAATTCATCAGTTGCCAGTCGGCTACCTTTTTCATAATCGTCATGGTTTGCTTTTGGCAGTATTCATTCCATTGTGCCTCCTCGAAGAAATAGTTCAAGATGAGTTTGGTTACCACCCGGTGTCCTTTCTCATTGGGGTGATTGCTCTGGCTCATATATATATTTAAATCTTCTCCATTTTTTCTTTTCTCCTTGAAGGTTGCATAGCAGTCTATCAGTCCCGTTTTATAATCGTGGGCTAAACGGCGTATTTGGCGACTATGCTGTTCAAGTGGAGATTTATCGTCCAATATATCTTCGGTTAAATCGGGTGTTGGGGTTAGGAGAATGATTGGGATGTTTTGCTTCTGCGCTTCCTTTATCATTTTCTCCCAGGCTTTCAAAGCTCTTTCCAGTCCGATGCTGCGGTCATTCAAAGCATAATCTATGAATAAAATGTCCGGACGATGAGGTAATACCTCTTGTTTAAACCGTTTGGCCCCCTGTTCGGCATTTTCACCACCAATGGATGTGGTGATAGAGTTGACCACTGCATATGGATATATTTCTTTGACAGCTTCCAAGACTTGATGGGGGTAAGCTTGAAGCGTTTTTACATTAGGTGTGTTGGCATAGCCGGAAGGTA
>ERZ825137.5784-NODE-5784-length-11204-cov-2.285317_pt1 | contig 11204 bp, 10 predicted proteins | sample MGYA00519873_ERZ825137 | MGnify/ENA primary metagenome ERZ825137 (study PRJEB31778, sample SAMEA3449190) | human gut metagenome | biome: human gut; feature: human-associated habitat; material: faeces | place: United Kingdom | collected 2010/2012 ... | reverse complement strand
GCGTTGTTACAATACAAAAAAGACCTTCGCCTCAACGACTGGGGGTATATTCAACTTGTGCAACAATCGGTCAGAACCATTTATGCGGGACAAAACTTTCTGGATGGTGCAGTATTTCTTACGGCTTATCTGCTCAACCAATCTTCCTATTCGGCAAAACTAGCACGTATCGACAACCGGTTAGCTTTATTAGTGGAAATAAACGAAACGATCTATACGGTTCCCCAACTAAAAAACGGTAGACAAACGTTGACCATTCTCTATCATCGCCCCCTGTCATCCACGGTAAATGTATATACTTATAAAGAGTCATTACCTTTTGCCGACAGACGTATCTCGATGCATATTTCCGAATTACCCTTATTGAACGGGAAATGCTTATCGGCAGTTCTCCCCAATAAATGGCAAAACGAAACTATCCGGGTCGAAGTTAATAAGGCTTTAATAGACTTTTACTCGACAATGCCTCAAACCGATTTCACCGTCTACGGCAACTCCGGGACATCGGTACAGATAAAAAATCTTTGCCGTTACCTGAAAAGATATATTGAAAACAAAAGCGAGACGGAAGCAGTATCACTCCTGCTCGACTTCGTCCAGCATGCTTTCGACTACCAGGCAGACACAGGACAGTTCGGATATGAGAAAGTCTTTTTCCCCGATGAAATGCTTTACTATCCATATAATGATTGCGAAGACCGTGCCATATTCTTCTGCCGCCTGGTCAGGCTTTTGCTGAATCTGCCGGTCGCCCTGGTAAATTACCCGAATCACATGGCCGCAGCCGTATGCTTTACCACTCCTGCCGGAGGCACTAATTTCCGGCAAAACGGGAAAGAGTATACATTATGTGATCCGACTTATATCAATGCGGGAATCGGAGAGTGTATGAAGCAGTTTGAGCAGGTAAAAGCGAAACTCATAATTTTATAAACATATATAAATCAACTAAATTCAAATCATTATGAAAACATTAGGTAACATTTTGTGGCACTTCCCGTTCTTTGGTTTTGTAAGTGCAATTATCGTCTTTGTATTGGGCACGTTATTAACGATTACAGTTATTGCAGCTCCTGTCGGATTAGGATTAATACAATATTCAAAATTCCTGTTTTGGCCTTTCGGCAATGCAATGATCAGTAAAAGCGACCTGAATGTCGAGCAGAACAAGTACTGGGCACTTTATTCCAAGATCGTTATGATCCTCTATTTCCCACTCGGCTTAATATGCACTATTTGTGCAATCTTCCAGGTTGCCGGACTATTCATTTCCATTATCGGTATTCCTTCCGCCCTAGTAATCGCCAAATCATTAGGTACCTATCTGAATCCGGTAAATAAAGTATGTGTTCCTCTTGCCATCAGAGATGAACTGGATAAAAGAGACGCACAAAAGACCGTAGACAAATACCTGAATAACAATTAAACATACTCATTATGAATATGAAAAATCTATTTCTTTTACTCATATTAGCAATTTCCTTACCAGATACAGCTTCCGCTCAAAAATTTTTGGACAAAGTGCTGAAAGGGGTAGAGAAAACAAACAAAATTCTGGATGAGACAGATAAGATATTAGGTAACGACAATTCTTCCACATCTTCTTCCAGACGGAAGCAAGCCTCCGGATTCCAGATAGTATCTCCCCATCCGGATATTGATGTACAAGTAACCCGGAGTATTGCAGCCGGAAAAACTGTAATCATCGATTTCATATTAACTAATCATGCCCAGGATACTTACATTGACTTAGGTGATAGAAACTCAATTGCCTATGATGATTTAGGCAATCAATTTCCATCTTTTGGAGCTGCAGCCGGTACTGACCCGGACTGGAAACAAAAAATGTTATATCCTACCGATGTACCGGTTAAAGGCCGGATGTGGATAGAGAATGTAAAAGAAGAAGCAACAGTATTCAAGAGAATTAATCTGGTAGCTTATTGTCCGGATTTAGGGATGACATATCAAAATCCTATTATGTTTTACAATCTTCCTATTACTCGAAAAGATAATAGTGCCACTTTACCCTCCAGTGAACCGAAAACTTCTGCCGACCAAACATCTACCGGCACTTTACAATCGACTGAAAGGATAGATGAAGATTTCGATACATTTGAAGAGAAGTTTGTTGCAACCTCTCGTTTCCAAATGTTACGTATAAAATTCGAAAATCTCGGCTACAACGGGGAAGGAGAGAAATGGACTCAGGAAAACTGGTCTATTTTCAAAAATAAACCATCCAGCATGCAAAGCTCCGGCGAATACAAATATGAACAAAAACTATCTGCCGATCAATGCATACAACGTATCTGGATTCCAGACTCCGAGTTTACTTTGGAATATACCTATTCCAAAATAAACGGGAAATGGTATCTCGTAAAAGCTTTTGAACGATTTTAAATTAAAAAATAACACGTATGAAACTTACAACATTCACATTCATTTTCAGTTTGCTAACAATTATGTTAGCCGGTTGTTCAGAAAACAACAACACCCCCGAATCGGTGGCAACAAACTTTACTAAGTATTTATATACTGCTAAGTTTGATAAAACAAAGAAGTTATGTACAGAAAAAGCACAGGAAATGATGGATATGTTTCCTGAGATGATGGCTGATTATGTTCCGATGATGAAAAAGAGTAGCCCTCAAATAGAAGTAACAAGTTGTGATACGGACGACTCGGGCACTAATGCGACAGTCCAATTAAAAGTCAAAAACGGTTTGAATCTGATGAAAGGGAAAATCGATGCAGACTCTGATCAGAATGTAACCGTCTATTTACAGAAAGAGGCCGATAAATGGTTGGTTTATCGCTTCAAATAGATATTGCTTTTCACAATAATATTAACACAAGCATTCTAATTATGCAAAAACAATTACTAATAACACTTCTCGCTTTTACCCTAACCGGTCACGCTTATGCAGAACCGGATAGGATAAAAGCCAGTATCTACTGCGAATCAGCCGGAAGGCTGGCTGATTCGCTAACAATAAAAGGATTCACTGATCTATCTGTTATATCCAATCTGAATGTTCGGGGAATAATAAATGCAGAAGATTTCCGTCATATAAAAACAATGTACGCATTAGATTCACTAGATATCTCCCAAGTAGAAATTGAAGCATTCTACGGATACGGAACCTACGAGCCCGGATTACTGGGGCACAACAAAGCACGCAACTATCCAGCCAATGCCATACCGATGAATGCATTCAACCACCGGTCGGATTACAATAACTCATTGACCGGGCTTGAACATCTTTCGTATGTAAAACTTCCGGCGACATTAACAGAAATAGAAAGTGAGGCTTTTGCTTACTGTAAAAAACTATCCGATGTAGAACTTAACGACCGGCTGCAGAAAATCGGTGCCAATGCATTCACTTCCACCGCCCTTACCTCCGTCACGTTACCTGCCTCCGTCATCAGTATAGGAGGAGAGCAGGGAGATGTCGTACGCTGGTCGCCGGTATTCGACAATTGTACTTCGCTCGAACGAATCGGGGTAGACCAAGACAATACTGTATTCAAAAGTATCGATGGCGTATTATACAGTGTCGACGGGTATTATCTCAGACAATACCCTGCCGGAAAAAAGGATACGGAATATGTAATACCAGAAGGAGTCACGTGGCTATGCCACATGTCATTTTTTGGAAATGAAACTCTTCAGACCGTCACTATTGCCTCTTCCGTAGAACGACTGGAAAACGCCTTCAGTGGCTGTCCGGCACTTACCACTGTCATCTGCAAAGGAGAAAATCCCCCGATATGGTATGCTTACGGAGCTACAAGCCTGGTAGAACCTTTCGATTGGGACTTACTAATGAACGGCTTATTGATCGTACCCAAAGGAACCAAAGAGGTTTATCAGAAAGATACATTTATGGGTTGGGGCATGTTCAAAAACATAAAGGAAGAAGATGGTACAGTTGCCAATCAGATACTGGAGATAGATCTCTGCCGGGTAACAACATCTAACAAAACAATATTCATTACACAAACCGGACAGCAGCAACTCGATATCAGCATCTATACTTACACAGGTCAGTTATTATATAAGCAATCGACCACAGCACCGGTTCTCTCATTTCCTGTCGATCCCGGACATTATATTATCCGAATAAATAGCAAATCATATAAGATATCTTGCAGTTAACTATCACACTATCACTTTTTAATATAACCAATTAATTACAAACTAGTTAGTGCAGTGATAGTATCTATTTCCAACTATCACTGCACCTATCACACTATCACGCCCAAAATTCACACACCACTAATAATCAACCATTTACTACTTCTACAAAATAACAAGTCCCTCTATTCGTCCGCTTATTCGGTACGTTATTTCGCTTTAAAAGCTTGCCGAAGTTGAGTATCATCGTTTTTGTGATGATAAAACCGGGGTGTTTTTCGGCTATAATATCCAGTATTTCGGTAGCGAGCAGCGGTTTCAAGCCCTCCGTATCTTCCGGGATCGTGAAATAACGAAGGAACAATTGCTCTTCGGCCGGGACTTGCTGGAAACGCTGGTTGTTCTCCACGATTGCAGCTTCCTCCTCGTGCGTGAACCAGAAACGCTCGCCACGGCGCAACATTTCTTTCGCTTCGGCGTAAAGCTGTCCGTAATCGATCGGCTGGATATAATCGATCAGGCCTTCGATCTCTACACAGACGAAACGGCGGCTTCCGGTCGGATCGGTCAGCAAATCAAAATTATTACTGGTAGCGATAAAAGTAGCATAACGACGAAGGCTGCGCGTCGAACTCTGATAAGGCAAGCGGGCATTGACCACCGCCTTCTGCAACACATGCTTCAGAAAACTCTGGTGTGAAGCCTTCACCGAGTCGAACTCGTCGATATTGATCAACGCATAGCGGTGCAAAGCCAGTTCCGCCTCCTTCTTATTGCCGAAATCGATGCTGTCCGTATAAAAAGGACGGAGCGCCGGTGGTAATAAGTTCAGGCAAAAAGATGACTTTCCGCACCCCTGGTCACCCACCAACAAAGGCGTCGTACTGTTCCCGTGATCCTTATCCATCTGCATCCAATGGGCTACCATGCTCAGGAACCAACGGTAAAAACAATCCTGCCACAGCGGATTACTGTTAGGTACCCGGTCTGCCAACGCCCGGATATGCGGTTTGCCATCCCAAGCCGGAAGGTTAGCCAGGAACGACTCGATCGGATGATACGACAGGATCTGGTCGGAATGCACATACCGGTCGATGTCCTTATCCCACACATTCAGCCCCTCTTTCTGCGCCTCCAGGCAGATAGTATTACGAACCTTCTGTGTATAAGGATGATAAACAAACTGGATAACCGATCGATCCAGATATTCCACCTCCCCGTTCATCTCATTCAAACGGAAATAATAACGTCGCGACATAAACTCTTCCAACTGCATCACCAGCGAAAAACATTCCGGCAAAGGCAATTTGCCTTCCCCTACCTTCTTCAGCAAATAAACCGAACGGAATACACTGCGTATCAGCACCTTCTGAGGTTTCAGCAAGTCATACCGCAGCATCCATCCTACCGCTTCCTCCTCCGGTATTCCCAGACGGCAACAGTTTTGCGCCATCTCCGTAAATAATGCCTGAAGATCGTTACCGCCGATAGCGGCAAATTTACGGACAACCTCAACCAGCGCCACACTGAAAAGCGTAGCAACCTGCGAGTTACGCTCCAACCCCGGCAGCAAGCGGTCGACCGGATCGACCGGAGCATCCTGCACGATACGCAGTTCACCCTCGGAAGGCATCTGCAAAGGTTGCTCTATCCGGATAGCCACCGCATCCGGATTATAATACAACCCGGCATCGTAACTGATCCGGGTACCCCGCGAAAGCACCGGCTCCTTCAACGTGACCATACTGCTCAACTGAGGCTGGTAATACCTGACTGCCAACTGGTAAGCTGCCGCATGAAATAATTTCGCCTTCTCTTCCGAGCGGGGTAACTTTCCGTCCGGCAAGGTAAACGGCACGATTATCTTCACCGACTTGCCGCTCAACCCGATAAAAGCCAACAACGTCTGCGGCATAGCGGAAGCTTCTTCGCGCACACGAGCAGCCTCTGCCATATCCGACAAGCCGTTCACTTCCAAAACAATACATCCCGTATAGGTCTTTATCCGAACCTGTCCCTCTTCTTTTCGATAAGTGGCGCCCCAAACGATAACCGGCAATTTCCCAGTCCATTCATTAAGATATCCAGGCAATGTAAAACAGAGCCTGTTACGTACTGCTGCAATCTGTTCCGCCAGATTGTCGGAACGCAACGTTTCCACAACCGCTTCCAGGTTGCGGATCTGCACCATTAGTTGCTCTTTCTTATAACGGTATTGTGTAACTTTCATTCGAACGGGTATCTTTCAAATTTAAAAAACTTCATTTCTTTACGCAGGCGCGGACTCATCCTGAAACAAACGCGTTTCGCTTTCACCCGATGGGGAGTACAATCCTTTTTATCCTCATATCCTTCACTGGCAGCCGAAAGATATAAATCACCCATATCCTTGAGTTCTACGGAATATCCGTCTTTAAGGCATTCCCTAATCACATCGCTCAGCTCGCAGACGGTTGCCAGCACATCTCCGCGCGTCAATGAACAACGGTCGGCTATCACTTCAGCCAACTTTTCGGTTGTAACTCGTCCCGTACTAACCGGAACACCATAAAACAGCTTCTTTTCTACCGGACCTGTCTTATCCGTTTTTGCTCGGACTACATAGAAATGTGCCATAAATAAGGAGTTTTTATTAATAATAATACTAGTAAACTTCACCAAGACGGGCATTTCAGCCCATTTTACACCCGGATCTGAACGATGCTCACACCCGGGTGTCAATCCCCTCGACACCCGGATGGCGGCAACTTTATCTCCTTACAAATATAAGAAAAGTATTGCATATAAACAATGTTTTTCAATAGTTTATTTCATTTTTTCTTATTATATTATTCATATAAAAAGGAGTAAAAACCGGGCGTTCCGGCAAATAAAAAAGTGATAGTATGGTGATAGATAGTGATAGTTTATTTTACATACTATCACGCTATAAATAGGTAATAATCTTATATTTATAATAAAAAGTGATAGTGTGATAGTTGTTTTTTATAAAATCTGTGTATATTTGTCAGATATGAGAGAACTACTTTAGTAAAAATAAAAGGAGTATAGAACCACTAAATTGAATATAAAAATGGGACTTTTTAGCAGACCTACAGTACCATCGCCTTCCGGCGGGCATTCGTTCGTTGATGTAATTCAAAATGAGGGCAACAATACGGGACGCGGACTTATCGCCTGGCGACATCCCAGCAGTGACTTCAACACCCATTCAAAAATACTTGTCCGCAAAGGAGAAGAGGCCATTTTTGAAAACGGAGCCAGCGAGTGGGCAGTCTTTCCCAGTGGGACGGAATGCGAATTGAAGACACAGAACATTGCAGTGATACGGTCTTTCCGTGAAGCATTGTCGGGTGGAAAGAGCTATTTCCCTTGCCGGGTTTATTTCGCTTCCGTCGAAGAATTTGAAATTCCCTGGGGTACCATAGATCCCATCGGATACACATGCCCTTTGCTGGGTGCCGGTGCCCAGTTGAGAGGCGGCGGTATTTATGTCATACGTGTTATCGATACGGAAACTTTTGTTAAGAAGGTGTTACGCGACAACAGCAGCTACACAATAGACCATCTGAAAGAAAAGCTGTTCGAACGTGTTTACCAGGAAATTGCCGACATCATTTCTTCGGTATTGGAGAAGAACGGCATCAATTCGATGGAGTGCTCGAAAAAGAAAAAGGAGATAGCACAACTCAGCCTGCCGGACATTCAGAAGTTACTGGAAGCTTACGGTATCATGCTGGTTGACTTCACCGTCAGTCTCGAACTGGACGAAGAACAACGCCAGATGTACGAACAAGCTGTCCGCCTGCAACGCATGAGTGCACAAGGCGAAGCACAAGCCCGTATCATCGGCGCACATAGCAAAGTGGAAGAACTCCACACGATGGGGAATGCCTACGCCACCATCAAGGGGATGGATATGCTTCAGACGATTGCAGAAAATCCGGGAGCCGGCGGTATAGCTAGCGCAGGTGCCGGCCTGGGAATGGGCATGGCGGCCGGTGGAACGTTTGCCAATATCACCCAATCCGTATTTCCCGGCAACCAGGTTCAGCAACCCGCACAGGCACCGGCACAGCCCGATCCGATGGAGTCGTTGCAAAAGATGAAGCAAATGCTGGATGCCGGATTGATACCGCAAGCTGCCTACGACCAGAAAGTGGCAGAGATATTAAGCAGATTGTAATACCCTATATCTAATCATATTTATGAAAACAACATTAATCCGTATTGTTTTTACATTGGTGTTCCTGGTGGTCTTCAACACTTTGTTTTTTCTGCTGAGTGGCACAGACAATCCTACTTCCGTATGGGTTTCGTATGCATATATCCATGTGGCGTATTTCACCATACTCTTCCTGCCCGTATTGAAAACGAAGGGGGATGCTTCTTACTACCTGTCTTCCGTCCTCTACGGACAGGCCATAACGTATTTCATCCTGGAGTTGATAGCCGGTGTGGTTTTCATTGTCTACCGGATGGAATCGCCTGTTTGGTCGCTGGTGGTACAGACCGCTCTCTGGCTGATTTTCGTAGTCCTCATTTTAGGAAATGCCTGGGCGAATCAGGCCACCGCACAATCGCTTGAAAAACGCAAGCAGGATATAGATGCTTACCAATCGATGCGGATGAGCTTGAAAAGACTGATAGCAAAAACAGACAAACCGGAACTCAAACGACTGATCGCCGATTGTTCCGATAAGTTGGAAGCCAGTTCTTCGCGGCAAACTCAAGAGTCTGAAAAGATCGACATCGAGATAGAACAGGCGATCGCTTCCCTGCGACAATCCATAACGGAAGACGATGTTGAAGAATCTACGTCATTAGCTAGGCAGCTGGTAGGCCTGATCGAAGAAAGAAAAACAATATTAAAATATTCTCATTAACTTATTAACTCATTTAATATTTGATATTATGGCAGAAACTATGCAATTGCAGATCGTGAAGTGCCCGGCATGTAATCAGACGCTCACTTCATTCAGTGCTTTTAAGTCGACAGCAACATGTCCCCGTTGCGGCACCGTGATGAAGAACCCGTTGGCGACCGCTAAAGAAGAAGTTCGCCCTGAACGTATCATCCCGTTCACTACACAGGAAGGCGATTTTGAAAAATGCTTGGTGAATACCCTGATCAATCAGGATTTCGTCCCCAAGAACATCTTCGAATCCATCAACACCGACAATGTGTTCCGTGCTTATTTGCCGATGTATCTTTTTGAAGGTACTTACCAATCTTCATGGAGCTGCGAATCGTCTTACGAAGACCAGAAGGTAGATATTTCGAGAAACTGGACAGACAGCGGCAAGACTATTTCGACAAAGACCGTAAAGAAATGGCGTCCGCAAAACGGTAATGCAGCAGGCAATTTTGCATTCTTATGCCTTGCCAATGAAGACAGTGAAGACTTACCGGTAGAACTCCGGAATTTCACCTATCAGTTCCCCTACGACGTAATGATGTCAAAACAGTTTGACGGCGATATGCTGAACGATGAAGATGAACGCATGATAACTATTCCCCGTAATGCCGATACCAATATAGTATGGCAGAAACACGGGAAAGATTTGGTAGACGACACAGCACAGGATGCTGCACTCAACCAAATCGGCGATCAGGAAATCCGTAATTTCCGCGCGTCTTCCAGTTTCAACCTGGCCACGAAAGGGGAATACATCCTGGCTCCGTTCTGGTTTGTGTACTACACTTACAACAACCAGCGGTATAATTTTATGATGGACGGAACCGGACAGCGCACCTCTTACAACTATCCGATAGATCAGGACGAAGTAGATTTTGTCAATGGAAAAGAGAAGATCAAGAAAATCGTCAAATGGCTTTGGTTGCTGTGCTTTGTGTTAATGTACCTCATCAACATATCAGCCGGTATTGTATTCCTCGCCATCTGGTTCGTCGGCAAGTTTATCGTGAACAAGATGATGGATAATCAGATCCAGGCTCATTTACAGGAATCGAAAGTTGCCCGCCAGGCTAGTGCGGCCAGACTAGGAGTATAACAAAGAATATTAGTCCGACACAACTGCTTATCGGGTTCGCTTAAATGCCCGATAAGCAGTTTTTGTTTTATTTATAGCAAAGACAGGAACGACTGCTTTCGAGCCGCCGTTATCCCAACACCTTATTCTTCGCGATCGTAGCCTGGAATTCTTTCAGGTAGAACGGTTCGAAATAGGCGACATCTTCAAACTGTCCGGCAGCAAAAGCCTTTTCCGCCAGGGGAATCATATTGACAGCCAGGGGATGGATACCATCGATAAAAACGGCATTCGGCGAAGCGATCACTTCGCGGCACTTCGCGGCACCGTTGCCAAAGAAACAGACAGTTCCTTTTTCCAGGTAAGCGGCATAAGTCTGCTCATCCACGACATCGGCCGATGTTGCACGTATAGTGTTCAGGTCGGCATCATAGATAGTGGCATACACTTCCATACGGCGTGCATCGAGCATGGCGCAATACAGCCCGCCGTCAGCCAGCGGTTGTTGACGGATAGCGGTAGCAGCCAGAATATCGAGCGTATGGATACCGATCAGCGGAATGCCAAAACCGAAACATAACCCTTTCGCTACGGAAACGCCGATACGCAGGCCAGTATAGGAACCGGGGCCACTGCTGACGGCCACTGCATCCAGCGTCAATGCTTTTGCTTTCAGTACAGCAAGAGCTTCTTCTACAAATACACCCAGTAAGGCGGCATGCGAAGGTCCGTCGAAAGAGGTCTTTTCAAAAAGCACCTCCCCGTCTGCCGATAGGGCCAGGGAACAGACCAATGTTGAAGTATCAATATTTAAAATACAAGACATAATAGTTGACAGTTGACGGTTGACAAGTGACAGATATTTTTCAATAGAACTCCGCTGTTCATCAACCGAATTAATTGGTCGCAAAAGTACTAAATCGTCTTTACACGAATGAGAAAATAACGAACTTTTTATACATAGAACCAAATAATTGTCAACTGTCAACTGTCAACTATCAACTGAATACCCTATCTTTGCACAAATTTTTAGAACAATGATACAATCAATGACTGGATTCGGTAA
>ERZ825137.5782-NODE-5782-length-11207-cov-3.024480_pt1 | contig 11207 bp, 4 predicted proteins | sample MGYA00519873_ERZ825137 | MGnify/ENA primary metagenome ERZ825137 (study PRJEB31778, sample SAMEA3449190) | human gut metagenome | biome: human gut; feature: human-associated habitat; material: faeces | place: United Kingdom | collected 2010/2012 ... | reverse complement strand
AGAGCACTTGACTTTTAATCAAGTTGTCCGGGGTTCGAATCCCCGATGCTTCATTGAATTAACCGTATTGTTATCAGTAGATGGCAGTACGGTTTTTTGTTTATCAGAAATGGAAAACTAAGAATGGTGGAAAATAATATGAAAACATTTACAGAATTAGAAACGCTTTTAATGAGTATCAATAGAAAGAGTTATCCTGCTTATAAAGAATTAAAAGGAAATTATATTTTTCCGGATTTTCAGTTAAACATAGAGCATGTGCAGGGCGATCCATTTGCATCTCCTTCCCGAGTAAGTGTGTATTTGAAAAAAGTTCAGGCTGATTTTCCGGAAGCATATTATGAAAATAAACATAAACGAATAGCCTTACAAGATTATTTGACAAGAAAATTTGCAAATGCTGTCAATCAATATGCATTTCAGGCAAAAGGTTCGGGGAAAAGTGGCCTGATAAGAGTCAGCAGATGTGGACAAGAAGTATTAGAACGAAGTGCATTGGGGATAACAAACGGAGAACTTCTTGTGAGATTTGAAGTGGGATTTCCTGCCAATGGAAGAACAATTAATGCGTTAGAACTGAAGAAAATTTTCTTTGAATATCTTCCGTCCATAGTGAGAAAAACACTGTATTATAAAAATTGTAGGAAAGATGAGTTAAAAGCAGTAATAGAGTTGGCTGAGGATCAGCAGTTTATCCGTGAAGAATTGAAAAAAAGAGATTTGGTTGCCTTTGTCGCAAATGATTCGATTCTTCCAAGGGAAAGTGGAGTTTCCAAAAGACCAATGCGGAAATGTATCAGATTCCAATCACCCGAAACAATGGAAGTAGAGATGGATTTGCCAAATCATGGAATGATACGTGGAATGGGAATTTCGAAAGGAATTACTTTGATTGTAGGTGGAGGTTATCATGGTAAATCAACACTTCTGAAAGCTATAGAGCAGGGAATTTACAATCATATTGCCGGAGATGGGAGAGAATATGTAATTACATGCGAAGAAGCAGTTAAGGTTCGTGCGGAAGATGGTAGATCGATAACTCATGTAAATATTTCCCCATTTATCAATGATTTGCCAAATAAGAAGGATACCAGAGATTTTTCTACAGAGGATGCAAGTGGCTCTACTTCGCAGGCGGCAAATGTAGTCGAGGCAGTGCAGGCAGGTTCAAAACTTCTTTTGATAGATGAAGATACCTGCGCAACAAATTTTATGGTTCGTGATCAGTTAATGCAGAAAATTGTATCCGGTAACAAAGAGCCGATTACTCCATTTACCCAACAGGCAAGAGAGATGTATGAGAGGCTTGATGTGTCTGTAGTGATGGTAGCCGGAAGCTCCGGTGCATATTTCTATATTGCAGACCATATTATACAGATGGATAATTATCGGGTAGTTGATATTACGAAGCATGTGAAAAATGTAATTGAAAAAGAAGAAATTTCTGAGGATAAGGAAAGTAGAATCTCTGTTACGGAACTCATGAATCCATCTATAAAACCACGTATACTTAAATCAGAAGCTGTCGAAAAGAAGCATGGACAGATTAAAATAAAACAATTCGGAAACAGCGGATTTTCAATTGGAAAAACAGAAGTGGATTTAAAATATCTGGAGCAGCTGACCGACATAGAACAGACAACAACTTTAGGACATTGTCTGAAGATGTTGGTGGTAGAAATGGAAAAGAAGCCTCAGAATCTGGATGTATTGGCGGATAATCTATGGAAAAAGATACAGTTGAAAGGATTTTCCGCATTATTTGAAGAAAAATATTTACCAGTGGATTTAGCACAGGTGAGAAAGATAGATATTTATATGTGCGTGAACCGTTATCGCGGACTGAGATAGATAAGAGTTGTCAGATTTTAGAAAAAATGTTATTCTGTTACTAAGTAGTTTTAACATTGAGGTAAGCAAATGTACAAATTAAAATATATAAGAAGATTGTCTGGAATATTGGCAGCGATGTTTTTGGCGTCAACGATAGCTACGGTAGCTTTTGCAGCAGATGCAGAACCTATTGATACAAGAACTCAGGAAGGACAGGAAATCAGTACGGAAGCCGCATATGCGATGACAGTTGATTCTAACTCATGGGAAGGGTGGCCGCAGGGACCTCAGACCTATGGAGAAGGAGATATTGTGATGGATGCCGAGAGTGGTGCCATACTTTATGCGAAAAATATTGATGGAAAAGCGTATCCGGCAAGTATTACTAAAGTAGTTACCATGTTGATTGCATTGGAAAATGGAAAGCTTGACGATAAGGTTACATTTTCAGCAGACAGTGTAGGATGTGTCCCATATGGGTACGCTCATATTGGAATGAAAGCAGGCGAGGAGCTTAGTCTGGAGCAGGCATTATATGGGATGATGCTTGCATCTGCCAATGAGGTGGCCTATGCAATCGGAGAGAGTGTTGGAAAAAATGCAGGAAAAGATTATGACTGGTTTATCCAACAGATGAATGAACGGTGTAAAGAACTTGGCGGCTTGAATTCGAATTTTGTGAATACCAATGGTCTGGATGATGATAATCATTATACAACGGCAAGAGATATGGCATTGATAGCCAGGGAACTATTGTTAAATCATCCGGAATTTGAGGCGGTATCCCAGACACTTCAATATACCATACCTGCAACAAGTATGTCAGAAGCGAGAATATTTCAGCAGAATCATAAGATGTTCTATCAGAGCCATAAGAATTATGATGCCAGGGTAATTGCCGGAAAAACAGGTTATACAGACAGATGTAAGAATACACTGGTTACTTGTGCGCAAGACGGAGATAGGAAGTTAATTTGTATTGCACTTAAGACTCATGGAACTAATGTTTATGACGATACAGAGAATCTTCTGAATTATGGATTTGATAATTTTTCTCCGCTGACCATCACTGACAGTGATTTCAACCGTCTCTCCGGCGGTACAGTCATTACTCCGAACGGAGCCACTGAAGATAATCTGACTACAGAAGATACTTCCTCTGACGGTCAGATCATGCGGCAGTATTATTTTGGCGGAACTCCTGTGGGAACTGCAGTCCTTGAAGATGTAGAACAGGAAACAAATGATGCGGCTGTCACAGGTCAGAAAAACATGGATGCGGCTAAACAATATTCTGCTTCCCATACTGTGACTCCATACTATATTATCGGAGCAATCGGAGCTGCTTTCAAAGCAGAGCCTACACCTTTTGCATCAGGATATAATGCACGTACACCGTTCACCTGGAAACCAAAACGTAAGAAGTCGGTCACTTTATGTTCACTATGCAAATTCACAGTAAACTTATTCAGCTTTTCACTCTTGATGGAACCTTCTTCCATTACATATCCCAAGCCCAGATAAAACTTACTTCTATCTCCCGAAGCTGTAATGCTAACCGTATTGTTAGTAAGGAAACCTGTTTGGAACATCTCATCCTGCCAGTCAGTATCTGCATTCCATACTGTATAATCGTACGGATCGCCACCCTGATTCATGCGTTGTTCATTATAAAGCATTTTGAACTGCTCTGCATTAGTCAGGCTAACGCGGTCTGTAACCTTTTTCCAACCCACCGAACCATTAATACTGACCTGAGTCTTACCTTCTTTCGCCTTCTTAGTAGTAATGATAATAACACCATTAGCACCACGCACACCAAAAATAGCCAAGGAAGAAGGGTCTTTCAGGATTTCCATAGATTCAATATCCGCTGTATTCAGATAGTTGATGTTATCCGTAAACAGTCCGTCCACTACATATAAAGGAGTATAACCATTGATAGAGTTTGTACCGCGAACACGAATTTCCGGATCCTGCCCGGCACGTCCTGTATTGACAACCTGCACACCAGCGACCTTACCTTGAATAGAAGCCAAAGGATTGGTAGATGGTTTTGAAGCAATCTCGGCAGCTTTCACTGTTACAATAGAACCGGTCAAATCACGCTTCTTGGCGCTACCATAACCTACTACTACAACTTCTTCAATGAGCTGACTATCCTCTTCCATCATAAGATTCACTGTAGAACGCCCATTAAGCGCCACTTCCTGTTCCTTCATACCAATATAACTGAATATCAAAGTGGCATTCGCCGGTACGCCAGGAATCTGGTATTTTCCGTCGATATCCGTAATAGTTCCCATATTCTCCTGTCCTTTTACCCGAACAGAAGCACCTATAACAGTTTCGCCTGTCTTATCTGTAACGACACCCGAAACTGTAATCTTGTTCTGCGCCATCGAAACGACAGCAAACAGCAACATCACACATGTAATTAATAGATTTCTTTTCATTTTGTATTGATTTAAAATTACTCTGCAAACGTATAGCAATAATTGATTTAAGTCAAAAAACAGACTACCACAAGAGTACCACGCCTAAACATGGTACTACTTTATAACTACTACATACTCGCAGAACTAATTAGTTATCAGACATTTATTTTTAATAAAGTTTCTGTATTCGTTCTTTATCTATCTACTACCAAGCAGATACTTATTGAAGCAAAAATAGGGCCTTATTCACATCACGGCTATCACCACCTATCATTACTTCAAAGTCGCCCGGTTCGCACACAAAATCCAGATTGTAATTGTAGAACTTCAACATATCAGCTGTTAACTTGAAAGACACTTGTTTGGATTCACCGGCTTTCAGGAAGATTTTTTCAAAGCCTTTCAGTTCTTTCACCGGACGTGTTACACTGCCTATAAGATCGCGGATATATAGCTGCACTACTTCCGAACCGTCATACTTACCTGTATTGGTTACCGTTACAGTTGCCGTAATCTCTCCATTGATATTCATGGACGATTTATCCAATGTAATATCGCTATAAGAGAAAGTAGTATAGCTCAAGCCATATCCAAACGGATAAAGCGGTTCGTTATCTACATCCAGATAATTGCTACGGAACTTCTGGAACCAAGCCCCTTGAGGCAAAGGACGACCGGTATTCTTATGATTATAGAACAAAGGAATCTGTCCTACACTCTTCGGGAAAGTAGCAGTAAGTTTACCACTCGGATTTACATTTCCAAACAGTACATCACCAATGGCAAGAGCAGCTTCACTACCACCAAACCACACATTCAGAATAGCAGGTACATTTTCCTGCTCCCAATTCAATACTAACGGACGACCGGTAAACAACACCAATACCACCGGTTTGCCGGTTTTCAACAATTCCTGCAAAAGTGCACGTTGCGTATCCGGCATTTCGAGATCTGTACGACAACTACTTTCACCGCTCATCTCGGAAGACTCACCCAAAGCAGCAACAATCACGTCAGACTTGGCAGCTACAGCAAGCGCCTCATCCAGCAATTCCTTATCTGTACGATTGTCACGATGCAGGGTACGGCCAAACATAGTAGCACGTTCTTCGTATTCGGCATCACTCATCAAATTACTCCCTTTAGCCGTAAGAATTTTAGCCTTGCCTCCCACTACTTCTTTCAGACCTTCAATCAAAGAAGGATATTTGTTCATCACAGCAGCCACACTCCACGTGCCCGGCATATTGCTACGGCTATCAGCCAAAGGACCTACTACAGCAATGGTACCTTTCTTTGCCAGAGGGAGTACACTATTCTCATTCTTCAAGAGAACAAAGCTTTCCGAAGCTGTCTTACGGGCTATAGCACGGTGTTCTTTCGTAAAGATTTGTTTTTTAGGACGGGTTATATCACAATATTTATAGGGATTATCAAAAAGACCCAGCTTATACTTAGCTTCCAGAATACGGCGACAAGCAGCATCAACAGCCTTTACTGAAACTTTTCCTTCTTCCAAAGATTTCTTAAGTGTGCTTGTAAAAGCATCGCTCACCATATCCATATCAACACCTGCATTCAGAGCCAAGGCTGCAACTGTTTGTGTATCCCCCATACCATGATCGGTCATTTCAGTGATACCGGTATAGTCTGTCACAACAAACCCATCAAAGTTCCACTGCTTACGAAGTACATCGGTCATCAGCCACTTATTTCCGGTAGCCGGTACACCATCCACTTCATTGAATGAAGCCATCACACTACCCACACCTTCTTCCACGGCAGCTTGATAAGGTAACATATATTCGTTGAACATACGTTGATGACTCATATCCACTGTATTATAGTCGCGTCCTGCTTCTGATGCCCCATATAAAGCAAAATGCTTTACGCAAGCCATAATCTCATCATTACTACTCATATCCTTCCCTTGATAACCACGTACCATAGCACGCGCAATCTCCGCTCCCAAGAAAGGATCTTCACCATTCCCTTCGGAAACTCGTCCCCAACGGGGATCACGGGAAACATCCACCATCGGACTGAATGTCCAGCAAATACCATCAGCACTGGCTTCGATAGCAGCAATACGTGCAGATTCTTCAATAGCTTTCATGTTCCAGGTACAGGATAATCCCAGAGGAATAGGGAATACAGTTTCGTATCCATGAATTACATCCATACCAAATAAAAGAGGAATACCCAGACGACTTTCTTCTACTGCCTGTTTCTGAACGTCACGAATACGCTCCACGCCTTTCAAGTTAAAGAGTCCGCCCACTTCACCGGCACGGATACGCTTAGCCACATTACTACTCTTGGCTTGTCCGGTGGTTATTTCACCCGTAACAGGTAAGTTCAACTGGCCGATTTTCTCTTCCAGCGTCATTCTCTTCATCAGATCATCAATAAAGCGATCCATATCGACAGGAGATTTTTGTGCTTGCACATTGGCAGATACCAGCACCAATAAAATTAAAAACGATTGTACCTTAAGGATTAATTGTCTCATGCTTTTCATTCTTTATTATTTTTGGAGAAAAATGATTTCGCTGCAAATAAAGAGAAAGCACCTTAAACTGCCACAATACAGAGCTACAACAAAAGTACCTTTAGTGCAAAACACAAAAAAAGGAGGTACTATTTTAGTACTTCCTTTCACATTATAACGCTAATAATCAACTATTTAAAATTAATCATAAAATCCGTCAGACTATCTTCCTGAGATAGATTAAATTTCTTACGCAAGCGATATCTTGCCGCATCTACGCCCCTCACCGATATATTCAGCAGCTTGGCAATTTCTTTTGTCGGCATATTCAAGCGGAGTAAAGCACAGAAACGTAAATCACCCGCCGTCAGATCCGGATACTGTTGTTTCAGGTTTCGGAAGAAGTTCTCATGTATCCGGTCAAAATTCGCCTGGAACATATTCCAGTTTTCCTCATCCGAAACGATACTTTGATTAATCAATACTAAGAGCTTATCCAGATTCTTCCGCGTATACTGCCCTGATAACTTCTGTTGTTGTATTTCTTCTTTCAACGAATTCAAAAACTCCTGATGGGCAATATTGGTCATCACAACTCCGGACAGTTCTTTACTCTTAAAACGTAAATCAGCTTCCAGTTGCTCTTTCTCCAATTCGATAATCTTCTTTTCCTGTATTTCTATCTCAGCTTGATGGGTAATGCGTTGTTGTTCAATCACCCTGTCTTTCTTCTTCTTCACAGACTGATAAACGATGTATTGCAACAACAATAACAACAACAGCCCAATCAGAACATAACCGGTGATAGCCCAATATGATAGAAACCAAGGTCTCAAGACTTCAAAAGGTAGCGTTACCAATGCCAATACTTCATTCTCATTATAAATCTCAGCTTTAAAAACATACGACCCAAATGGCAAACGAGTATATTTCTTCTGCAGACTGCGGTCACCTTCCACCCACTGATCGGACAGTCCTTCCAATTTATACCTTACCTTGTAAGTATAGTCATTATAAACCGGATAGCATAAAGAGAAGCATACGGTATTCAAATCTGCATCAATCTTGTTCTCTTTTTGCACCGACATTTTTTTTATTTTTCCCGTCCACTCCGACTCAGTCGTTATAGCCGATATCCACAAAGAGCGCCTAATAGAGGACTTGTACAAAAGAGAACTATCTGAATCAATCCGGGCAACAGCATTATTCAAACAGAGATAAGAACTGCCACTCGCCTTGTCATAAACCATCGCTGCTCTCTCCTCTATAGACAAACCATCAAACAAAGAAAACGGAATTCTATGTTCAATCCGGAAAACATTCATTTCACATTTCACCAAATATGCCATCTTGCTGTTTACAAACCAGTACAGATTGCCTTTTGCATGACTCACACTATGTATTCCTTTCAAATCCGCCAATTGCTCATTCATCGATTCATAAGGAATAATAGAATCATTCATATCTTCGTAAGTGTAAAACATTTCCCCATTTGAAAAAACAACCCGTCCATTGATCTTAAACAAAGAGAAGTCCCCATCTTTCACATCACCCAGTTCCATATAGGTTCTGACATCTTCTACCCGTTTCAGATCCGGATTAATCCGAAAACGGAATAATCCTTTTCGTAAATGCTTCACCCAGATATTCCCCTGGGGATCCATCTCGATCTCCCGCACCATGTGGGTAAACCCGCCTAACGACCGCAGAAATCTCCAGATGCCCGAAGACTCCTCATTGTATAAATTCAGAAACGTATAGGTACCTTGCAATAAGAACGAACGCCCTTCCAGATTGACTTCTTTCATGCACATCGCTCCTCTCACATCCGAAATCAGCGATGCCTGCGAACCCGATATCTGAAAAGTTCCTTTATTATGTCCGCATAAAATCTGTTTTCCCCATTCACCAACGAACCATGCCTGCTCTTCCAGTCCCGGAACAAGTTCGGGGACTCTGTTCCTAATCCGGTAAAGTCCTTGATTGGAAGCGATATAAGCCTCATCCTCTTTCACCAGCACATCATAGACCATTCCTATTTTCCGGTAAGGAGGCTCATAGTAATATACCAGAGAGTTATTTTGTATATAGGCTATACCTTCATCCAAAGCTGCCCAAACATTGTTATCGGCATCACAATACAGCCCTAATACGGTATTATTCTGTAAGCGGCTGTCCGTATTCTCCTTCCAAAGTAAACGCCCTTCTTTATCTATTGCATAAATCCCATTAGAAAGCGTACCGATAATATAGCAACTGTCTTTTGTCATTACAGCCCGGTTCACAGAGTACTTTTCAAGCTCGGCATCACATTCTGTATGCCACTTCAGTATCTTTCCGCTTTGATAAACAAAACCGCCACTCTTTTGTGTCAGGAATAAAACGCCATCATTATACGGAAGTCCTGCCACCACATCACTGTTGCCCAATGATTTTCGTTCAATCAGATTTTCCAGCCCATTCTTTGCAAGAACAAAAAGCCCTCCGTTTATCTGTTGAGAATAAACCGTATCACCTACCTGAAATAAATTCAAAGGAAGAGTTTTTGTACGAATCCCCTTCACAGTATGCCCGTCATAAAAGAACAAAGAACCGAAAGATTGAAATACAATCTCCCCATGTGCCGACGTAATCGTCCAGATTTCATCATTATGGAACCGGAAATCTTTCGCTTCATCTTTTAAAGAGTGGTACACAAGGCTATCCAATGAATTACGTTCGAAATATCCGAACTCTTCGAAAGAGCCCACAAATATCTTGCCGTCTTTACCGATATATACAGAGCGTACTATGTTCCTGGAAGGTAATTCATGAAGTTCCCAGCTATTTCCATCAAACTCCAACAGACCTTTGTTATTTCCAATATACATAACTCCCCTATCATCTTGAGCGATAGACCAATTCTGAATACCTGCATTATAATCTGATACGGAATAGCTCCTCACGATGGGAGAAAAAGGAATAGAGGAACCACGTGATAAGCTACTAAAAAGAGAAAATATACAAAATAGCAACAGAGATACTCTCATATATATTGATTTACAAGTAACCTGCCAGCAAAGGTAATTGTTTTCCACCAAAAAACCGGATAACTTTATGGATTATCTTTTCCGGAAAGGTAAAGATAATCCATAAAGTTATCCGGTTACTTATTTTAAGAAGCTACAAACTATAACCTACACTACATAGTCAAAAATCATCAGACTGCTTTTTCGGTATGAATTAAAATTCACCAAGCTTGTTTCTTTCCCCTTCTCTTTTATGACCGTAGTTTCCGGTACGCTCAGCATTTTCTTATACTCCTCCGAGTTACCCAGCACTTTCACGGCTTCATTTAAATCATCATCATCTTTCAACTGCTGTATGATACCACCACGTTGGAAATAATAACGCTTAATGATATCCTGAGCAATCATATTCTTGATATCTTTTGCAAAGTAATCCAAGTCACGGTCCAGATTATGACTAAGTTTCTGCTCAAGAGCCTTGAATTCTTCGGAAGCATCTTTCATATAACCTTCAAATTCTGCCATTTCTTTCAAATTCTTTAGAATCTTCTCGCTCTGTTGGTCATATTTAAAATCTGCCTTCTTCACCATTTCCTTAAACTCTGCATAATCAGCATCCGTTACTTCGAAATTCTCGGGAGAAGCAATTGTCGGGTGCTTCAGGCAATATTGAGTAGCATAATTAAAGATCAGATTATCATTTACCAGATAAAACAAAATATTAGGTAACTTTTCTTGTTCCACTGCAACGTCCGGCGTCACACCACCGCCATCACGCACTTCACGTCCGACAGCTGTATGGAATACTGTAGTCAAACTATCAGGAATACGCCCTACACTACCATCCGGGTTACGATGTTTGTAATCTATTGCCTGTACGCAACGACCACTGGGAATATAATATTTGGAAGTAGTCACCTTCATCGTACCGCCATAAGGCAATGTACGCGGCACCTGCACCAAACCTTTCCCAAACGTGCGGTTACCTACAATCACTGCACGGTCATAATCCTGCAATGCACCCGCCAGGATTTCCGAAGCGGAAGCAGTACCGCTATTTACCAATACAGCAATAGGAATATCCGTATCCAATGGTTCGCGCAAGGTCTTATACGTATTACTTGCTTGTTTTATCTTGCCTTTCGTTGTTACAATCGTCTTACCACGGGGCAGAAAGTAGTTGGCTATCTCTACAGCCTCTTCCAGCAACCCACCGCCATTGTTGCGCAAATCAATTACCAATGAAGTGATGCCCTGTTTCTTCAAATCCGCCAAGATTTCCGCAAAGGTTTCCTTAAAGAAGCTGTCGATACCTTTGGTAGGCTCGTCCAGCAGCAGAAGTCTGGGGTTGGTCAGCAGCACCTTGGCCAGGGCTGAGCGCTGCTGCTCGCCGCCGGACAGGTCGTAGGGGTGGCTGTCCAGAAGCTCCGTCACCTG
>ERZ825137.5779-NODE-5779-length-11213-cov-8.565245_pt1 | contig 11213 bp, 9 predicted proteins | sample MGYA00519873_ERZ825137 | MGnify/ENA primary metagenome ERZ825137 (study PRJEB31778, sample SAMEA3449190) | human gut metagenome | biome: human gut; feature: human-associated habitat; material: faeces | place: United Kingdom | collected 2010/2012 ... | reverse complement strand
GCGGCGTGGTGCCGGAGATCGCCTCCCGCAAGCACGTGCAGGCCATCGCCGCCCTGTCCGACAAGGCGCTTGCCGATGCGGGACTGACCAAAAAGGACGTGGACGCCGTGGCGGTGACGTATGCCCCCGGTCTCATCGGCGCGGTGCTGGTGGGGGTGTCCTTTGCCAAGTCCGCCGCCTATGCGCTGGGCGTGCCGCTGATCCCCGTCCACCATGTGCGGGGGCACATCGCCGCCAACTATCTGGCCTTCCCGGAGCTGGAGCCGCCCTTCACGGCGCTGGCTATCTCCGGGGGCAATACGCTGATCGTGGACGTGGCCGACTACACGGACATGACCGTGCTGGGCGCTACCAGGGACGACGCCGCCGGGGAGTGCTTCGACAAGGCGGCGCGGGTGCTGGGGCTGCCCTATCCCGGCGGCAAGCCCATGGACGAGCTGGCGCAGCAGTCGCAGGGCGGCAAATACGTCCTGCCCAGCGCCCATGTGTCCGGCGCGGAGCTGGATATGAGCTTTTCCGGGCTGAAAACCGCCGTGGTGAATCTGGCGCACAACGCCCAGCAGAAGGGCGAGCCGCTGGACGCGCCGGCGCTGGCGCGGGATTTTGCCCGGGCGGTGTCCGGCGAGCTGGTGCCCCGCGCCATGCGCGCGCTGGAGCTGACGGGGCGCACCGTACTGGTGGCCGCCGGCGGCGTGGCGGCCAATTCCGTGATCCGCGCCGACCTGCAGGCCGCCTGCGGCAAGGCGGGGGTGAAGCTGTATCTGCCGCCGCTGAAATGGTGCGGCGACAACGGCGCTATGATCGGCGCGCAGGGATACTATGAGTATCTGGCCGGGCACACCGCCGGTACGACGCTGAACGCCTACGCCACCATGGATCTGGGCGACCCGGTGTATTGAGCGCGGGCGTGTTCGCCGCTGAAGGACAACCGACAGGAGAATTGTTGTATAATTTTATTGTGCAGAATGACATGCGCTCCTGCGGAGCGCCTGCGCAGAATGGCGCAAATAGCAAGAAAAAGTACAAAAAAGAAATTTGCCGCATTTTGCGGCAAATTTTTTTGTTTAAACGGGGAAAAGTTGCATAAAAAATTTTTTAAGACGAGAAAAACCTGCTATATTGCGTGAAAAAATACATACAGAACGTATGGTACGTTTCGAAGCTGCGGGGAAAAACCGGGAGAAATCACAAAAAATTCACAATTTTTTGTGCCAAAAAGTTCCGGTCAAAATAACGAAAGAATTTCAACACTTTTTCAGTCGACCACAAAAAAAGTGTGAAAATTTGACGGGGAGTGCTTCTTTTTTTATAATACTCGCGGAACAAAAAGCAAGATCCCCGCACAGGGAAGCGGGGAGGAAAGAGGAAAACAATGGAAAAATATCTTGTCCTGGCGACCTTTGTAGGGTCTGTCATCGCGCTGCTGTTCGCGTTCCTTACGGGTAAGCGGGTACTGAGCTTCGACGAGGGCACACCTCTGATGAGCAAGATCTCCCGCTCCATCCGCGAGGGCGCGAACGCTTATTTGCGGCGGCAGTACACGGTGGTGGGCATTTTCTTCGCCTGCATGATCGTGGTGCTGTGCGTCATGGCGGCCTGCGGCCTGCTGACGTGGTTCGTGCCCTTTGCGTTCCTGACCGGCGGATTCTTCTCCGGCCTGTCCGGCTTCGTGGGCATGCGCATCGCCACCAAAGCCAACTGCCGCACGGCCAACGCCTGCCGCGAGGGTCTGAACCGCGGTCTGCGGGTGGCCTTCTCCGCCGGCAGCGTTATGGGCTTCACGGTGGTGGGTCTGGGTCTGCTGGACATCAGCGTGTGGTTCATGCTGCTGCGCTTCGTGTTCAAGCTGGAGGCCGCTGACATCACCAGCGCCATGCTGACCTTCGGCATGGGCGCCAGCTCCATGGCTCTGTTCGCCCGCGTGGGCGGCGGCATCTTCACCAAGGCGGCCGACGTGGGCGCCGATCTGGTGGGTAAGGTGGAAGCGGGCATCCCGGAGGACGACCCCCGGAACCCCGCCGTTATTGCGGACAACGTGGGCGACAACGTGGGCGACGTGGCCGGTATGGGCGCCGACCTGTACGAGTCCTACGTCGGCTCCATCATCTCCGCCTCCGCCCTGGGCGTGGCCGCGTTCAGTGATCAGGCGTTCAAGGCCATGGCCATTCCCATGGTCATGGCGGCGGTAGGCATCATCTGCTCCATCATCGGCTCCTTCTTCGTCAAGACGGAGGAGAACGCCGACCAGCGCACGCTGCTGAAGGCACTGTCCCGCGGCACCAACCTGTCTGCGATCCTGATCGCCATCGTCTCCTTCTTCCTGGTGTGGAAGCTGCTGGGCATCGAGCACTGGGGACTGTATGTGGCCATTCTGTCCGGTCTGGTGGCCGGCGTGCTCATCGGCAAGGCCACGGAGTACTATACCTCTGACACCTACAAGCCCACCCAGGAGCTGAGCAGCAAGAGCCAAACCGGCTCCGCTACCATCATCATCGGCGGTCTGGGTCTGGGCATGCTGTCCACGGCGGTGCCCATCATCATCGTGGCGGTGTGCATCCTGCTGGCGTTCTTCCTGTCCGGCGGCGCAGCCAGCACGGGCATGGGTCTGTACGGCATCGCGCTGGCGGCGGTGGGCATGCTGTCCACGCTGGGCATCACCCTGGCCACCGACGCTTACGGCCCCGTGGCCGACAACGCCGGCGGCATCGCGGAGATGGCCGGTCTGGAGCCGGAGGTGCGCAAGCGCACAGACGCGCTGGACTCCCTGGGCAACACCACCGCGGCCACCGGCAAGGGCTTTGCCATCGGCTCCGCCGCGCTGACGGCGCTGGCACTGATGGCCTCCTACATCGAGAAGGTCAAGGAGGTAGGCGCGGACGTGACGTTCGAGGACTTCTCCCTGATGAATCCCGTGGTGCTGGTGGGTCTGTTCATCGGCGCGTGCCTGCCCTTCGTGTTCGCGGCGCTGACTATGAACTCCGTGGGTCGCGCGGCGCAGAGCGTGGTGCTGGAGGTGCGCCGCCAGTTCCGGGAGATCACCGGACTGATGGAGGGCAAGGCTGATCCCGATTACGCGCGCTGCGTGGATCTGTGCACCAAGGCCAGTCTGAAGGAGATGGTGCTGCCCACGGTCATCGCCGTGGTAACGCCCATCGTGGTGGGTATGATCCTGGGCTTCAAGGGCGTGGTCGGCCTGCTGGCCGGCGCCACCGTCACCGGTTTCCTGATGGCCATCTACATGGCCAACGCCGGCGGCGCGTGGGATAACGCCAAGAAGTACATCGAGGCGGGCAACTTCGGCGGCAAGGGCAGCGAGTGCCACAAGGCCGGCGTGGTGGGCGACACCGTGGGCGACCCCTTCAAGGACACCGCAGGTCCGGCCATCAACATCCTGATCAAGCTGCTGAGCATGGTGTCCATCGTATTCGCGGGGCTGATCGTGAATTTCTCCCTGCTGTAAAGGCAAACTGGATAGCAAAAAAGAACCGCTGGATGGCGGTTCTTTTTTGCGTGTATCAGGATATTATTTTTTTCGGGGATAGGGCTTTTTTGTGTCTGTGCGGTACACCACATAATCCAAACTGACGCCGTACAGGTCGGCCAGGCTGACGGCGTAGGCCAAAGGCAACTCCCGCTCCTCGCGTTCATATTTGGAGTAAAGCGATTGGTCACACATCAGGTAGTCGGCGACCTTTTGCTGGGTGTAGTCCGCGTCCTCGCGCAGGTCACGAATTCTTGTTTTCATCGTCATCACCGAGATTCATTATAGAGAAACAGAATTTTCCTATTGCAATTTTGGACTATATGTCCTAAACTATCCATATAGGGGGGGGTGAAACGATGGCTGATTACAAAAAGATGTATGTGACTATGGTCGATGCGGCGGAGAAAGCGATGGAATTGCTGATTGAGGCGCAGCGTCAATGTGAGGAGCTTTACATCGAGGCGGAAGAGCCTTCCGACAGGGAGGAAGCATGAAAAAAGAACCGCCGGATGGCGGTTTTTTTCATGCTTATTGTTAGGGCTCGGCGGAGTGCTTTCTTTCCTTGGCGAAAGAGGGGAGTTCCGCGCCCCGCCGCGGGTCACTTTTGGCCGCAGCCCCAAAAGTGACCAAAAGGTCTGCTTGAAACCAAAGGTTTCAAGACTTCCTGCGCGCTATGCTTTGAGCTTATCAGCGGCTTGTACCGCACGGTCGCGGGGATTTCATTTTGTCGTGCGGTCAAAAGGATCGTCTCTGCGTCTGCGCCGCTGCCGCTGGTTTCTGCCACGGTAGAAGCTGGTGCGTCTACATTTCAGAGCAAAAGCGGCGGCGAAAAGAGAAGCAGAGACGATGCAATATTTAGGTGAAATTTGATGGGCGCTTTGTTCGCGTGCCAAAAAACAAGCGGGATAAACAGCGGGCGAAGGCGCGCAAGGAAATCCAAAAACGTAGTTTTTGGCGGCGTTTCTTTCCCTCTTTTCTTTCGCTGCTGAAAGAAAAGAGGCCGCCGGAGGCAAAAAGAACGGATTGCCACGACCAGTCTGCGGACTGGCTCGCAATGACAGCGCAGGGGGGCGGCTGCTACTGATACAGCTCCAAAATGGCGCGGCAGTGGGCGGCGAACTCGGTGCGGACGGCGGCGGGGGCGGTCAGCTCCGCCTGCGGGCCGAACTGGGCCAGCCAGCCGTAGAACGTAGGGCCGACCTCCACCGGGGCAGTGACGGCGATCCAATTACCGTCGGGGCGGATGTGGGCGTCCGCGCCGAAGCGATCCATGACCACATTGATGAGGGCACGGTCAAACCGCAGGTGCACCGTCTCCGTGCGGCCGTTATACATATCAAAGATGGTCTTGACGTAACGGCCCAGGTCAAAGTTCTCCGGCAGCGGGTCCCGGGGCGTATCGGTGACGGTGAGGCCCTCCATGCGGTCCACCCGGTAATGGCGGTAGTCCTGGATGGCGGGGTCGTAGGACACGAGATAGTAATGTCTGTCCACGCAGAGGGCTACGGGATCGACGCGGTACAGCGCGCCGTCCCGGCGGTACTCCTTGCCGCCGTCGGGCCGCCAGTCGAAGTAACGGAACGTGACCTGCCGGTTGTCGTTGATGGCGGTGTGGAGACCGTCCACGGCGTAGTAGAGCTGTTCGTTGTGGGTACGGACGCGGTCCATGACGTAGACCTGACGGCGGAGCTGGCGGGCGTTGGGGCGGCTGGTGAGATGCTCCAGCTTGGCGATGAGCTCCATGCTCTTGTTCCGGGTGAGAAAGGGGGAGGCCTGGACCACGTCGATGAGCAGCTTCAGCTCCGGGAGCTGGAAGTCCCGCTGGCCAAGAAAGTAGCCGTAGGTCTTGCCGCGGACGGACTGAACATCCAGACCGTACAGGGACAGAAGCTCCAGATCATCGTAAACGCTCTTGCGTTCGGCGGTGATGCCCTGGGCGGCCAGGTAGGCAAGCATATCCTGCAGTGTCTTGGGATGCTGCTCGTCCGTCTCCTCATGCAGAAACCGGGCGAGGTACAGCAGCTTCAGCTTTTTGTTGGCCATGGCGCGGCGCTCCTTTCGCTTCGTTAGGACGATTATAGCAGGGGCTTGGGAAAATGAAAACCATTTTTTGCCCGGCGGCTTTACAGCGGGGGGATTATCGGATATAATAAGATACTATTTTATTCTGTTGAGATACTGCGGACGGAAGGAAGTGCGGCGGTGCGAGTCAATCAAATACGGGCCGGCGCTGCGCTGAGTTATGTGTCCATGGCCCTGAGCACGGTCATCTCACTGGTGTATACGCCCATCATGCTGCGGCAGCTGGGCGACAGCGAGTTCGGTGTGTACCAGGCGGTGCTGCCCATCATCTCGTATCTGAACCTGCTGAGCTTCGGACTGGGCAGCGCGTATGTGCGGTACTACTCCCGTTTCCGGGCGGCCGGGGACAAGGAGGGGTGCGCCAAGCTCAACGGGATGTTCCTGGTGACGTATCTTATTCTGGGCGGGCTGGTGCTGGCCATCGGATTCGGCCTTTCATACTGCGATGTGGTCTTCGGCAAGAAGCTGACGGCGGAGGAGATCGACCTGGCGGAGCGGCTGCTGCGCATCCTGTCCGTCAACGCGGCACTGACGTTCCCCATCAGCGTGTTCGAGAGCCACGTGACCATCAACGAGCAGTATCTGTTCCAAAAGATCGTGGCTATGGGAAAGCAGGTGCTGAACCCGCTGATCATGATCCCGCTGCTGCTGATGGGCTACCGGTCCGTGATGCTGACCATCGTGTCGCTGATTTTTACGGTGATCAGCGGCGTTGTCAACATCTTTTACTGCCTGAAAAAGCTGAAAATGCCCTTCGCGTTCCGGCGGTATGACTTCGCGCTGCTGCGGGAGATGTTCGGGTTCACGGTATATGTGTTCATCGGCATTGTGGTGGACAACCTGAACTGGAGCATTGACCGGCAGCTGCTGACGTGGTTTCACGGCTCGGGGGCGGTGACGGTGTATGTCATCGCCGCCCAGCTGAACAACTATTTCCTGCTGTTCGGCAACGCCATCTCCAACGTGATGACGCCAAGAGTACACCGGCTGGTGGCAGAGAACGCGCCCATGCGGGCGCTGGACGCGCTGTTTACCAAGGTGGGACGGCTGCAGTTCATTCTGCTGGGGGGCATTTTCCTGGGGTTCGTGGCCATCGGGCAGTCCTTTGTGGTACTGTGGGGCGGCGGCGAGCAGTTCCGGGTGGACTACTGGACGGCGCTGCTGCTGTTCTTCGCCTGTCTGTGGACGAATATACAGACGGTGGGCATCGAGATCCAGCGGGCCAAGAATATGCACAAATACCGTTCGCTGGTGTATTTGGGCGTGCTGGTGGGCAACATCCTGATCTCTATCCCGCTGTGCATGAAGTGGGAGGGCCTGGGCGCGGCCATCGGCACAGCCATCGCCACGCTGGTGGGCAACGTATTTTTGATGAACCGGTACTACTATAAGCGTGTGGGGCTGAACATCCCCGGCTTTTGGCGGCACATCTGCCACCTGCTGCCGGCGATGATCCTGCCCGCGGCGGCGGCGGTGCTGCTGGCGGTGTTTGTGCATCCGGCCAGCTATTGGGCGCTGATCCCGCCGGGGCTGCTGTTCGCGGCGGTGTACGCCGCGTCCATGTGGCTGTTCGGCATGAACCGCTATGAGCGAAGCCTGATCACCGGGCCGCTGCGGCGCATCGCCGGGCGGCTGGGACGGTAAAAACTGTTGAAACGGAGGAACGAACTATGGGAAGAAAGCTGGCTACCTTTTTCCGGCAGCTGAAGCATTTGAGTATGGCGCGGCTGAAGCTCCACATCAACGCCGTCCATGAGGAGACGGGGAAAAACCGCTTCCTCATCTTCTGCGACATGGTGTGGTGCGAGGTGCGCTACGGCATCGGGTATCTGGACTATCATGTGTTCGGGTTCGCCGAGAGGCACGGCGCGGTGCGGAAGACGTATATGACCGCTGTGCAGAACCAGGCGCTGACCCGGCAGATGAACGACCCGGCGTATTTCTATCAGCTCAACGACAAGATCGAGTTCGACACCATCTTTGCCGACCTGTTGAAGCGGCGGTTTCTTGATTTGCGTAAGACGGACGCGGCGGGGCTGCGGGACTTCTGCGCCGGGACGGAGGCCATCTTCTGCAAGCCCGCCGGACTGTGCGGCGGCGAGGGCATCCAGCGCATCGTGACGGCGGACATTCAGGACTACGAGAAGCTGTACCGGCAGCTGGTGCAGGGCGGGCAGCTGCTCATTGAAGAGCCCATCCGCCAGCACCTGGATATGTGCAGGCTGTGTCCCGACTCGGTGAACACCGTGCGTATCGTCACGCTGGTGACGGAGCGGGGCGCGCAGATGGTGTACGCCCTGGTGCGGATGGGCATGGGCGGTGTGTGCGTGGACAACGTATCCTCCGGCGGCATGTACGCGCCGGTGAACGAGCAGGGCCAGCTGTACCGGCCCGCGTTCTGCGACAAAACGGGCAAATACTACGAGCGCCACCCGGTGACGGGGACGGACATCGTGGGCTTCCAGATCCCGCTGTTCGACCAGGCGCTGGAGCTGTGCCGCACGGCATCCAGGCGGGTGGAGGCGCATTTGAAGTATATCGGCTGGGACGTGGCCATCACGCCGGACGGCCCGGTGCTGGTGGAGGGCAACAACCTGCCCGGCTACGATATGTGCCAGAACGCCGGCCATGTGGACGAGGGGATGCTGCCCCGGTTCGAGAAGCTGCTGGGCCGGCCCATCATGTGAGGAGGACGGGATCATGCGGAGAAAGGACAAGGAACGGGACGCGGCGTTTGCATGGCAGGTGCTGCGGGACGCGCCCTATGCCGTGGTGGCCATGACGGATGGGGACGGGACGCCCTACTGCGTGCCGGTGAACCATATCGCCGACGAGGCCGGCAACGCCATCTATTTCCACTGTGCCGGTGCGGGGCGGAAATGGGACATTCTGGCGAAAGAACCACCGGTGTGTCTCACCGCCGTATCCAAGGCGGAGATCGTGCCGGGGAAGCTGACCACGGCCTATGACTCCGCCATCGTCCATGGCAGGGCGGTGGTGGTGCAGAGCGGCGAGGAGAAGATGTACGCGCTGCGGCTGCTGGTGCAGGCCCTTGACCCGGTGTCTATGGAGCGGGCGCATATGTGCTCCCAGCAGAGCATGGACCAGACCATGATCGTGAAGCTCGTGCCGGAAGTGGTCAGCGGCAAGCAGTCCCACGGAGATTGACAAAATTGACAAAAAGAGAGACGGCGCAAGCCGTCTCTCTTTTTGTCACAGCATCAGGGGTGCGGCGCGTGTATCCGCGCCGGGGCGGCCCGGGTCGGGGCAGGCCAGGGCGCGAAGATCGGTGCAGCGGCTCTCCAGCGCCAGCAGCGCCGCCGCTTCACGGCCCAGAACGGGCGCATCGGCGGGCTTGGTCAGCACCGGTGCGCCGCTGTCGCGCATTTGACGCAGCAGGGCGCGGCCGGCCGCGTTGGCGGCCAGCACCCGGAGATAGGGGGGCTGGGCGGGGACATCCGGGGGCAGGGCCAGCCACGCGGCCATGATCATGCGGCGCAGACGGGAGAGGGGATAGCGCTTCGTCTTGGCGGCTGACAGCACCTCCTCCAGGGAAGCGCCGGCCTGGGCGGCGCGGTAGAGCCGGTGGTACAAGCCCTCACCGCCCCGGTCATAGGGCTGCCAGTCCGCTTCGGACATGGTGCGGAGACGGGAGAGAATGGCCCGTTCGCAGAGGGTGGGGTCGGCGATATGGCCTGACTGTACCTCCCGGCGCAGAATGTCCGCGGCGGCGGGAGGCATAAAGGCACAGGCTTCTTCTGCCGAACCGCGGTGCAGCAGGGCGCGGAGATGGGAGGCGGAGGCTGTGCCCGCCTCCGGCGGGCCGTCGTGATCCGCGCCTATGCGGGGGATGGTCAGGGGAACAAGGCGGCTGTGCTGCCGGGCGATGGCCCGGAGGTACTCCACCGCCAGCGTGTTGTTGGGCTTTTCCAGCAGCGATGCGTTTACACCGGGCAGGGACGCAAGGATCTGCTGCCGGGCGGCGGCAAAGGTGACGCCATCCTCCTGCCGGGTGCGGAGGGCTTCGGTGAAGGCGGGGCTGTCCAGCGCGGCGGCGGCCGCCTGTAGGGCGGACAGGTCGCCGCATTCCGAACCGAACAGCAGCGTGTCCACCGCACCGGTGCGGGTCAGCAGGGCGACGCCGCCGTCGGCAAAGCGTTCTGCCGGAGACATGGCCCACAGGACGGGCAGCTCCAGCACCAGGTCGGCGCCACAGCGGAGGGCCATCTCGGCCCGGGCGGCCTTGGACACGGCGGCGAAGCTGCCCCGCTGGGTAAAGCTGCCGCTCATGGCACAGACTACGGCGGAAGCGCCCATGGCCCGGGCCTGGGCCAGCAGGTGGGCGTGGCCCAGGTGCAGAGGGTCGAATTCGCAGATGATACCGACGGTCATGGCGGCGCTCCTTTCACGTTTTTTCCTATTTTACATGGCGCTGCGGCAAAATGCAACTTGACATTTGCGGGGAGAGGTATTTACAATGAGGAATACAATGAAGAAAACAGGAGAAACGAGGAACTGACTATGCTGACTGGACTGCTGTACGCCATGAGAGGCGAGATCAAGAGCTTGCTGACACCGGAGGCGCAGCCGGAACGGGTGGCGGCCGGCGTGGCGTTCTACCGCATCCGGGAGAATGTAGTGGCCTGCTGCGGCGGCGTGGGCAAGGTGAACGCCGCCATGGCCACCCAGCTGTTCATCGACCTGTACCGGCCGGACCGGCTCATCAATGTGGGCGTGGCGGGCTGCTTTGAGGATGTGCCCATCGGGACGCTGGTGCTGGCGGAGAAGTTCATGCAGCACGATGTGGACACCACCGCCGTGGGCGACCCCATCGGGATGGTGTCTACGGTGGAGAAGGTGGAGTTTCCCACGGCGGAGCTGGAGAAAGCAAAAGCGGCCATGGACCGGACGGGACGGCCCTATCGGGTGGGCGGCGTGGCCACCGGCGAGTGGTTCGCCACCAAGGGTGACCGGGCGCGGTGGATCGCAGAGACGTTCCACCCGCTGCTGGTGGAGATGGAGGGCGGCGCGGCGGCCCAGGTGTGCCTGCGGAACGATGTGCCGTTCATGGCGCTGAAGTCCGTGTCGGACTGCGTGCTGGGAGATCACAACATTTACTTTGATTTCCCGAAGGCGATGAAGGACCTGAACGAGGCGGTCATGGACTTTGTGGACGCGTGGGAAGCGTGATGCGGCGGCCCTTGCGGGCCGAAAGGGGATAAAACGGGCTTGTCCCGCGGCAAAACAGAGGATTTTTTCGCGAAACAGCGCCGTTTCCTGTTGACAACGGGACGCGGCGCTGTTATACTTGATAAGCCGCTTTGAATGGGTCAGCAAGTTCCGGCTGCGCCGGACGCCCCCGACAGCGAGTCCGTAATAAAGGAAAGGCAGGTGCAACAACTTATGCAGGCTATTATCGTGACCGGAGGCAAGCAGTATAACGTCAGCGAGGGTGACACTTTGTTCATCGAGAAGCTGGACGTGAACGCCGGCGATGCCGTGGCTTTCGATCAGGTCCTGGCCATCGTGGACGGTGAGAACACCAAGTTCGGCACTCCCGTGGTGGAGGGCGCGAAGGTGGACGCCACTGTCGTGAAGAACGGCAAGGGCAAGAAGATCCGTATCTTCAAGTACACCCCCAAGAAGG
>ERZ825137.5777-NODE-5777-length-11214-cov-3.866834_pt1 | contig 11214 bp, 18 predicted proteins | sample MGYA00519873_ERZ825137 | MGnify/ENA primary metagenome ERZ825137 (study PRJEB31778, sample SAMEA3449190) | human gut metagenome | biome: human gut; feature: human-associated habitat; material: faeces | place: United Kingdom | collected 2010/2012 ... | reverse complement strand
GTCGCGATGAGCGTGCATACGCCGTTCCAGTTACTCATCGGCTGGCTCCGTCCTGTACCGCGAGTCGCCGCTCATCGACGTGAGCATGCATTCGAACGACTTCGTGAAACGGTCTGCATCTGGGTTGTCCATGCCGAAATTGGCCTTGACGTATACCTTGATGGCAAGGCGAATGCGGCCATCTGAGTCGTCGTTGACCTTCTCGGGAAGGACGCCGCCCGCTACCAGTTCGGCACGGGCGGCGTCGATGACGTCTGCAATCTCTTCGTCGAAGTCGTTGCAGAAAGCGGGGATGCGCAGGGCGGCGCGGCACGCGTCGAGCAGCTTGCCCTTAGCTTTGTCGGCCATGGCGCACCGCCTTCTTAGGCGGTCTTGATGGTCAGCTGGGCGAACGCCTGCGGTACCACGAGCCCGCCATCGAACAGCACGTAGCCATCGAAGCAGCGCTTCTGGCTGCGGGGCGCAACGTATGGCGTTACGTCGGGGCCATCGAACAGGTTGCCGTGGAACAGGTCAGGATAGCCCGCCTTGATAACGCCGTCGGCAATGGAATCGTCGCACTTGACCAGCTTGCCGAAGATGCGACCTTGAACGGTCGGGTCATCGGTGCTCTCGTTCACGAAATAGGAGCGGTTGTTGGCGTCCTCAATCATGGCGATGTAGTTCCAAATCGTGTCGTTGTTGGCGTAAATGATGACGCCCTTAGCGGCGGGGTTGCCAAACGTCTTGAGTTTGGAAAGCATGCCAGTGATGTCGGACTTGGCAATAGCGTTTGCCTTTGCGGTCTCGATCTTGTTCGCAGCAGCCATTCCGAGCGTGGTGTCGGCAAGGCGCGTATGGGAAAATGCGTTGCAGGCCACGGCAAGGCGGGCGGAAACCTCGTCGATGATGTACTGCTGGAAGCCGCTGAGGGACTGGACGGCCATCTTGCGGGACATCTCGACGGTCTTCTTGATCTCTTCGCCGGTGAGCGTAATCACGTCGTACTCGTTCTGCTCAACATCGGTCGGTGCCGCGCCCTCGTCGGTCTTCGCTGCATCGCCTTTCGTGATAGAGACGTGGCGGGAAATCTCGAACTGGCCAGACAGGTTGGAGCGGTGGATGTCGCCATACAATACCGCCGTATTATCGATAAGGCTAATGATCTGGCTCTGAATCTCAACGGGGATGATTGCATCCGTATTGCCTGTGGTGTGCGTGAACTCGGCACGCTGCTCGATAAGGTGGTTCTGGGCTGCGCGTTCGACATCGGTGAGAGCGGTACCGCCAACGAGCTGGACGCCCGAACGCTCGGCGACATCCTTCACCCACGCGCGGGTTGCCGCCGCGTCGTAGTCTGTCACGTCGTAGGCATTGCCAACGCCGGCAACATTGGCGGAGCGCGCCAGCGGAACGGCATCCACGCGACGGGCGGTGCCGTTCTCGATGGCTGCGCGGGCTGCTGCGACGGTCGCGGCGCGGGTTTGTGCGGTCGCAGTCTGCTGCGCGCGAATCTCGTTGATGCTATTCGTCAACTCGGCCATGCGGGCAGCGTCCTCATCGGTCGGCTCGGCGTCATCGGCGGAATACTTGTCGATGAGTGCCTGGAGCTCTTTCAGCAGGTCTTCAAGGTTCATTTTTGTTTCCCTTCTAATTGGTGGCGATTGCCATTACTGCACGCGCCTTTACGAGCGCGTTCTTGCGGCGCACGTGCTCCCCGTGCGACTCCTCAATCACTCCGTTGAGAAGGTTTCTTGCACTTATTTCGGTGTTCGGGTCAGCAGGAAGGCTGACTGCGGACACGTCATAAATCTTCTTGACGCGCGTGATTGTCGTGGTGTGCGTGTCTCGGTCATACTCGGACGCGCCGATGGTGAACGCCCACGACATGCGCGTAACAAGGCCGTTGTCGATTTCCTCGAATCGGTTTCGGGCGGCTTCTGATTTCGAGAGGTCGGCGGCCATGAAAAGCCCGTGCTCGTCGGGCTCGACGATGAGCGTGCCGTTCGACTGGCGCGCCAAAACGTCGCCCACATGGTCGAACTGCATGATGATGTCGCTCATGTCAGTATCGACGAATGCGTCTGGGCTGATGACCTCGCGGTACTCGGTGCCGTCCCAAGGGTCTTGCCAAAGGACGTATGGATCATTGAACGTCGAAGCGTATCCCTCGACGTAGTAGTCAGATTCGATGCGCTTCTCGCGCTTGCCGCCATCGGGCAGGCTTCGCAGCACCATCGACATTGTTCTGTATTGACGCTCATTCGGCTTGGCTGGCATCGTCGTCACCGTCCTTCTTCTTACCGTCGATTGCCGCGACGTTTGCGTTTACCTCAGCCGCCTTGGCGGCTTGCTCGGATGTGTGCTCGCTTATCAAGTCAAGGTCAATGTACTCGCCGCGGATTACGTGGCGGTCGCCGCCCTCGTAATGCGGAAGCTGGAACACGTCAGCGCCCTGATTGCCCGTCATGATTCCTCGGTCGTAGAGCGATGTGACGACGTTGAGCTTTGTTTGATTACTAGCGAACTCAAGGCGGTTCGCGCTGAACATGATGCTGTTGCCGTACGCGATCTCGTTCGGCGTGAAGGTCATGCACGTGAGCACGTATCCGAGCTGCACCGCGAAAACCTCTGTGCGCCCCTCATAGAACGAGTTGTATGTTTCCTCGTCGGCCTTGTTCATAACGATGTCTTCGCACGAGCCGAAGAACCGATATGCGGCCTTCTCGATGCGTTCCATCTGGGCGGCGTCCACCGTGTAACTCTGCGGCGTTATCTGCTTGACGTCGTTGTATTTGTTGTCATAGACAGCTATACCGCCAGCGTTCGCCGAACCGAGCTGCTTGTTGAATTCCTTTCGGGCCTTCTCCAAGTCTTCGGGATTGCGGTTCTGCGACATCTTGCCTATGAAGCGAATGGCCGCACCTTGCTCGATGGCCGTCTTCTCAGCTTCGTTCTGCGCGTGCATCAGCTCTAGCGTCGGATTGAGCACGTTCGTCCCGTCGCCGAACAAATCGCTTCTGAATTGGTGACGCGTCAACACGCCGACGCGCGACCATTCGAGCATGGTGGCGTCACCGCCAGGGAAAGACAGCTTGAGCCACAGCGTTCCGCCGACGTCGTAGGCTTCGCACTGCCCTGGAAGGACAGGATAGTAGCCCGTGATGGTCTCGGTGCTCCCGTCGAGAATGGGAACGATAAGGCACGTGTCGCACACGTCCAGCATCGTCGAGATGCGGTGCAGGAACTGCGGCGTCGTCATCCACGGGTTCGGCTGCCATTCGAGCGAGCGCGTTGCCAACCGCTGCGCGGTTCCCGAAACCTCGGGTTTCAGTTTGCTCGCGTGGTCGGCGTTTCGCTCGATGATGCTTCGCGTCAGCTCCGCTTCATAGATGCCGCCACTCCACGTTGTAAAGCGCGGCGCGTACGCCGTGAACGTCTGAAAGTAACCGTCCACGGCCTGCATGATCGGCTTGTGGAATACGGCATCGAACATTGAGCGGAACATCGACGTTCGTTTAGCCACGTTTAACCTCCAATCATGCTTCTGAAATCGTCCATCATGTCTTTTAAGACCACGAATGCATCGCATTCCGCCGCCCAGGCGTCGATGCGGTTGCGCGGGTCTTGGTTCTTTTTGTCGGGCGCGATATTTCCGTTCGCGTCGCTGCGCACCGCGACGTTCGAGCGGCACCACTCGGCAATCGGGTTGCTGTTGTCAACTACGCGGTTCTCCTTGTACAGGGCGCGTAGCTCCTTCATCGGCATCGAGAGCGTTTGAGCGCCTTGGATGACCTTCTTGAAGTTGTCGGCTCCGAAATAACCTTCGTAGGCTTCCACCGTCGGCACGTCGCGCATGTGCCACGGGTCGTAGCCGCACGCGACGGCATAGATGCCGCATTTCTCGCGCACCTCGTCCACCCAATCGAGCACGAGCCGCTTGTCGATGATTGGCGTCGGAGACGTTCGCAGAAGCCCGCGCGCGATCCACGCGTCGTAAGGCACGCCGTCGCGACCGCCGCGCCGTCCTTCCGTTTCCGCCTGCTCCAAGGCGCGAAGCGGAATCCACGCCATGTGCATCGCATATATGCGCTCGTCGTTCGGGCGCATCATCAGCAAGCATGCGGCGGTGAGGTCGGTGGTGTCTGACGCGTCAACGCCGAGCACCGCATAAGAAAAAGACCCGTCGGACGGGTCGAAAGTGTCATCGTTATGAATCTCAGCCCACGTAAGCCACGCTTGGCTCTGGTTTTCGATGAGGTTGAAGTCCTTGACCAGAAGTGTCGGCAGAAATGTCGGGTCGTCTTTGGCCTTTGAGACGTTTTGGCGCAAGCCCTCAAGGCTTTTGATGGTACCAAGGCCAGGGTTTGCCTTAATCCACGCCGATTCCTCTTGCCACTCATCACGCTCATCAAGCTCGAAGATGAACGCTATGAAGCGCTCAGCCTTCTCGCCTGTCGCCTGACCGTCGAGCCATTTGGTAGCGTATTCGTATTGGGCGTCGAAGATGCCGTTCCGAACGAAACCGTTGGTCGTGATTTCCAGAACCAGCGGTTGGCGGCGGGCGGACGTGCCCTGAATGGTTAGGTCGTACAGATCACGGTTCTTCATGGCCGCGAGCTCGTCGACGATGGCACCTGAGATGTCAAGGCCGTCGAGGTGGTTCGTGTTGGCGGAAAGCGCCTTGATTGAACCCATGTTGAGGTCGCAGTAGAGGTCACTCACGCGCTTGCGAACGTGCCGCCCAAGAGCGGGCGATGTGAGCACCATGCGCCAGGCGTTGTTGAAGCCCTTCGCCGCCTGATCGTGAGCCGTGGCGACGTTGTAGACCTCGGGCGCACCCTCATCGTCGTTGATAAGCAAGTCAAGCTCTATGGCGGAAGCAAGCGCGGTCTTGCCGTTCTTGCGCCCCATAATCCAGAGCACTTCGCGATACTGCCGTTTTCCCTCGACGTCCACGAAGCCGAAAACGACGGATAGGATGGCTCGCTGAAAAAGCTCAAGCTCGAACGGCTGGCCGAGCTTGCCAGATGGAAGTCGGCAGAAGCGCTCGATGAAGCTCACGTGTTTCTGCGCATATTCCTCGCGATAGTGGTATGGATACAGCGGGTCGTCGTTGTCCAAGTCTCGAAGGACGATGGCCGCGACCTGCTGCATCTTCGCGCACGCGGTTATCGTGCCGTCGAGGACGCCGCCGAAGTACTCGCGTATCGCCTTTTCGCACGAGCCAGCGGCCTTCTTCCTAGCCACCGAACCTCGTCTCGTTCAGGTAGTCCATGAGCGCATCGGCTGAGGTGCTGCCGCTCGGCATCATGTCGGTGATCTGCTTGATACCGCGCGAGAACGTTGTGAACAGCTTGTTGTAAGCGGAAAAACCCGGATGCTCGCGCAAGCCCGATTGACCGCCGCCGTTGTCGTACTCGGTGAAGATGCTTTCGCCCATCAGCTCCACGCGAGCTTGGTCGAGTTTCACTTTCAGAAACGCGATGTTCGACATGAGCGGCATGATGGCCGTGCGCTTGTCGTCTGGAATGACGTCCTTGGTCAAGCGCTGCAAGCGTTTCAACTCGTTTTGATAGAGCGATTGCACCGATCGCCCGTTCCTCTTCGGAGGGCTCTTCGCGACTTTCGGCGAAATCTCGGTACTTTCGCATACTTTTCGCTTTGCCACAAGACCACCCCCGTTCTGAAAACCTCTGCGCGCATAAATCTATCTCCCGGCGTTGGTGCCCTAGGCTGGTAGCCTTGGTTTTCGAACGGGGGGATGCTGCGTCACTCTGACCTGCTGTTTTGTTGTCTCTGTTTTGTGAGCTGCGAATTGTGCTCAGTCTGTGTGTTCATCGTTCAACGAAACCAAGTTGCCGTCCTCGTCGAACGCCAAGCCTTGCCTAGTGCTGCCCTGCCTTACCCAGCCGTGCACCTTCTTGTGGCACAGGTCGCACAGGCTCACTAGGTTGTCGAGGTTTGTGTTGATGTTCGGATCGTTGACGTTCGCTGGAGTCAGCTCCACGATGTGATGAACCATGACCGCTGGTGTCTCTACTCCTTGAGCCAAGCAATGCTGGCAAAGGTAGCAATCGCGTTGCAATGCCTGCTCGCGAGCCTGTTCCCAGTCGGTCGAGTGATAGAAGCGGTATGAGAAGCCCTTAGCCATCGCCGTACCTTCCCAACAAAAAAGGAACGCGAGCCGAAGCCCGTGTCCCTTTCGTTTACCTAATCCACCGTAGCGAACTTTAGCATAAAGCGGGAAGTGAAGGGAAGTACTGTTTTTAATTTTCCTTTAGCCACGCCACGCCAACGGCATCGATATACCTGAACGCGGCATTGCACAATTCGCGGCACCACTTGGGCGAACACTGCATAACAACAGCAACGTCAGCCCATGGCATCGCCTGGCAGTAGCCCATACATACCGCATCTGCGTAGCGGTTGCCCTTGAGTTTTGCCAAGCCGCCGTGATTGTCGTTGCCATACAGCACGGCGCAGGCTTCATCAACGACGGCATTGCTTTCAACGATGCGCTGCTTCAAGCGTTGCTCAAAGTCGATGCGCCCGTTGATCGCATCCATAGGGTCACACGAACCGCCACCACCGCCAGCCGTATAACTCTGAGCCTTTGCCCCTTCACGAGCCTTGAGACGTGCAAGCATTTCTCTTGACTTCTCAAGGCTCGCCACCTCGTCGCGTATGCCCTCAAAGTATTCCTTGGCATCCACGACACATCATCTACTCAATACCGGTAGAGCCGAAGCCGTCTTCGCCACGCTCGGTGCCGCTCAGCTTATCAACTTCCACCAGGTCGCACGGCACAAACGGCACAACGACCATCTGGCATACCCGCGAACCCTTCGGCAGATACACCGTGTCGCAGCTGAGGTTCACGAGAGGTGCGCACACCTCGCCGCGAAAGCCGCTGTCGATGACCCCGACGCTGTGGCTGAGCGTGACGCCGTAAAGGCTCGAAAGACCAGAGCGAGGGAACAGCAGCCCAACGCACCCACTCGGAATCTCGAAAGCGCATCCGAGCCCGACGATTGCGCGGGCGTTCGGCTCAAGCCTGCAATCCTCGGTGATGCACAAGTCGAAGCCCGCATCTCCATCGTGTGCGTAACGCGGCAGCTCTGCGCCGTCGAGCAGCTTCACGTTTAGTTTTCGTCCTTGCATATCTGCCCCTTAAAACGGAATGTCTTCGTTGTAAACGTCAGGCACGTATGCCTGCTGCGGTTGAGCCTGGTATGGCTGCTGAGCCTGCGGCTGTTGCGGCTGCCTGTAGTTGGTCATGCCGATAACGTTGTCAACGATGACCTCTAGCTTGCGGCGGCGTTGGCCGTCTGCTTCCCACGTGCTCATGCGCAGGTGTCCTACGACGGCAAGCTTTGCGCCTTTTTGCAGGTAGCCATTAGCTTGCAGCGATTCGCCGCGCTTGCCAAATATCGTGCAATCGACCCAGCTGGTCTCGTCCGCATAGCTGCCGTCTTGCTGCTTGCGCCTATGGTTGACCGCCAGAGAGAACGACGTGATCGCCATGCCGCCAGCCGTGCACCTCACCTCGGCATCGTTGCCGATGTTCCCGCTCAGCGTGCAGGTGTTAAGGCTCTCGGCGCTCATTCGGCACCACCAGCCACCAGGGCAAGCGCCATGATTGCAAGCACTGCAACAGCGGTAGCGATTGCAGGGAACACCAGCGAGAACGCACCGCCAGTGAAGATCAACACGAGCACTTCCACTACGCAAAACGACAGGAACAACAGGCCGACAACGAGCAGGCAGACTGCTATCGTAATGAGCAGAGTGACGCTCTTAACCGCAACACGGTAATCATCTCGATTGCGCATGCCTACCACCTCACCAGCGTAGACAGCAGGTTTGCCCGCTGGTTCCTGCCCAAGCCCTTTACTTTGCGACTGCTCGCGATATGCAGCTTCTTCATGAGCTGTTCGGCGCGGGTCTCGGCATATCCAGGCAGAGCTGTAATCATCGCCTTGACACGCATACCCGATGCCGCCTGATCTCCTTCATCCGCAAGCTCAAAGAACTTCTCAAGCGGCAAAGCGCCCTTCTTCAACTGCTCGCGATACTCAGTTCGCTGATGCCTTATCTGCATTCCTTTAGCAAGGTTCTCTTGCCTTTGTTCTTTGGTCAAAATCGGTACCATTTTCACTATCTCCTGATTCTTACTTGAAATACGTCGGTTGTCGTTTTCAAAACCGCTGGTTTTGCGGTCTGACCTTTCTTTTTGTTGGCGGTGGCAAAATTGGCGCGGCTATGCCGTTGGCACACCATTGGCACCGTCCCCCTTGAGCTCATCGGTAAACTTGTCGAACACCTCTGCCGCCCTCTGGTCGCGCCCCGGCATGGCGTGCGCGTAAAGCCTAAGCGTGGTCGATTCGTTAGCGTGGCCGAAGCGCTCGGCGATGTCCTTAAGGTTCGCGCCGTTCGCCAAAAGCCACGTTGCGTGCGTATGTCGCAAGCTGTGGAACGTGCAGCCCTTGGGAAGACCCAAACTGTTGCGTAGACGGCTGAACGCCTTCGAGACCGTCGTTGGGCGCATGAAGAAGCCGTTGAAACTCACCAGTGGCGAGTTTGGCGTGAAGGCATCGGAAAACGCATCCTGCAACGCGATGAAACCAAACACAGTCTCGAACTCACGCGCCGTCATGGAAACGTTTCGGCTCTTTCGGCCTTTAGTAACATCCACGCGATCAAGCCCGCCGCCGTCAAGCTCGACAATCTTGCCGCATACATGGAGGTACCCAAGCCGCCTAAAAACATCTCGGCGGCGCATCGCGCACACCTCGCCGACGCGCATGCCAGTATGGAGCGCCAGCCATGCGGCGAACGCGTAGGCCGCTTCGCGCATGGTCTTCTCATTAAGCTCGTCGGGATGCAGGGAAGCCGTAATGGCTTCGTCAAGCCCCGGATAGTCCCATTCGTCGAGCGCCACAGCTTCGTGCTTTTCCTCGGCAGGCGGTTCCACATAGAAAAGCGGGTTCATCTCGCACACGCCGCTTTTGACCCAGTAGTTGTATGCGCCGCGCAAGAAGAAATGCACGCTTCGGACGGTGTTGCGGGACAAGCCTTGCCCGCGTTTCTCCTTCGGAAGCAGCAACCGTGTTTCGAAGTCGCTCAAATCCATTACCGACAACTTGCAGGCAGATTTGCCTTTGAGGTACTTGCCCACATACGAGCGTGCGAACAGGTTCCACCGCTTTACCGTGTAAGGGCTGATGCCTTTCACCTTGCGCTCGGCGATATACGTCTTGAGCAAGTCGGTTATGATGGCGCTCTTTACCTTGCCGCCAGCGGAAAGCTGCGAAATCCAATGGTTCGCCAGCTCTTGAGCCTGCGCCCTCGTTGCCGCTTCGGGGAACTGCCGATATGGGCGAATCTTCGTGCCGTCAGGCGCGGTACCGAGATACGGGCGCGCATACCAAACGCCTTTCGCGTCTTGCTTGACCTCAACGCTCATGGCTTCCGCCCTTCTCATTGATTACCTCTATAGCATCGCCAACGATGTCAGACCACATAACGAGGTCTTCGTAGCTGACTTTCACGCTCTCGCGCTCGCGCCTCTCGCACGTCAGGATGCGCCTGCTCATGTCCTGCGAGACCATGCAGAGGTTTTCGAGCACATGGCGCTTGCCAAGCCTACTCATCGGAATCACCGCGCGTTATCGTCACCGACACGCCAGAGACGCCGAACAAATGCGCGAGGAACAACAGGGACACCGTTAGATCTTTTACCGCGTTCTCAATGTCCTCGGTCTTTGCGTGTATTGCTTTGCCCTTAATCTCGAAGCCAAGCTTGACGCTACTCATCCCCATCACCTTCAATCGCGCGGATCATGTTGTCGATGCACTCTCGTGCCTTCTTGAGGTCTTCGATGCCGTTCTTGTCGCGCCATCGCCAGATGTACTTGAACGCGCATGCCTGCATGTGGGACACGTACGCTTCGGTTCCAAGCATCGACTCCATTGCCGACTTGCAATCGATGCCGGTGTGCCCAGCGTAATGCGATGGCTTCGTAACGGGATCAAAAGCAGAATCAGTGCTTGCTTCCGTTGCGTAAGTGCAATCCACAAAACCATCCTCGTCGGTCAGATCGCCGACGTGTTTGACGTATGAAGTCATTCCTTGCCGCCTTTCTTACAGTTGCGCCAGACGCGCAGGCAGTTAACCAGTGTCGGATTCGCCTTGATTGCGAACTCGAAGTTGACGGCATCGGCATCTATGGTTACTGCTTCGGCCCTGATGCCCATATCGCCAAAAAAAGCACGAACGTCGTCAATAAGGACTGGAACCATTCCGTCGGAATCTCGCTTGACCTCAATTGAGGTAAACCCTCGCTCTCCATAGATTCCACGACCAACAACAATTGGGTCGGGTGCATCAATTCCGCATTGGCCCATATAGCGCCGAAGCCACGTTGCCTGCATTACGTTCCGAACGGCAATCGGAACACCGCTTTGAGCGGAAAGCTCAAGCAGCCGTGTCGTTTTTCCCGATCTGCGCGTTCCAACGATGCAAATCATTCTTCCTCCTTTGAGCCCAACCACGGATGCGGGAACAGAACCCTTGCACGGCATCCAGGGCAGTATTTCAAGCTGATAGGTTTGTACGGGTATTCAGGCGCGAACCAGCTGTATTCGCCGCTCCAATCGAACATCAGCTCTTGGCCGCATTTCGAGCACGTGAAGCAGCCGCAATCATCGGAAGGCTTGGCAATTCGCAAGCACTGGTCTTCCTCGTCCCACACGGTGTCGAACTCTTCTGGAACGAACTCGCACTCTTCGTCAGGCACATACAGCCTGCCGTCGCATTCGATGATGTCCGGGTCTCCCTGCGGTTCGAGCAGTCGCAAAACACGGCTTTCCTCACTCGCCATCTTCGGCCACCTCCAAAAGCTGCTTGAAATCGACCTCATGGAGAATCTTATAGAGCTGCGCGACTTGCGGCGATCTCCATGCGGTCATGGCGAAGGGACGCGCGTCAATGTAGTGGTAGTCGTTGCGTTTGATGTGCTCCTGGGCTTCGCGAAGCGTGAGGAACATCGTGTTTTCGGCAAGGCGTTCTTCTTTGATTTCGGGGAAGACAGAAACCCCGATGCTTTCGCAATAGCGCTTAATCACTTCCATCTCGGTCAAATAGCCGTTGTCGCTTATTCCGGCTTCCTCGGCACGCCTGACCGCTTCGCTAAGCGTCAATTCCTCAATCAGCTCGCCGTCTTCGGAAGT
>ERZ825137.5771-NODE-5771-length-11222-cov-4.388287_pt1 | contig 11222 bp, 7 predicted proteins | sample MGYA00519873_ERZ825137 | MGnify/ENA primary metagenome ERZ825137 (study PRJEB31778, sample SAMEA3449190) | human gut metagenome | biome: human gut; feature: human-associated habitat; material: faeces | place: United Kingdom | collected 2010/2012 ... | reverse complement strand
TGATAGATTTCGTGAAATATATTGATGGGCACAACGAAACGGGTAAACCTATAGTGGATGGCATCGGTACGCAGATGCATGTTATTTCCACCATTACTAAAGAGCAAGTGGATGCCATGTTTAAAGCGATGGTAGCTACCGGTAAACTCATTCGCATCACTGAGTTAGATGTACGCATTGGGTATGAGGCAACAGCCAATCCGTCGGCAGAACAATTGCAGGCTCAGGCGGAAACTTATCGTATGATTATCGAATCGTTTAAAGAGAATGTGCCGGCAGCTCAACAAGGAGGTATTACCATTTGGGGACTTTCTGATAGTGCGGACGAACATGAATTCTGGTATAAGGGTGATACGCCTAATATCTTTGATGCCAAATATGCACGCAAGCATGCTTATAAAGGGGTATGCGACGGTATTGCCGGAAAAGATATCAGCGAAGATTTCAGCGGAGACGATTGGAACAAGGCTTATGAAGATGAAACAGAAAAATAGTTGTTTTTCAGGTGATTTAGACTATTAGGGTTAACAGTGAAAAGGGGAGAATAGGAGCAATGCTCCTTCTCCCTTTCTTAAAGTTGAATGAGTTACCGAGAATCCTCGTAGCTTTTTTCCTAAATATATTCCAAAAGAGAGTAATGTATCCGGATGTATTCCGGACAAAAGGAAATTGTAACATTCCCATGCAAATAAGTAACCTGTAGAAAAAGATGTGAGACAGGTTTTTGGGGAATGGTCTTGTAGGGCTTATTATCTTTACAGCCATACATATGCCTTGAACTAATACGTGAAAACAATGAAGAGATTGATTCTATTCTTATTAATTATTTTGGTAGCAGGAAACGGTTTTGCACAAAACAGCCGTTTGCAACAACAAGGTCTTGCCACACAACTTATCGTAGATGGAAGTCCCTTTCTTATAGTAGGAGGTGAGCTGGGTAATTCTTCTGCAGCTTGTGTGCAGGACATTGAACGCATCTTCCCGAAATTGAAACGGATGGAATTGAATACGGTGCTTGTACCCGTGTATTGGGATTTGGTGGAACCGATTGAAGGTAACTTCGATTTTTCTTTAACGGATAAAGTGTTGGAACAGGCATGTAAACATGACTTAAAGGTGGTGTTTTTATGGTTTGGTGCATGGAAAAACTCCATGAGTTGTTATGCGCCGCTTTGGTTTAAACAGAATTATAAAAAGTATCCGCGTGCGCATACGAAGGGCGGAAAGCCGCTTGAGATAGCCAGTGCATTTTCCGGAAATGTATGTGAGGCCGACAGCCGTGCTTTTTCTCAATGGATGAAACATTTGGCAGCCATTGATAGAGAGGAGGGTACTGTCATCATGGTGCAGATAGAAAATGAGATTGGTATGCTTGAAAATGCGCGTGATTATTCTAAACAAGCGGAGGAGGCGTTTCGGTCAGAAGTACCCGCAGAATTGATAGCTCATTTACAAAAGAACAAAAGAAGCCTCCATCCTCACATGCTGGAAAAGTGGGGAAGCCGTGGATACCGGAAAAAAGGTAACTGGGAGGAGGTCTTCGGAGCAGATATTTATACGGACGAGTTGTTTATGGCGTGGCATTATGCCTGTTATGTCGAAAAGCTTGCCCAAATAGCCCGCCAAATATATAACGTGCCGCTGTATGTAAATGCAGCTATGAACAGCCGTAGTCGTAAACCGGGAGAATATCCCTCGGCAGGTCCGTTGGCGCATTTAATCGATATATGGCATTGTGCTGCGCCGAATATCGATATATTGTCTCCCGATTTATATGATGATGGATTCACGGATTGGGTGGCGCAATATCATTTGCATAACAATCCGCTTTTTATCCCTGAGATTCGTTTGAGCGACAACAACGGGGTGAGAGCTTTTTACATCTTCGGCGAGCATGATGCGATAGGTATTAGTCCGTTCTCTATCGAGAATGGTTCTGATGCTCCGTCAGCGCCGTTAGTACAGAGTTATGGAAAACTGAAGGAGTTGATTCCCTTACTTACCCGCTATCAGGGAAAAGGGGTGATGAAGGGATTGCTTTTTGATCAAAAGAATAGGGAAAGGGTGATTGTCCAGGATAACGTAAAAATGACGTGCCGCCACTATTTCACTTTACCTTGGGATTCACGTGCTACGGATGGCAGTGTGTGGCCGGAAGGAGGAGGAATCGTGTTAAAGCTGGCTCCTGAAGAATATTTGGTAGCCGGCAGCGGCATCGTTATCGAATTTGAAAAGGTAACGGAGAAAAATGTTGCTAAAACACTGGGTGAAGATGGTTTCGTGCAGACCGGAGGGGTACAACAGAAAGAATCGGAAACGTTTTCTAGATGGACGGGAAAACGGATAGGAATTGGTTTTGTGAATGAAGTCAACGTGACTGGAGACGGGAAGCTTCGTTACGTACGCCGTTTGAATGGCGACCAGAGTCATCAGGGAAGACATGTGCGGATTCCGGTAGGACAGTTCGACATTTTGCATGTGAAATTGTACGAGTATGAATGATACAGAGAAGTTTAAATATAAAGAGATAATGTATGAAACGCTTGAATCATAGTCATGTAAGATTTATGGTGGTAGCCATGTTTTGTCTTGGCTTACACATTGAAGCGGAAGCCAAGGTGAAGTTGCCTGCTTTAGTTTCCGACGGTATGGTGTTGCAGCGTGAGCAACCCGTAAAAATCTGGGGGACAGCAGAGCCCGGAGAAAGTGTGAAAGTGAGTTTTTTAAAAACCATTGCAGAGAAAGAAATACTACCTGTTGCCTTAAAAGGAGGAAAGGTAAACATGGCGTTTACAGCCACGGCCGGTGTCGATGGAACGTGGAGCGTTATTTTGCCTGCGTTGAAAGCGGGAGGTCCTTACACTCTTCAAGTTAATGATGTGGTATTGAAAAATATATTGGTAGGTGATGTGTGGCTTTGTGCGGGGCAGTCGAACATGGAGCTTCCGGTGGCTCGTGTAACAGACATGTTCCGTGAGGAGATTGCTTCGTATAATAATGATAGAATACGTCAGTTCGCTGTGCCGAAAGTGTATAATTTTCATGTTCCGCAGTCGGATATGCCGCCTGCTTCTTGGGAAGCATGTACGCAACAGCATGTGATGGATTTTTCTGCGTTAGCCTACTTTTTTGCCAAAGCTCTGTTTGAAAAGACTGGTGTCCCCGTAGGGTTGATTCACTCTAGTTGGGGTGGTACGCCGGTTGAAGCTTGGATTAGTGAGGAAGGACTGAAAGAATTCCCGATGTATGTGAATGAAAAACGCCTATACGAAGACGATGAGTACTGTAAAGAGATAAAGAAACTGGAAGGACAAAACTTTAACCGTTGGAATACCGCTCTTTATCAAGGGGATGCTGGGCTGCATGAAGCTATGCCGTGGTATGCTGCCGGTTATGATGATAGTGCATGGCAGACGGTTGATCTCTTTTCTGCCGGTTGGGGTACTACCGGGTTGAATCCGGTGAACGGCTCGCATTGGTTCCGCAAGGAGGTGGAAATTCCGCAAAGTTGGAGCGGTAAGGAAGCGATACTGCGCATGGGCTGTATTGTGGATGCCGATTCGGTATATGTAAACGGTACATTCGTTGGGACGGTAAGCTATCAATACCCGCCGCGCATTTACAAGATTCCTGCCGGAGTGTTGAAAGCGGGAAAGAATAATGTAACGGTGCGTTTGATTAGTAACAATGGTTATCCGCACTTTGTGAAAGAGAAACCTTACAAGATTCTTTGCGAAAATGAAGAAGTAAGCCTTGAAGGAGAATGGAAATACCGTATAGGCGCTCCAATGCCTGCTGCGCCCAGCATGATGTTCTTCTGTTACAAACCCGTGTGCCTGTATAATGCGATGATTGCGCCCTTGCGGAATTATTCGGTAAAAGGTGTTGTGTGGTATCAAGGGGAATCGAACGTTTCGCGGCGAAATGAGTATTGTGCGTTATTAACAGCAATGATTGCCGATTGGCGTAAAACTTTCTGTAATGAGGAACTGCCTTTTTATATCGTGGAATTGGCTGATTTTCTTGCTCCGGAGGATAAAAGCGGACGTGCCGCTTGGGCAGAGATGCGCAAAGTACAGGCCGAGGTGGCGAAAAAAAACAGAAACACCCGTTTGGTACGTAACAGTGATTTAGGTGAGTGGAACGATATCCATCCATTGGATAAGAAAACGTTGGGTGGTCGCGTAGCCGAGAGTGTACTGGAAGATTTTAAATAGAAAAAAACGTGTAAGCTTGATAAAGAGATACGGAACAATAATTTTTATGAGTCACTTTCATAAAGAAACAACTTCAGCTAAAGATGGAGTAAGCGTTGTGGAAAGATACTAGTAAGGATGATGTTCCCGTGTCCACTGAATGCAATTATGGAGTGTATATTACGTAAGCATACTCCGATGTGGCGTCCAATTTCGTAGAGTTGGAGTTGATATTGCGGAGTGAGCATTGTGAAAAAGACTCCTTTAGTGGATAGTTCAAAAGAAATGGTGAAGGTCGAAGATATGTAAAGACTAAGGCTTGGAGTGATTATAATTTATATAAAGAAATTAGGTAGGACGAACAAGATGAAGCATTTGTTTTTCTGTCTTTTTGTTGAACCGAAAGCTTACAGAACATTAACTAAGGAATAAATTTAAAAATGAAATGAATATGAATCCAACTGCTAATGCAAACGTCTCTGTTGAATCGAAGGGATTTTATAAACTGTCGTGGCTTCAGCGTATAGGTTTTGGCTCCGGCGATTTGGCACAGAACCTTATTTATCAGACTGTCAGCATGTATTTGCTGATCTTTTATACCAATGTATATGGCTTGCCTGCCGAAGTGGCAGCGGTGATGTTTCTGATTGTCCGTATTGTAGATGTGGTGTGGGACCCATTGGTGGGAGCTTTCGTCGATAAACACAACCCGAAGATGGGAAAATACCGTTCGTATCTGATTCTGGGTGGAATACCGCTTACGGGCTTTGCCATCCTATGTTTCTGGAACGGCTTTTCCGGTTCGTTGTTATATGCTTATGTCACCTATGTGGGCTTGTCGATGTGTTACACGCTGATAAATGTGCCTTACGGGGCTCTGAATGCTTCGCTTACCCGCGATACGGACGAGATAACCACTCTGACGTCGGTGCGCATGTTTCTTGCCAATTTAGGTGGACTGGCGGTAGCTTACGGCATTCCTGTAGTGGTGGAGACGCTTTCACCGGATGGAAAAATTAATTCGCCTGAATCGGGAAAGGCTTGGTTTATTACCATGACCATCTATGCCATAGCCGGTTTGGCTTTGCTTGTGTTCTGTTATACCCAGACTAAAGAACGGGTGGTAATGGATACGAAAGAAATGGAAAAGGTAAGAGTGTCCGACCTTTGGGTAGAGTTTAAGCGTAATCGTCCGTTGCGTATCTTGGCCTTTTTCTTTATTACGGCGTTTGCCATGATGGCGGTAGGTAACTCCGCCGGTTCATATTATATGATTTATAACGTGCATGCTCCTAAGATGTTACCTTATTTTATGGCGTTAGGCTCCATTCCTGCGTTCATTTTCATGCCTATGGTGCCCGCCATCAAAAGGTGGATAGGTAAGAAACGGATGTTTTATGTATTTCTCACGGTCGCTATCGCCGGAATGGCCTTACTATATGTAATATCTGTAGTACCGGCGTTGAAAACTCAGGTCTGGTTAGTGTTTGTTGCGCAGTTCGTGAAATCAACGGGTGTGATTGTAGCTACCGGTTATATGTGGGCGTTGGTTCCCGAAGTGATTTCGTATGGCGAACATGCGCATGGGAAACGTATCTCGGGCATCGTGAATGCGCTGACCGGTATCTTCTATAAGGCCGGCATGGCTTTGGGAGGTGTAGTGCCGGGTTTAGTATTGGCGTTGGTGAAGTTTGATAAGGATAATGCTGTGACGCAGTCGCCGTTGGCGGAACAAGGTATTCTCTGGTTGGTAGCGGTTATCCCGGCTTTATTGCTTATTTTAGCTATGTTTATCATTTCGAAATATGAGTTGGAAGATGAAGTGATAGATAAGATAAACCGGGAAATCGAACAACGGCAAATGAGGGGATAAAGGGATTACTATGGAAAAGCAATATAGGAGTTGTAATAAAAGTAACAACATGCAAGATAAAGAAAATAAAGGAGTTCTTGGAGTTTAAGTGAAAGAAGTGATAGAGTAGTGAAAACTCAAAAGAAGGTAAAGTAGTAAAGGCACTGAAGGTGTTAGAGGAATAGAAAAAGTAAAGTAATAAAGAAGGTAGAGTGACAAAGACATTGGGGTACTCAAGACCAAAAGATTTACTTATGGATTACTTGATAAAGGATGCAATCCGACTACTTTATGGCGAAAGGGAGTGAAAGAAAGAGAATGATTGATAAAACAAACTTACTGTAAAAGCAAAATGAATATGGAAAATTGTAGAAACTTTGGGGGACTGTTAGCTTGTTTGGGGCTGGTTGCAATTTTGACAGCCTGTGGTGGAAGGTCGGTAAATGAAACTCCAGATGCTGTATTAAAGTCCGTTTTGGCGGATAAGTTCTTAATAGGAGTAGCTGTGAATTCCAGTCAGGCTGCCGGACTTGACAGCATAGGTGCGGCGGTGATAAAGAAACATTTTAATTCGATTGTGGCGGAAAACTGTATGAAGAGCGAAGAGATTCATCCCGAAGAGGATCGCTATGATTTCAGATTATCCGATGAATTCGTCCGTTTTGGCGAAGAAAACAATATGTTCATTATAGGACATACATTGATATGGCATTCGCAACTTGCTAAATGGTTTTGTATCGATGAAAAGGGCGAAAAGGTTACGCCGGAGGTGTTGAAGAAGCGGATGAAAGAACATATTTATACAGTAGTAGGACGTTACAAAGGTCGCATTAAAGGATGGGACGTGGTGAATGAAGCTATCTTGGAGGACGGCTCGTATCGTAAAAGTCCGCTTTACGAAATATTGGGCGATGAGCTAATTCCCTTGGCTTTCCAGTATGCTCACGAAGCCGATCCCGATGCGGAATTGTATTACAACGACTACGGTATGGCTCATGAGGGCAAACGCAATGCAGTGGTCGCATTAGTAAAGAAACTCAAAGAGCAAGGATTGCGGATTGACGGAGTCGGTATACAAGGACATATGGGTGTGGACCATCCTGATTATGAAGAACTTGAGAAAAGTATTGTAGCATTCGGACAGACGGGCGTAAAGGTGATGATTACAGAATGGGATATGAGTGTGTTGCCTACGGTAAACTCCGGAGCAAATGTAGCGGATACGGTTTCTTTCAATGATGTGCTGAATCCTTATCCGACGGAGTTGCCCGATTCTGTTGCTGTGGTATGGAACGAACGGATGGGAACCTTCTTCCGCTTGTTTGAAAAACATAGCGATATCATTTCTCGGGTGACGGTATGGGGATTGAGCGACGGTGATTCCTGGCGGAATGATTGGCCTATTAAAGGGCGGAAAGATTATCCGGTATTGTTCGATCGCAATTATCAGCCCAAACCTTTTGTACAGCAGCTTCTGAAGAAAAAGAATGAATAAAATGAAGAGAAATAAGAGCCTTTGCAAGAGATTGATATTGAATGAGATGACGTCGCGCTATCTACGTTGTGAGGTAGAGCTGTTTACGTTGCAAAGTCGCGTTGTCTGCGTCATGACGTTGCACTGTCTACGTTCTGGCTTTGCGGTATTTGCTTTCGAAGCATCGGCTTTCTGATTTTTCACGCTAAAAGAACCTTATCAGAAACAGATTGAATTATACTTACTTATAATATTGAAATTATGGAAAAAAGATATTTAGTTCCCCAAGATTATATGGCCGATCCGGCTGTTCATGTGTTTAACGGAAGGTTATACATTTACCCTTCTCATGATTGGGAGAGTGGGGTGCCGGAAAATGACAATGGCGACCATTTCAATATGAAAGATTACCATGTCTTTTCGATGGACGATGTGGAGCAGGGTGAAGTGACCGACTACGGTGTAGTGTTGACGGTAGACGATATTCCTTGGGCCGGACGTCAACTTTGGGATTGCGATGTGGCTTACAAAGAGGGCAAATACTATATGTATTTCCCGTTGAAAGATAAGAATGACATATTCCGTATCGGTGTGGCGGTAAGCGATCGTCCGGAAGGTCCGTTCATTCCCCGTGAGAATCCGATAAAGGGTAGTTACAGTATCGACCCCGCCGTATGGGATGACGGCGACGGCAATTACTATATGTACTTCGGCGGCTTATGGGGCGGACAGTTGCAGCGTTACCGCGACAACAAAGCGTTGGAAAACGCGGCTTTTCCGGCAGATGACGAACCGGCTATTCCTGCGCGGGTTGTCCGTTTGAGCGATGATATGTGTGAGTTTGCCGAAGAGCCTCGTCCTGTGGTGATTTTAGATAAAAATGGGAAACCCCTTACTGCCGGCGATAACAAGAGGCGTTTCTTTGAAGCTTCGTGGATGCATAAATATAACGGTAAATATTATTATTCCTATTCTACTGGCGATACCCATCTGCTTTGTTATGCAACCGGCGACAATCCTTACGGACCTTTTACCTATCAGGGAGTCATCCTCACACCGGTGGTGGGATGGACTACTCATCATGCCATAGTAGAATATAAAGGAAAATGGTATTTGTTTCATCATGATTGTGTACCTTCGGGCGGTAGAACGTGGTTGCGCAGTCTGAAGGTAGCGGAATTGACTTACAACGAAGACGGAACCATTCGTACAATAGACGGTGGAGGGGAGTAATCCGGAAAAAAGCAGACCGGAAACCGGTTAAATTTTATTAAGGAAGAACTCTTTGTTTTATTTTTAAAGATAATGAATCCTTAAACGACTTAAACTCTATGAATCAAACCAGTGTGGTGAACATAAAGTTCCTTTGTAAAGCTGTCGGATGTATCGGTGCGTCGGTAAAGCGGGTTGGTCTAATCTGCTTCCTTTTGCTCTGTAACGGAGCATATGTCTGTGCCGAAGACGGTAGTCGGGCATGGTTGCGCATCGATTCTGTGGGGAAGGCGGAGGTTACTTGTCATCGTAAGTCTGCCACATTGTCGATAGCTCGGACGGAGTTGACTAAATTCTGGAAAGGGAAACCGGTAGTGTTGCAGCTCCTTTCCAATAAAGTTACACGTTCGTTGGGGAGCGACGGGTATGCTATTTTTTCCGATGAAAAGGGAGTGAAAATCAGTTCGTGCGGTGTGCGGGGAATTCTTTACGGAACCTATCATTTACTTCGTTTGCAAGAAACCGGTATCGATTGTTCCGCATTGTCGATAAAGGAGAAACCGGCGTATCAATACCGTTTGCTCAACCATTGGGATAATCTGGACCGTACGGTTGAAAGAGGTTATGCCGGGCGTTCATTATGGAATTGGGACGAGTTGCCCGAGGTTTGTTCGCCCCGTTATCAGGCGTATGCGCGTTTGAATGCTTCCGTTGGCATTAACGGGGTTGTGTTGAACAATGTCAATGCAAGTCCGCAAATCCTTTCATCCGAATATCTCGCAAAGATAAAAGCGTTAGCAGATGTCTTCCGTTCCTATGGAATACAAGTCTTTCTGTCTGTGAACTTCTCTTCGCCCGCGGCATTGGGCGGCTTGTCTACTTCCGATCCTTTAGATGAGGAAGTGCGGCGTTGGTGGAAAGATAAAGTTCAGGAGATTTATCGTTTCATCCCCGATTTCGGAGGCTTTCTTGTAAAAGCCAATTCGGAAGGACTGCCCGGTCCGCAGGATTTCGGCCGAACTCATGCCGACGGAGCAAACATGCTAGCGGACGCACTGGAGCCTTTCGGCGGAATTGTAATGTGGCGTGCCTTTGTCTACAACCCCGGTGATGAGGACCGTGCGAAACAAGCTTATCAGGAGTTTATGCCGTTTGACGGGGCATTTCGTAAGAATGTGGTGATACAAGTGAAGAATGGCCCGGTGGATTTCCAACCGCGTGAACCCTTCAGCCCTTTGTTCGGGGCAATGCGGCAAACCGCTGTGATGCCGGAGTTTCAGATAACGCAGGAGTATCTGGGTTTTTCCAACCATTTGGCTTATCTGGCTTCGCTATGGAAAGAGTGCTTGGATGCCGATACCTATCGGGATGGGAAAGGTTCTACGGTGATGCGCATGACCGCTACTCCGCTTTTTCCCGAAGCCATTACGGCCATAGCCGGAGTTGCCAATATCGGGACAGATGCGAATTGGTGCGGACATCCCTTTGCACAAGCTAATTGGTATGCGTTTGGTCGATTGGCATGGAATCCGCACCTGACTTCCGGTGAGATAGCGGAAGAATGGATTCGACTGACGTTTGATATGCCACAGGAAGCGGAACAATCGGTGAAAGAAATTATGTTGGAGTCGCGTGAAGCGGTAGTTAGTTATATGATGCCTCTGGGACTTCACCATTTGTTTGCTTGGGGGCATCATTACGGTCCCGAGCCTTGGTGTGCCATTCTCGGTGCCCGTCCGGATTGGATGCCCTCTTATTACCACAAAGCGGATACGTTCGGCATAGGTTTCGATCGCAGTCGTACCGGGAGTAATGCCGTAATGCAATATCATGAACCTTTGTGCACCTTATATAATAGTATGGATAGTTGTCCGGAAGAACTGTTGTTATGGTTTCATCATGTGCCTTGGCAACATAAAATGCGTAGTGGACGGACGTTATGGGAGGAACTTTGTTATAAATATGATGAAGGCGTACAACATGTAAAGGCTTTCCAACGGAAATGGGATGAAGTTTTGCCTCATGTGGATGCAGAACGTTTTCGGGATGTCCAAAAACGTCTGAAAATCCAAGTGAGAGATGCTGTTTGGTGGAAAGACGCCTGTCTGCTTTATTTCCAACAATATGCTCGTCTCCCTATTCCTTATGAATTGGAGCGTCCGCAGCACAATTTGGAGGATATGATGGACTTCAAACTGAATATAACGAACTTCGAATGTCCGCCTTACGGCTTTAGCCGTTGAAAAAGAATAAAGTTGAAAGAGAATGAGTGTGAATAGATCAAAAGTAAAATGTAAACTTCGAAAAGTTATCGATTAGAACTAACGAGTGCGAAAAAAATCATATCAAAACCTAATTAGGATCACGATATGTCTCTTTTTATGGTTATTAGAAGTTCCAAGTTTCATTCACCCATAATTAGGGACATTCAGTAAATACTATAAAATTAGCCAACTAATTCAAGCTCAAAGTATTGCGAATTAGTTGG
>ERZ825137.5763-NODE-5763-length-11239-cov-4.936516_pt1 | contig 11239 bp, 9 predicted proteins | sample MGYA00519873_ERZ825137 | MGnify/ENA primary metagenome ERZ825137 (study PRJEB31778, sample SAMEA3449190) | human gut metagenome | biome: human gut; feature: human-associated habitat; material: faeces | place: United Kingdom | collected 2010/2012 ... | reverse complement strand
TTGCTTTTTCATCAACTAACCATTTTACTGGAGCAACTTCTAACCATACAGGATCGCCATTTTTATAATTTTCTCCATTTGAAAGTTTGAATTCCTCACCATCAAAGCAAGAATTTGCTTCTAGCCTTACATATTTTTTTCCATCGAATTGAAATTCCTCGTATTGTTTTGGCAAAAACATTTTATCGTATTCATCATATTTTCTTGAATCTGTTGTATATTTTTTTCCAGTTTTTGATAAACTTCCTCTTTCAAAAAGCATTTCTAATCTTATTTGCATAATTTCAAATACAGCTTTTTGTGGATAATATCCATACTCTACCTCTAAAATACCATCTCTTGCTCTTTTTGTTGCTCCACTTACTCTGTTCGTAGGGATACTAAAGATTGATGAGAACGGTAAAGCTGGGCGAGCCCCAACATAGCGTATCTTAGCATCGTCGGAGTGACCATTCCCAGATGCCTTAACCACGAACGTGTCATTATCTCCATTACCTGATTTTGTCCAATAATATCCTGTTCTTCCACCTAATGAGGCATCACCATCTATATGCCAATAATTTTTATATTTATCAACCCATCCTCCCAGTAATATAGCAAAATCAGTTATTGCAGCATTTGTTCCTCTTTTTTGCAATATATCTAATTTTTCACTTTCAAAACACTGCTCTTGTGTCAAAAAAGTTAAATTACTCATAATAAAATTCACTCCTTAAATTACAACAATATTTATCTCAAATAAATATCAAAAAATCTTTCTAAAAATATTTTATCATAACAACATTTTTTTTACAATTTGCTTATAAATATTTTTTAACTTTTAATATCATTCATAAGATTTGCTATATTTAATGAAATATTAGCTTCAAATCTTATTACTTCCACCTTATGTTATTTATATCTTCTGCATATTTTATATGCTTTATATAATTTTTCAAATGTAAAAATTTCTTTTAACATCATATTATCCACCTAAAAAAATTGCAACTGAAACTTGCAACTGGATATTTTTTATAATAAACATACACATTTGAAAACAAGAGATATCGCTTTTGTTTTGCTACTTTAAATGAAAAGGCTATCCAGATTCTAAAAAAAAAACACTAATATAGGAAAATTTTAATAGAATTTCCAAGATATAAATATCGTATAATAAAATATTTAAATATAAAGACACAAAAGCAGAGTATGAAACAAATTTTGTTATTAGTGATTACGTAGATGCAAAAAAACATTGGTATTAACAACAAATAAAAATCTTAATAGAGCGATTATAGATTATAGTTATCGTTTTGGAGAAATAGAAAGTATTTTTTTAAATCAAAACTCAAATGGATTTTTCTTGGAAAGTACAGTAATACTATATTTAACTATACTAGAAGCAGACTTTGCAAAAATTACTAAATCATATACGAATGTAAAAATTAGTACACATACAAATTCACATGGAAATAAAATAAGAATAACGTCACTTTTCTGGTAAACCTATTTCTTACCGTTTCTTTATCTTTAATTGCCAGTAATCTTTTATAATAGAATGTTCCTATTTGTCTTTTTAATTATCTTACACTCCAATTAGATTCCACAGTTTCATTAGCATAAAATTGTCTCATATACTTTAAATTTGTAACTGTAAATCCTTTTCCAAATTCACTTGTTAACTGTTCTAATAATTATTCTAATATTTTTTTACCATTTATGCTCTATCCTTCTTGCCACAAGTCTTATGTATTTCTTGTCCTATCTCCCAATATGCTTGCACCATTGCTGAATTAACGGCAGTATATACTTTAATTTCCTTCTCTAATATTTCACCCAATAATAATTTCTAACATTTCAAAATTGTTTTTCCAATTTGATGCCATACTGCAACATCTTTTAGTTTTCTAATGAATTATTTTTTATTGTAATGCCAAACATATCTATATATAATGTACTTAATAAAATTTGAAGTGGATAACAATATCTACCTTTATATGGATAAATTTTATACCTTCCTTTGTGGCTTTATATAAAGCCGTTTGACACTCTAAATCTACCATCGAACTATTTAATGATTTTGACTTATAAAAAAGAAAGCCTTCTTTAAAAGACTTCCAATTTAATCATGCATTTATTTAAGTTTTAAGACACACACTCTCTCAACATGTCCGTGTAAAAGGAAACACTTTCACTAGCAACCTTATATGAAGTTATATAACCTTGTAATAAAACTTGTACAGTGATGGCAAATCAGTGGCAATGCCACAAAAAAATAAGTAAGGCAGGTATTTCTACCTGCCAACTTTTCTGTCAGGAAAAGTATAGACAAGGTGACCTTCCTGTATCTCCTAACAATGGGTGACGGCTGCCTGTTCCGTCCTCTAATACTTTCCTAAACATATTATATGCTACTTTAATTATAACATACATCTTTATATAATTTCAAGTATTTACAGATATTTTTTTGCATATCCTTTACTTAAATATATATTCTTTTTTCTTTCTGTCATTTTGAATAATGTTCTTGCAAACATTTTTCCATTATTCGTGACCCTTACCGCAACCAATACAAATTCATTATCAATCTTATATTCTTTTATGTATTCAATTGAACCTTGATTTGGATTTTGAGCAACATATGTTGGATTTTCAACAATTTCACTTATATCTTGACCATATTTTTCATAGTCTTCTGGATGCTGTCTTTTCATATGGTCAATATTTGTATCGCCTAAAATTATTGGAATTTCTTCTTTAAAATTCAAATTTAAAAGTTTTATAACCTTAAAATTTAGTTTTCAAATTTCTTTATTCATATTTTGCCCTTTCCTACCAATAATGTTCTACTATATTAAGTCAAAAAAGGCAATAGAAATTCATATATTTGTCATATAACTGATGTATATCTTCTATTTTATTAGAAAAAGAGATGGCAAAACTCGAATTTGGTTCTATTAATTTAAATGCTTTTATTGTTAACTTAATTTTTTTTTCATTAATGGGTTTTAAATGACATACTAGATTTTTAAAAACACTTTTATATTCTTTTGAATTTTTATTTTCAATAATATCAAACATATCTTTTAATGTATTCTCTAATCCATATGAGTACATATCTATGTATAATGTACTTAATAAAATTTGAGGTGGATAACAATCATCTACCTTTATAGGGATAAATTTTATACCTTCCTTTGTGGCTTTATATAAAGCCGTTTGCCACTCTAAATCTACCATCGAACTATTTAATGAATTTTGACTTGTAAAAAAGAAAAAGTATTTACACTTTCCAATTCCTTCATTCATTTTTCCTATTATACTTTCACCTGGTTTTATTGACCATGCATCACAAAACACATTTTCTTCCCTCGTAAATTTCTCTTATCCTTGCTACTATTGATTCAACCACATCTTTATAATTATGACTTAAAAATATCATCTATATTGTACCTCTATTTAGCTCATTTTATCGCAAAAAAGCGAAAAAAGAAAGCCTTCTTTAAAAGACTCCCAATTTAATCCTTACTTCTAAACATTTTATTAAACACACTCCAATATGCATATGTTTTGTCTTAGAAAAATACCAGTTTTTTTAATTTTTTTGACCAATCAACCATTTACCAGGTTATGTTTTATCTATATAATATTTATTATTTAAAAGCATATTTCTAATATAATTACAAGTTATTTTCTATCATAGTTAAACATATCATAAAACATTGATATTCATGCATTTATTTAAGTTTCAGCACTGCTACGCACTCAACATGTCCGTGTTTGCGGGAACATATCTACAGGAATTATAGTAGTTATTTCATACTTTTTTTCTAATATTTTTAAATCTCTTACAAGAGTTGCAGGATTACAGCTTATATATCCAATTTTTTTAGGATTAAATTTTAATATGTACTCTATGCTTCTTTGATCTAGTCCCTTTCTTGGTGGATCTATAACTATTACATCTGGTTTTATATTTTCTTTTTCAAATTCTCTAATTTTTTCTTCAACACTTCCAGCAATATAATTTCCATTAGAAACATTATTTATTTTCAAATTTAAGTTTGCCATTTTTACAGCTTCTTTTTCTATCTCAATTCCATAAATGCTTTTTACCCTATCACTTAAAAAGATTCCTATTGAACCAACACCGCTATATAAATCAAACAAAACTTCATCTCCACTTAAATGCAAGTTTTCTTTTAGTGTCAAATATAATACTTCTGCTTGTGTAGTATTTACTTGAAAAAATGATTTTGGAGAAATGTAATAAACAAAGTCACCAATTTTATCTTTTATATAATCATCACCAAATAACTTATATGTATTTTCTCCAAGGATCTCATTTGTTACGTCTTCATTCAAGTTTAAAAATATTCCTTTTATATTATTATCAATATCACTTATTTTTTTTACTGCTTCTAACATTTTTTTATTTTTTACAAGTGATTTTTTATTTATAACGATTACAACCATAATTTCGCCAGTATGGTATCCTCTTCTTACTAATATGTTCCTTATTTCTCCTATATTTTTTTCTTCATCATATCCAGAAAACTCATATGAATCTAAAATTTTAAACACTTCTTTTGAAATTTCATCTATAATTCTATCTTGAATAAAACAGCACTCATTTTCAACTATGCTATGACTTCTTTTTTGATAAAATCCCAATACATTTTTTCCGTCTTTTATTCTAATAGGATATTGAACTTTATTTCTATAATAGTATGGAATACCCATTCCAATAGTATCTTTTAACATACTACTATCCATAGATACTTTGTGTAATAGATTTTCTACCATTTTTCTTTTTTGTTTTAATTGCATGTTGTAATTTATATGAAGTGCATTACACCCACCACAAAGTTTATATGCACTACAAATTGGTTCCTCTCTAAAATCACTAGTTTTTAAAATATTATCTATCTTAGCAATTTCATAATCCTTATTTGATTTTATAATTTTAGCGTGTACCCTTTCTCCTAAAATTGCACCCGGTACAAATACAACTTTTCCGTAAATTTTTGGCAACTCCTTCAAAGGAATTGCCAAAATCAACTATATCTAAATCTATATATTCATTCTTATTCAAATTAATCCCACCTATATTATTTCTTCTTTAAAATATAAGTCAAAACTATTTTATACTATCAAGTATTTCTTGTAACTTTTGAGCATCATTTTCAAGGTCAGAAAGCTTAACACCATATTCACTTTCAAGATCACTTTTTAAATATGATAAATTACATATTTGCTCATTTTCTAAATTTTTTAAATTTACTACTACTTCATCAATCCCACTTTGTTTTATAAATACAATAATACTACACTGTTTTGCCCATTTTTTATACTCTCCTAAATCTGAAAAGCCGTCAAAATTGGTTGAAATCCTCATGTTTACAATAGATCCCTTACTAGACTCTACAATATCTGAATTTACTTTTGAAATTTTATCAATATATGTAAAGTCAGTATTAGTATAATTTCTACTTTCTGCAAATATTCTAGAAGTTAATGTATCACCAGAAAATTCATTTTCTACCGAACTTTCATTATTATGAGTGTTGATTGTTACATCAACATCTTTATACAAGTATTTAGCAGGCATAAAAAACAAATAAGGTGCTGTAAATATTGCTATTGTTAAAGCTAGTTTTTTCTTAATACTAACATCAAGCTTAATTTTAGAAAATGCAAATTTAAAATCTAGAACATATATAACAGTAGCAGATAAAACTAAGACTACACCTATAATAATAATTGCTAATATATTACTAAATGGATCATTAGAAATAGCATTTACAACATTCATAACAGCTTCATTTTCAACTTGAATTTGACTAATTGATGTAATAATGGTCGCACCAATAAAATCAGCAATAAATCCAAATCCCCATATTTTTAAAATAGACGACTTATATGTTTTCTCAACATCTGTAATTTTTAAAAACTTTAAAGATATAAGCAAGACAATAGTATCAATTAAAAAATTAGCTGGTAGTGCCACAAGCCAAAATATAGGGAAAAATACAAGAACCCATATTGGAAATAATACGTTATATAATTTATTTTTCATATAAACAACCCCCAGAAATCACACATTAGATGATTACAGTTTGTTGACATACTATGTTTACTTATATATTTATCATCAAATTGTAATTGTAATTTTAATAATAATTAATCAATTTCAAAAGCTAAATCACAGATATAGCAAATTCATACTAAAATTATAGCATAATGAAAAAATTTAATCAATAAAATTTTTATAACAATTTTTAATTTTTAGTGTCACTATTTTTTTTGTTTTGAATATAGTATAGTAATCTAGAAAAAAATAAATTAAGACAAAAATCCTAAACAAGAATTTATTAAGTACAAAAAAGCAAATTTAATGCAATTTTTTCTAGATAAAACTTTAAGGAGTGTTATATATGTGCACAAACGACGATAAATTTTTTTTACTCTTAATATTGATTGCAGTATTATTCTTCTTATATATTAAAGATAATTCATCTAGACCATTGAACTTTGATACTTTCTTTAAAGTAAATAGTTCAACTATTCCATAAAAATGGATTTATCAAAAAGTGAGGTGAATTACAATGGAAGAAAGATGCGGATGTGGCTGTGGATGCAACAATGGATGTGGCTTCAATGGAGGATGCGGTTGTGGATACAATAACGGATTATTTGGCGGAGGAAACTGCTGTTGCTTAATATGGATTATATTAATAATCATAGTTCTATGCTGTTGTTGTTGTTAATACATATATAACGAATATTATTAAATAACCAGGTAATATTACCTGGTTATTTGATTTAAATATGTCATACTAAGTATCTTGGTAATTCTTAATATAGAAGCACTAAATAACTTTTTTTGTAATACTTACATATATTATAAGATACGAAATCGAAAGTAAAAATCCACCAAGTACATCACTTGTATAATGTACTCCTAAATATATTCTACTTATTCCAATTGATATTATCAAAAATAACAAAAGCGTACTTAATATATATTTTAAATATTTATTTTTTATATACCTAAAAATCAGATATATAAAATATCCATAAAAAGCCATACTAACCATAGAATGCCCAGATGGAAAACTATATCCTCCCTGTTCGATTATCCTATATTCAGTTGGTCTTGGACGCTGTAATATATTCTTTATTATTTGGTTAATTAAAGTAACTACTATTAAATTGGTAAAAACAGATATCGATATTTTTTTATTCTTTATAGCAATGGCAAATATAATTGCTATTATAATTATATAAATCGGTCCTCCAAAATTCGTTATTATCTTTGCAACACTTGTCATAGTATCTGACATCAGAAGCTTTGAAATTATATTATATCCAATTACATCACCTTTCATTATTTCTTTACTTAAAACATCTTCAGTAATAGCTAAAAATGCAATTAAGCACAAAAATAATATAATTAATTTTAATTTTGATTTTAATAGACTACATATTCTATTTTTCATTCTAAAACCTCATCAACATAAAAATATTATATACAATATCACAAAAATAGATTTATATCAAGTATACATTATAAATTTTATTATTTCCATTTTAAAATTAAAAATTACTTTAACATTTTCTTTAAGAACTCTCCTGTGTAACTTTCTTCACATTTTGCCACTTTTTCTGGAGTTCCAGTTACTACAATACTTCCTCCTCCATCTCCTCCTTCTGGACCTAAGTCAATTATATAATCTGCACATTTTATTACGTCAAGATTATGCTCTATTACAACAAGTGTATTATTTTGTGAAGTTAGTCTTTGAAGTATATTTATAAGTTTATGTACATCAGCCATATGAAGTCCTGTAGTTGGTTCATCTAATATATACAATGTCTGACCAGTAGAACGTCTAGAAAGTTCTGTTGCAAGCTTTATACGCTGTGCTTCTCCTCCAGACAACGTAGTTGAAGGTTGACCTAAAGTTATATATCCAAGACCAACATCCATAAGAGTTTGCAATTTATTTTTTATTTGAGTGACATTTTTAAAGAATTCAAGTGCTTCTTCTACAGTCATATTAAGTACATCACTAATACTTTTTCCTTTATATTTTACCTCTAACGTTTCTCTACTATATCTTTTACCTTTACATACCTCACAAGGAACATATACATCAGGTAAGAAATTCATTTCAATTTTTATAATTCCATCACCAGAACATGCTTCACATCTTCCACCTGGTATATTAAAACTAAACCTTCCTTTTTGATATCCACGAATTTTTGCCTCATTTGTTGCTGCAAATAAATCTCTTATTGGATCAAACATACCAGTATATGTAGCAGGATTTGAACGCGGAGTTCTTCCTATTGGAGATTGATCTATATTTATAACTTTATCGATTTTGTCTAATCCTAAAATTTTATCATGTAATCCAGGTTTTGCAATTGTTCGATATATTTTTTTACTTGCAGCTTTATATAATATTTCATTTACCAAAGTAGATTTTCCACTTCCAGAAACACCTGTAACGCAAGTAAATAAACCTATAGGGAACTTCACATTAACTTTCTTTAAATTATGTTCTCTTGCACCTTTTACTTCTATATAACCATTTTCTGGCTTTCTTCTTTCTTTTGGTACTTCAATCTTTAGTCTTCCGCTTAAGTATTTTCCAGTAATTGAATCTTCAGATTCTAAAATCTTATCAGGAGTTCCAGCAAACACAACATTTCCACCATGTACTCCTGCACCTGGTCCAATATCTACTATATAATCTGATTCTCTCATAGTATCCTCATCATGTTCAACCACGATTAAAGTATTTCCAAGATCCCTCATTTTCTTTAGTGAAGAAAGAAGTTTTTCATTATCTCTTTGATGAAGGCCAATACTAGGTTCATCAAGTATATAAAGTACCCCTGTAAGACCAGATCCAATCTGAGTAGCAAGCCTTATTCTTTGAGCCTCTCCGCCAGATAATGTACCAGCACTTCTAGATAAAGTTAGATATCCAAGCCCAACATCTATTAAAAACTGCAATCTACTATTTAATTCTTTAACTATTAATTCAGCTATCATTTTATTTTTTTGTGACATTTTTTCATATGTATCATTTATGTACTTTTTTATGGCTACAATATTCTTACTGCAAAGTTCATGGATATTAAGAGTTCCAACCTTAACAGCCAATGATTCTTTCTTTAATCTTGCACCATCGCACTCATCACAATGACTAGCAGACATAAATCCCTCATAAAAAGCTTTCATACCAGCAGATTTAGTCTCATTAAATCTTCTTTGAAGCGTATTTACTACGCCTTCAAATTCTGATTCAAACTCTCTTTGCAAAGTTTTAGTAATATGTCTAAATTTTATTTTCTCTTCTCCACTACCATAAAGAAGTACTTGCATAAAATCTTTTGGCAAATCTTTTAATTTAGTACTAGGATCTATTCCATAGTGATTACAAAGTCCATCTATATACATTTTACTAATTCCATCTATAATGCTACCGCTTCCTGACCATCCTTGAATAGCACCATAATCATTTAACTTTTTCTCCTTATTTGGCATTATTTTATCAACATCAATTTTTAATATTTCACCAAGTCCTGTACAAGATGGACAAGCTCCAAATGGACTATTAAATGAAAACATTCTAGGAGTAAGCTCTTCTAAACTTATTCCACAATCAGGGCATGCATAATTTTGAGAAAATAACTGTTCTTCACCATCTAACTTTGCAATTACCACCAAGTTATTTGCATACTTTAAAGCAATTTCTACCGAATCAGTTAGTCTTTGCTCAATATCAGCATTTATAACTAATCTATCAACTACAATATCAATATTGTGTTTTTTTTGCCTATCAAGTTCAGGTATACCGTCTGATAAATCAAAAATTTCACCATCAATCCTTGCACGTATAAATCCATCTTTTAAAGCTTGTTCTAATAATTTTACATGTTCTCCTTTTTTTCCACGTATAATTGGTGCAATAACAAGTATTTTTGTTCCAGTTTCATACTCATATATTTGATCTACTATTTCGTCTACTGTTTGCTTTTTTATTCTTCTACCACAATTAGGGCAGTAAGGTACACCCACTCTTGCAAATAAAAGTCTTAAATAATCATAAACTTCAGTTACAGTTCCAACTGTTGAACGTGGATTTTTTGAAGTTGTTTTTTGATCTATAGATATTGCCGGTGAAAGTCCATCTATAGACTCAACATCTGGTTTTTCCATTAATCCTAAAAATTGTCTTGCATATGATGATAATGATTCAACATATCTTCTTTGTCCCTCTGCGTATATCGTGTCAAATGCAAGTGAAGATTTTCCAGAACCAGAAAGTCCAGTAAAAACAACTAATTTATTTTTTGGTATTTCAATATTTACATCCTTTAAATTGTGCTCCTTAGCACCCTTTATTACTAATTTATCATTCATAAAATCATTCCTTTTTACTTTTTTAAAGATAAGTTTAAACCTAGTATCTATAATATTTAATATTTTATCCTAAACATCATTATATCACACACATATTCATATGTAAAGTAGTATTACAAACTTTTGTTCTTATTAAATAAAAATATAAACAAATATTAATCTAAAAAAAAAAATTAGCTTTTAAAAAGGCACCGATCAAAATCGATGCCAAAAGTACTTAATTTTCTAAACTCTTTAAAAATTTTTCACATGCTTCCTCATATCCACTATATCCAAATAATGCAATCTTATTACCTAATTTACTTAATGCCTTTTCAAACTTTTCTGAATCCTTTTTTGCCACTTTACAAAATATTACTCGATAATCAGTCCCTCTTAACACAGCAAAAAAATTTTTGTATTTTACAACAATTTCTTCATTGCAAAATAAACTATCAGCCAAATACTCCTTGTGATCCACATAGGCATATTTAACACAAAAAATTCCATTTTTTTTAAAAAAGTTTTTCATGATAATATCCTTTCTTATTACAACATTCATGTTTGTTCAATAGCCCAACAGTTCATTTTTTAACTATGTTAAATAGTATATCACATTTAAATTTTTATGTCAACTTTTAAGTGAAATTATGTATTTTTTATCATACTTGTGTCCATTTTTTCAAGCAAGTATAATCATATACTTTAATATACCCATAAAATTTCATTTCCAATTTAATTTATATTTTAATCTTAAAAAATGTGATATCAAAACTGACATCACATTTTTGGTTCTATAATATTCGTTGGGGTGTAAATTACACCTCAACGATATTTTTT
>ERZ825137.5762-NODE-5762-length-11243-cov-4.937790_pt1 | contig 11243 bp, 12 predicted proteins | sample MGYA00519873_ERZ825137 | MGnify/ENA primary metagenome ERZ825137 (study PRJEB31778, sample SAMEA3449190) | human gut metagenome | biome: human gut; feature: human-associated habitat; material: faeces | place: United Kingdom | collected 2010/2012 ... | reverse complement strand
GTACTTTCCAAAGGCACACCCGGACCTCATAAGATTCAGGGCATCGGCGCTGGATTTGTGCCTGATACTCTCGATACAAAGGTTTATGACGAAATTATCACCGTTGAAAATGAAGATGCCTTCGCAACCGGAAGGGCAATTGCCAGAAAAGAGGGTGTGCTTGTGGGCATATCCTCCGGCGCGGCTGTATGGGCAGCCACCGAGTTGGCAAAGCGGCCTGAGAATAAGGGTAAGGTAATTGTGGCGCTGCTGCCAGATACCGGGGACCGTTATTTGTCCACACCTATGTTTGCTGACTGATTTAAGCCAAAAGTATAGGCATTATCTCAGACGTAATGCAGTAGAAAGCTGTTTTTGCGCATATAGAAGCCGCAGCTTATAGCAGCTGCCGCAATATATATCAAAAAGAGACTGTTGCTCGTGTTTTCATCACCAGCAACAGTCTCTTTTATAATTGATATAGCTCTGACAATCGGTTAAGCGGCCCCGGCGTTAACGCCATGACCGACTTGCAGGCATGACATATCGACATTATGAAAGCAAAAGAAAAGACCACCATAGGTGGTCTTTTCTTTTGGCCTGTCTGACAGGATTCGAACCCGCGACACCCGGAATCGGAATCCGGTGCTCTATCCAGCTGAGCTACAGACAGCTATCTGCTGAACAGTATATCACATTGATGGTTTAAAGTAAACACCTGGGGCAAGGATTTTAAAAAAATTTGATATTTGCATAGGGGTGTGGTATAATATGCGCAGTACCCTGCTCACGCAGGTTATGTCGCTGATCGCTCCAACACGCACTGCCGTGCGCCTGCGCCATTGACGGCTTTGCAAAAATGTCTGTGCAAGCACACATTTTTGCTGCATGGTATAATATCCGCAGCACCCTGCTCACGCAGGTTATGTCGCTGATCGCTCCAACACGTTTAATCCGCATCAGGAATCTTGTTTACGGAAAACGTTACTTGTTTTAAACTCTGAAACGGGAGATTATTAAATGATTTACGAGCCAAAGAACAGGATTGTAATAGTCTGCGGCCATTATGGCTGCGGCAAAACCAATGTGGCAGTAAATCTGGCTCTCGGTTACAAACGCTCTCACCCTCAATTACGGACTGCGCTGGCCGACGTGGACACTGTAAATCCGTATTTCCGCGCCGCCGACGCTGCCGACTGTCTTCTTGAAGCCGGAGTAATTCCGGTAATACCTGAATTTGCAAACAGCAATGTTGATATTCCAAGTCTTCCGGCGGAACTTTATTCCCTGTTTCGCACTGACAGCGAAGTTACTGCTTTCATTGACGTAGGCGGAGACGACGGAGCCGTGGCTCTGGGGATGTATGCTGATGACATTACCGCCTGCGGTTATGATATGCTGTATGTTGTAAGCCGGTACAGGCCGATGATTGAATTTCCCGAGGCCGCCGCCGATCTCATGGGCATAATTGAGGAAGCTTCTCACCTTAAGTGCACCGGAATCGTAAACAACAGCTCTATCGGCGCAGAAACTACCGCAGAGGATATAACCGCCTCCATTGCCTATGCCGAGGAATGTGCACGGCAATGCAGGCTTCCGCTTTTGTTCACCTCATATTACGAAAAGCTGATCCCGGATCTGTCAATTCCGGGTCAAAAGCTTTTCCCTATGAAAAATGTTACACGTCAGATGTTTTGACATCTGTATGTATAAAAATAACCTCAGGGAGGATTTTTATGAACAGGGTTTCTTTTAAGACCGACGCCTGTAAGGGCTGCGGACTTTGCGTGGGCGCCTGTCCCAAACAGCTCATTGCTCTAGCAAAGGATTCGCTTAATAAAAAAGGATATCATCCCGCCGAGATAACCGATCAGGAAAAGTGCATTGCCTGCGCCATGTGCGCCATAATGTGCCCGGACTGCGTCATCAAAGTGGAAAGGTGAGGTGGAAACATGGCTGAAAAGGTATTGATGAAGGGCAACGAGGCCATCGCGGAGGCCGCGATCCTCGCCGGGTGCCGCCACTATCTGGGCTATCCCATCACGCCGCAGACCGAGGTCGCGGCCTATATGGCGAAGAAAATGCCGAAGATCGGCGGGACGTTTTTGCAGGCCGAGAGCGAGATCGCGGCCATCAACATGGTATACGGCGTGGCCGCGACGGGCAAGCGGGCGATGACCTCGTCCTCCAGCCCCGGTATCGCGCTCAAGTGCGAGGGCATTTCGTACCTGGCGGGCGCAGATCTGCCCGCAGTCATTGTCAATGTGCAGCGCGGCGGGCCCGGCCTCGGCGGCATTCAGCCATCGCAGTCCGACTACTTCCTCGCGACGCGCGGACCCGGCCACGGCGACTTCCATGTGCTGGTACTGGCTCCGGCGTCGGTTCAGGAGATGGCCGACCTGACCGGAAAGGCGTTTGACCTTGCGGAAAAATACCGGATGCCGGCAATGCTGCTGGCTGACGGCACGATGGGTCAGATGATGGAGCCCGTGCAGCTGCCGGAGCCGCGTGACCCGGACACAACTGAAAAGGATTGGGCCGTCACTGGAACGAAGTGCCAGCGGAAGCATCACGTTGTCAACTCCCTCTACCTCAGCCCGGCAGAGCTCGAGCGGCTGAACATCGAGCGCTTCGAACGATACGCCGAGATCGAGAAGAATGAGTGCATGTGGGAAGCGTTCATGATGGAGGACGCCGAGGTCTGCATCGTGTCCTGCGGTATTACCGCGCGTGTGTCGCGCAACGCGATCGTCGAAGCGCGCAAGCAGGGCATCAAGGCCGGCATGATCCGGCCGATCACGCTCTGGCCGTTCCCGAAGGCACCGCTGCGCAAGGCCGCTGATCAGGTGAAGCGTTTCGTTTGCGTGGAACTCAACATGGGCCAGATGCGCGAGGATGTGCAGCTGGCGGTAGCGTGCAAAAAGCCGGTCGACCTTTGCTTCCGCGTGGGCGGCATGATCCCGTCGCCGGATGAGGTGCTGGACGCGATCCGTAAGGCAAACGAAGGAGGGAACGACTGATGGCTGTTGTATTTGAAAAACCGAAGGCGCTGACCGACGCCGTATTCCACTACTGCCCCGGCTGCACGCATGGCATCATCCATCGGCTCGTCGCCGAGGCGATCGACACGCTCGGCATCGAGGGCCGGACGATCGGCATTGCGCCGGTCGGCTGTTCCGTACTGGCCTATGACTACTTTACCTGTGACATGGTCGAGGCGTCGCATGGACGTGCGCCCGCAGTCGCGACGGGTGTAAAGCGGTCGCTGCCGGACAACATCGTCTTCACCTATCAGGGCGACGGCGACCTCGCGTCCATCGGCCTCTGCGAGACCGTCTCCGCCGCGGCGCGCGGCGAAAATATCACGGTCATCTTTGTCAACAACGCGATTTATGGCATGACGGGCGGCCAGATGGCCCCGACCTCTCTGCCCGGCCAGATCACACAGACGTCGCCCTATGGACGCGACGTCAACACCTGCGGCTGGCCGATCCGGATCTGCGAGATGCTCGCGACGCTGGAGGCCCCGGCGTATCTCGAGCGCGTGACTGTGAACAATGTGAAAAACGTGAAAAACGCAAAAAAAGCGATCGAAAAGGCGTTCCGTTATCAGGTGGAGGGCAAGGGCTTCTCACTGATCGAGGTGCTGTCGGCCTGTCCAACGAACTGGGGCCTGACGCCGCAGAAGGCGCTGGAGTGGATCGACGAGAAGATGATCCCGTACTATCCGCTGGGTGTCTACCGAGACAAGGAGGGCTGAGAGATGGCAGATCATCAAATCGTGATTGCGGGCTTCGGCGGACAGGGATTGCTGTTCTCCGGAAAGGTTCTGGCCTACGCGGGCCTCATCGAGGGGCGGGAGCTCAGCTGGCTGCCGTCCTATGGCCCGGAGATGCGCGGCGGCACGGCGAACTGCAACGTCATTCTGTCGGACGCCCCGGTCGGCTCGCCGATCGTAAACACGCCGAACGTGCTCATGGTTATGAACAACCCTTCGCTCGATAAATATGAAAACGCCGTGCAGCCGGGCGGGAAAATTTTCCTCGACTCCACGCTCATCGCCCGCAAGGTTACGCGCACGGATGTGGAGGCTTATTACGTCCCGGCCACGAAGATGGCAATGGACATGGGAATGCCGACGCTTGCCAACATGATCCTGCTCGGCGCGCTGATCGCGAAGACCGGGTGTGTCCGGGAGGAGAGCCTCGCGGACGCGCTGCACAAGGTCATCCCGGCGCGCAAGGCCGACCTTTTCGACCTCAACATGCAGGCGCTTCAGGCTGGGAAGGAGTTCGCCGGATGAAGACCGCCTGCATCCAGATGGACATGCTCTTCGCGCAGCCGGAGGAGAACTTCGCGAAAGCGAAGCGGCTCATCCGCGAAGCGATGGCGAGCGGACCGGACGTGGTTGTCCTGCCGGAAACATGGAACACCGGGTTTTTCCCGAAAGAGCGTCTTTCCGAGCTGGCCGAGCGGGACTGCGCGCGGGTGAAACGCGAACTCGGCGGGCTGGCTGCGGAGCTTGGCGTGAATCTTGTGGCGGGCAGCGTCGCGAATGTGCGCGGCGGAAAGGTCTATAACACGGCGTGCGTCTTTGACCGCGCGGGGAACTGCGTCGCAGAGTATGATAAGACGCACCTGTTTACGCCGATGGGCGAGCATGCGTATTTCACGCCCGGCGATCATCTCTGCCGCTTCCGGCTCGACGGACACGACTGCGGCCTTGTGATCTGCTATGACATCCGCTTCCCGGAGCTGACGCGGACACTCGCCGTGCAGGGGATGGACATGCTCTTCGTCGTGAGCCAGTGGCCAGCGGCGCGCATCGGACATCTGCGGGCGCTGACGGTCGCGCGGGCGATTGAGAATCAGGCGTTCGTCATCTGCTGCAATTCCTGCGGCGACGCGGGCGAGACACATTACGGCGGCGCGTCCGCAATCATTGATCCGTGGGGGGAGCTGCTCGCCGCCGGCGGGCAGGACGAGCAGATTTTGGCCGCGGATTGTGAACTGGAGATGCTGGATGGAATCCGGAGTTCCATCAATGTCTTTCGCGACCGGAGGGCGGAGCTCTATCGGGTCTGATCGATGCTCCACCCCTACAAACAGCTTTTATATGTACTATGAACATCAGGAGGAATGAAAAATGGAATACAACTTCCCTGTGATAAGGACTACGCACCCCAAGCCCCGTCCTGCCGACGAGACGAAGCTGGGCTTTGCGAAATACTTCACCGACCACATGTTCGTCATGGACTATGACGAAGGACAGGGCTGGCACGACGGGCGCGTTGTGCCGCACGAGCCGTTCCTCATCGAGCCGGCGTCCTGCGTGCTGCACTACGCACAGATGATGTTTGAGGGCATGAAGGCCTACCGCACGCCGGACGGCGGCGTCCAGATTTTCCGGCCGGACATGAACATCAAGCGTATGGCCCGCACGAATGAGCGCATGTGCATCCCGGAGCTGCCGGGAGACCTGTTCCTCGCGGCGGTCAAGGCTGTGATTGAGGCGGATCGCGACTGGATTCCCTCCGCGCCGGGCACTGCGATGTATATCCGGCCGTTCATCTTCGGCGATGAGGTCTCGTTCTCGGTTCTGCCGGCCAAGCACTACAAATTTATGATCATCCTCAGCCCGACGGGCTCCTACTACGCGGCAAACGACGGCGGCCTGGCCACGACGCGCATCTATGTGCAGGACAAATACATCCGCGCGGCGCACGGTGGCACGGGCTATGCCAAGGTCGGCGGCAACTACGGCGGCGGCATGCGCGCCAGTCAGGACGCGATGAAATATAACTGCAAGGATGTGCTGTGGCTCGACGCGGCGGAGCATAAGTATGTCGAGGAGATCGGCACGTCGAACGCCTTCTTCCGCATCGCGGACGAAGTTATCACCGCGCCGCTCGATTCCGGCACGATCCTGCCCGGCATCACGCGCGATTCTGTCATCCAGCTGCTGAAAAAGTGGGGCGTGAAGGTCTCGGAGCGGAAGCTCTCGATCGACGAGGTCGTTGCCGCGTCGAAGGACGGCAGCCTGCAGGAGATCTTCGCCAGCGGCACCGCAGCGGTCATCTCGCCGATCGGCTGGCTGAACGTGATGGGCACGGATGTGCAGGTCGCGGATGGGACGGTCGGTCCTGTGGCGCAGAAGCTCTATGATACGCTCTACGGCATGCAAACCGGGACGGTTGCCGATGATATGGGCTGGACGTATCGGCTCCTGTAAGCGCTTTTCTCGACAAGTCCTGCAGAATACGTTACAATATCCCCAAGGAATTCAGACGAAAGGACGGTGCGCAGCATGAATATCGGTATGGTTATGATGATGTGCAAGACCGTCTTTGGTTTGTTCTGAGAGCTGCTCGAACAAATTTCCAAAGGCGGTCATGGGTGCGTTGTCCATGACCGCCTTTCTTTGTCTGACTGTGAAAAAATGAGGAGGAACCCCGATACCGATCAAAATACCGAACGGATTGCTGGCGACCCAGACACTGGCCGGCAAAAACATCTTCGTGAAGGAGGAGACGCGCACCGTGACACAGGACATCCGACCGCTGCAGATTCTGGTTTTGAACCCTGATGCCGACGAAGATCGAAACGAAGACATACGTCTATTCCGCGTTTCACATCTGCTGGGGCGCACAGGCGGGACTCTATTATCATGATGGTATTCACAAGCACGACCTGCAGGAAAAGCTCTTCGGCGTGTTCCCGCACATGGTGGCACGTCGGAGTTCAATGTTCATGCGCGGCTTTGACGACACGTTGCTTTCTCGGCGACGATACCGCTCAATGATGGAAGTCTCGAAAGGTACGCCCTTGAACCGGGGTACGTGTAGCGTGACATCGCCGGAGGTCGTGGTGAGGTTGCGGTCATAGTGACCGCTGCGGTAGCCCTGACGGGCCTCGCTGCGCTCGTAGCGGGCCGCCTGCGTCAGGGACTCTGCCTCCTTCTCCAGCAGTTCGTTCAGCGTCTCTTCCACGCTACCGCGGACCAATTCCTTGATTTGGCCCTTGATAATTTCCTCATTGAATTGTACAATCTTCTCGGACATAGTTTGCTTGCTCCTTTCGAATGTTTGTGTGGTAACTTCATTCTACCAGAGCCTGCAAGCTATGTCTTCTTTTATCCTCTTTTCAATTTGCGCAAGTTATTGTACATTATCCATTTTTTATTTCCTCCTTAATAAATCATTATTTTACCTTGTCTTTTTGACAAGATATTTAAATATTTACTTGTGTTGGACGATTTTCTCTATTAGAGAAACTGCGCCGCTTACGGTCAATGTGTCGATTTCCTGCTTATCAAAAATGCACTGTACTGGAACATCTAATCCACACATTTCAAATAGTTGCTGGTACAATAAACAACGATTTTCATGACCAATGAAAATGACCTGAGAATTTGCTGCACTTTTCAGGAGTCCAGCTAGTGTTTTCATATCGTCGCACGCAATGGCTGCATCTAGACAGAACGCACGATCTTGGGATTGGCTTTCCATCAAAACTTCCATAAAACGAGGCATCATTAGCGTTCGAAGCAATCCATTATCGTTCACGCTGCGATATACCGCTTTCAGAATATCCGTTTTATGTGTAGATTTTTGTTCATCTCCACAAGCGACACTTTTTCCAATAACAGTTTCTTTTTTTATTGCTTCAAAGATTTGTCCGCTCATAGTAGTCATACTATTAGTTATGTGCCCGGTTTCGTCAACTGATATAATTTTTGTATGAGAACTCAAAAATATGATAAAACATGGCATTTGAGGCTTTAGCTTCCGAAGCACGCCAACAACCTGCGTCTCCTCCCCCCTCATGAAATCCATGGATATCAAGCCGTCGTATGTAGCAGGCGTGTTGTTTTTTATTCCACGAATAAAAGCTATAGGAATATCAAACGGCAAAATATCAGTATTATTCGTGATTACGCATTGTTCAACTAACTCGTCTATTCCTGCTGGCGCACAAATGTGAGGTAGATCAATGAGCCCAAGTTCCGAAGTCAACATACCCGACACAAAGATCAGGTTGATGTCATCTTCACGCAAGCCACCGTTCGCTAACGCATCATGAAAACATGCAACAATTCCGTCTACCAATGCTTTTTTTGATCCAGAAATCGCTGTATCTCGGACTCCAACTTTTCGGTATGCTTTTGCGACGATCTCACCGGTATCCTTAACAATGTAGATTCTTGTATTAGTAGTACCGGTATCGATTACAGAGTACATAGTATTCCTCCTTCAAACGACATACTATATAATTTCTGTAAGTGCCTCTTTGATTTTGTTTTTCTCTTCTGGTGTTGCTGGAATAAAAGGTGCTCTGGGATAAGCAGTAATGATACCGCGAATTTCTAACATAGCATAAATTGCAAGTACTGTAGATCTTGCATAGTACATAATGTCACGCATCTGGTTAACCTTAAACTGTGTCTCACGGCATTTTTCAATCTGACCACTCATTGCCTCTGTATACATCTGACGACAGATTTCTGGGAATGCATTTCCGAGACCAGGAATAAATGCTTCACATCCCAGTGACCAAGCTGGTAGCCACATAGCTTCTGTGCCTAACGCAACATCAAAAGATTCATCCTTCAGCAATCGTTGGTATTTTGCATGAAGCATAATATCGAACGTCGCATCTTTGATGCCACTGATACCCATATTCTTCAAACGCTTTAGTGTATCAAAATCTAGTGGATATCCCTGGAAGCTCGGATTGTTGTATACATAGATAGGATAATCTTTCGGAACAGCCTTTGTCATATCCTCAAAGAAATGACAAACATTATCTGAATTGTGCTTAAAATAGAATGGCGCAATTGCAGAAACAGCATCTGCACCAGAAGCATATGCATGCTTTGTTAATTCCACGGTATCACGATTATTGGTTGTACCGGTCATCACAACCACATCAATTTTGCCATCTGCTCGAGACAAAACCGTTTCCAGGACTTTTTTTCTCTCTTCCAGAGACATCAGTGCTCCGCAACCGTATGAGCCTGTAATAAAGATGCCATCTACGTTGTCTTTCAAGTAATCAACCAACGCATTCAGGCTCTTATAATCAACATTTCCCTGTTCATCGAACGGTGTGATCATAGGGGGGACAACGCCCTTCATTTTAAACATTTTTTGCCTCCTTTTACTTGTTTCCATAGAATATTTGAGGGTATCCTGTATATGTTTTTTTACTGGGAATGCAGTAACTATTAATTTTGCTAGTATGATAGTTTAGGTGGATTAGAGACTCAATACACTTAATTGCAGGCTGCACACCTTCCACAACTGGAACAGACAGCTCATTTTGTAATTCTTTTGCAAATTGGACAAATCCTGCACAGCCTAAAACAATGCTCTCCGCGCCATCTTCTAAAACAGCTCGCTGGCTCTGCGCTTTCAGCGCTTTCATACCAGCATCTGGATCTTGCTCAAATTGTGATATACTCATACCTGTAGAGCGGATAGAGCGGCAAAATGATTGAGCACCCAAACGAGCAACTAGATCTCGATTCATATAAATAGAGCGATTCAAAACAGAAACCACAGAAAAAGAAGGCGCAAGGAAACGAGCTGTGGCAATAGCTGTTTCTGCAATACCAATTACAGGTTTCTTTGTAATTTCACGGGCAGCATACAGACCAGGGTCATCAAAACAGGCGATAATATATCCGTCAAACCCGTTTTCGCGTTCCCCATCTTCTATCTCTTGCAAAATGCCTGGAACAGCTAAACCTTCATCATACTTACATTCAATATTTACGGGCCCCATTCGGGAAGTCGTTACCACGATCTCGGTGTCTGGAAGGCAAATTGCCCGTGCGCCTTCTTCAATAGCTTGAGACATATGTGTAGAAGAATTCGGGTTTATGAGTTTAATCCGCATTAATTATCACCTCATTTTATCTAATCGCAACACAGTATCTAATAAAAGATTTGTGCCTGTCTCCACATCTTCCCATTTACTAAACTCTTCAGGACAATGACTAACACCATTAATACTCGGAATAAAAATCATGCCTGCACGTGTCTTTTGTGCTAAAGGAATAGCATCATGACCTGCACCACTGACCATGCGTTTCCAACTATATCCAAGAGCGTTCGCAGCAGTTTCTAGTGTGTCTACAATTTCTGGTGCCATTTTGACAGACGGCTCTTCCATAATTTGTTTAAATTTAGCTCCGCTCTGCTTCACAGCATCTGAAAGCGAATGAATCACAGAAAGCATTCTATCGCGGTCCATGTCTCGAAGTTCAATTACAAATTCCACTTTTCCGGGAATTACATTCGCAGCGCCTGGATAAACGACTAGTTGGCCAACAGTCGCGACCATAGTATTCTCCTTATTTGCGGCATCGGATTGCAAAATCATTCATCCGATTTAAGCTTTCTGATATTGTCTCCATAGATGTGGCGTAAGAAATGCGAATAAAGCCCTCGCCAGAATTACCGAAAGCCGTACCAGGGACAACGACAACACCCTGTTCGTCCAACAGTTTCAAGGCAAAGTCCCAGCTATCGAGGCCGCATTCAGAGATATTTGCAAATAGATAAAAGGCGCCCTTTGGCATATTGGCCCGGATACCGGGTATCTTGTTTATCTCTCGTACAAGAAAATCTCTCCGCTTCTGATACGTATCCCTCATAACATCAACAACTGATTGATTTCCCTGCAAGGCTGCCACTGCACCGTATTGCGCCGGTGTATTTACACACGAAATAACATTTTCCTCAAATTTGATCATATTGGAAATAATTGGCGCAGAACCGAGCGCATACCCAACGCGCCACCCTGTCATGGCATATGTTTTTGAAAAACTATTAATCATTATCGTACGATCTGCCATTCCGTCCAAAGCTGCAATGCTCTGGAACTTTTGATCATCAAAAATGAATCTGGAATATACATCATCAGAAATGACATATAGATCATTCTGAATGGCAAACTGAGCAAGTGCTTCTAGAGATTGCTTATTAATTACGCTTCCAGTTGGATTGGAGGGTGAACAAATCAACAAGGCCTTTGTACGATTCGTTAATGCTTTGTCAAGATTATCAATAGTAGGAATAAAGTGATCTTCTTCATAGGATGGAACAAATACAGGTATTGCACCACATAGACGGATCTGCTCAATGTGGTTTCCCCAATATGGTTCAGCAACCAGTACTTCGTCACCAGGATCCAAGAGGACCATCATAGTCATCATCAGAGCATGGGTACCACCGCCAGTGACAATTATTTGGCTATCC
>ERZ825137.5760-NODE-5760-length-11251-cov-2.620132_pt1 | contig 11251 bp, 6 predicted proteins | sample MGYA00519873_ERZ825137 | MGnify/ENA primary metagenome ERZ825137 (study PRJEB31778, sample SAMEA3449190) | human gut metagenome | biome: human gut; feature: human-associated habitat; material: faeces | place: United Kingdom | collected 2010/2012 ... | reverse complement strand
ACCCCGATAATAAACCGCACTGTTGTGGTCTTGCCGTATCCTGCGCCGCCGCCAAGCCCCATAATCATCCGGTCGCCCGCGTTCAAAATCGCGTGTCCCTTCGGACGCATATGCTCGATCGTGCCGTCCTTACGGTAAATGGTCAAAAATGCCGGTGCGCCGTCGTGTCCGCCGTGCGAACCGCGCGCAGGGTACTTGAAGCGATCGGAATAGACCGTCATGTCTACGTTATCCTTCAGGAACTCATATTCGCGGATTGCACCCAGACCGCCGCGGTGTTTGCCTGCGCCGCAGGAATCCGGAATCAGATCATACCGAAGCACACGGAAATACGGCTGCTCAATTTCCAGCGCCTCCACGGGAGAGTTCTTGCAGTTGCCCAGAGGGTCGTCAATCAGATCCGCGCCGTCGTTTGCATAGCCCGCGCCATAGCCGCCTCCAAGTTCATCGCTGAACGCCATAAAGGTGTCGCCCATCCATTGCAGATTGATTTCGGTACGCTGGTCATAGCCCTGCGCTGGAATCTTCTCCGGAAGTACATCCTCAAACGCCTTCAGAATCGACTGGAACACGCGCATAATAATGGTGTTTCGTCCCTCGACCGGCGCAAACTCCTTCGGATTGAGAATCGAGCCCTTTGTCGCTTTTACCTGAATGCAGCGATATGTACCGTCATTGATAGGAACCATCGGGTCGGTAAAAATCATTTTCAATGCGGAATAGGTAGCGGAAATTGTGGATGCCAGCGGGCAGTTGATCGCCGTAACGACCTGGTCCGAGGTTCCGTCATAGTCGACGACCATTTTGCTGCCCTTCACGTCGATGCGCACCTTAATCACAATCGGATCGTCATGGATTCCGTCGTCATCTGCGATGCATTCGCCGTAATACGTTCCATCCGGAATCTGTTCAACGGCAGAACTCATGGCGTGGTCGGCATAGTCGAGAAGCTGCTCGCAAACCTCCATGAAGGTATCGTAGCCATACCGGTCAACAAGCGCGTGAACTCTGCGCCGTCCGGTTTCATTCGCCGTCAGCTGCGCGTTGAAATCGCCGATCGTGTTTTTCGGCAGACGAAGGTTTGCGCGAAGCACCTGCTCCAGAATGCCGCCGTTCCAGTCTCTGGAGACAGAGAAGATCATCGGCGTAAAGCGGAAACGCTCCTCAAAAATGTCCTTTGCGTAAAGGTTGAAGCCTGCGGAGTGTCCAAGATCCGCGTGGTGTCCAACACTTCCGGAGAACGCAACCAGCTTGCCCTCATGGAGAATCGGAGAGAAAATGTAAACGTCCGACTGATGCTGACCGCCATTATAGGGGTCGTTCAGAATGATCGCGTCATCCTCTGTAATTTTTGACACGTCCACCTTTGCAAGCGCGCCGGTAAGCGCAGGGCTGACCGAATTCATGTGCAGCGGAATGTTCTGGGACTGTGCCAGAACTCTGCCACTGGAATCTGCCAGGAAGGTTGACGAGTCAGCAGCTTCACGGATAACCGTCGAGTACGCGCTGCGCAGCATATCCGCGCTCATTTCTCTTGCCACAGCAAGAAGGTTATTGCTCAGAATATTAAACAGGGACACATCGTTGACCATGGATTACACCTCCTCATAGTTCAGCAGCATGCTGCCGTTCGCCTGTAACCTGCCTGTCCAGCCACGGGGAATATAGCAGGTCGTGGTATCATCTTCGATCACAGCCGGACCGGCGACGGGAGCATCCGCGCAGACGCTCTTCCAGTCATAGAAGCTGCAATCTACCCATTTCCCGTCGACAAGGATCGTGCCGTGTCTGGGTTTCTGCATGACCGCCTCCGTATTGTAGCGCATCTTCTTCAAAACCTCGTTATCCTGCGGAACGACCACCTTAAGCCGGAAGTTCACAATCTCCACCGAGTTTTCTGGAGAATTGCATCCATATCTGGCAAGATGAACCTTATGGAATTTTTCTGCAACGTCCGCGCCCGCTTCGCTGTGACCATCCACATCCACCTGCAATTCCGACGCCTGACCGGTATACCGCGCATCAAGCGCATAGCTGAATTGCAGCTGCTCCTTCCGGAAACCATAGGACTCCATATCGCGGATTGCCCGCTCTTCAATCCCGGCAAAAAACGTCGCGATATCCTCTGTACTCGTTGTATCGCAGGAACAAAGGCGTGTCTGCACATAATCCCGGATAATGTCTGCAACAAGAAGACCGAAGGAGGAAAGAATACCTGCGTAGCAGGGAATCAGAACCTGCGTGATGCCAAGCTCCTGCGCAATATTTGCCGCATGCAGCGCACCGCCGCCGCCATACGCAACAAGCATATACTGCCGGGCGTCATATCCGCGCTCCGTCGAGATCACGCGAAGCGCTTGCATGGTGTTCGCTTCCATAATATCCGTAATTGCCTCTGCCAGCTGGTCGGACGTGCAGTTCATCTTGTCTGCAAGTTTCTGAATGACCACACGGCTGTTTTCCACCTTGAGCGGATAATTGCCGCCAGCAAAATGCTCCGGTCTCAGCAAGCCGCGGTATGCCAGAGAGTCGCTGACCGTGGGCACCTTGCCGCCGCGATCATAGCAGGCAGGTCCAGGAACTGCGCCCGCCGACTGCGGGCCGACGCGCAGCATGCCGCCGTTATCGAGCCAGGTAATGCTGCCTCCGCCCGCGCCGACTGTTACAATGTCCAGCATCGGCACAGCGACAGCGGAACCGTCGATCTTATTATCGTTCGACACAACAGGCACGCCATGATTCACCAAGCAGACGTCTGCGCTGGTTCCGCCGATATCCAGCGTAATGATGTTGTCGACGCCAATCTGCTTTGCCATAAAGATAGCGCCCGTCACACCAGCAGCAGGACCGGACAGCAGCGTCCGCGCGACCTCCTGGCGCAGCGCCTTCATGGGAATGACGCCGCCGTTGGACTGCGTAATGAAGATTTCGCCATCGAACTCGCGCTTTTTCAGCTCTGCGTAAAGATTTTCGATATACTTGACCATGACCGGCGCAATATATGCCGTAATGGCAATTGTGCTGCCGCGTTCATACTCGCGGAATTGGGGAAGAATTTCGTGCGATGCGGTAACGATTGCATCGGGAAGGTATTCCTCCAGCAGCTGCTTGGTCAGACGCTCATGCTCTACAAACATATAGCTGTGAAGATAGCAGATACCGACAGACTGCACGTTCTTTTCCTTCAGCTCCTGCGCAATTTTGCGAACCACGTCCGTATCCAGCGGCTTTAAAATTTCGCCGTTGGCAGCTACGCGCTCCGGCACGGCATAGACCATGTCTCTGGGAATCACCGGCGTTCTGCGCTGATAAAACAGATCATAAACATTTTCCTTGTCGCCGCGCTGGTATTCCAGCATATCGGCAAAACCGTCTGTTACCAGCAGCGCTGTGACGGAACCCTTGCGCTCAAGAATCGCGTTGGTCGCAACAGTCGAGCCATGCAGCATATCCGTCATGTTCTTCCAGCCGTGTACCAGCTTATCAGCGCCCTCAATGACCGCCAGTTCTGGCTGAGACGGCGTAGATGCGACCTTCATGGTTTTAATTTCAGTGCTTTCATTGTCATAATTCAGATAAATGATATCTGTGAAAGTACCGCCAATTTCAGCTGCAAATTTTTCCATTCTGACATTTCTCCTTTTTGCTTTTGTTCTGCAGGAGCAGCAGGTCTTCCGAAGCCGTCAGCCCCGAACGACCTGAATGGTTGACTCCATATGATTCCTGCAGATTGAAATAATGCCTTGCAGATTGTTTTCCGGCACGACCGGAACGACCTTGATGTCCGGAATGTATCTTTCCTGAATATAGCGCGTCATGCCTCTACGCAGCGCATCCGCATGCTCCGCGTGCAGATGATCTGTCGCAAGTACAACGACCTCCGGCGCCATGACGCAGCAGATATTCACCATAATGCGGGAGAGCATTTCAACGAGCAATTCCGTTCTGCCTGACGCAAGAGTCTCCTCCAGCATCAGATCCGCGCATCCGGATTGACTCCGGTTTTTTTCGCGTTCATTGAGCGCCATGTAGGCAATCTCACCGGAAAAGCCGTTGTTGCTTGGAAGCAGCTTACCGTTTGCGATAAATGAAGCACCCAGATGATCCAGCACGCTGATATAGGCAATGTTGGCGTTTTTTGCCGAAGAATCGACATTCTCCACATAAGCCCAGATTGCCGCCGAACGCATATCGTTCTCCACCAGAACCTTGCACTGAAATACTTCCGCAATCCGCTCTTTCAGATTCATTCCTTCAAACTCCGGTATTGCCGGAATGTTATATATGATATTGTTTGTTACAGTACCCGGAACGGCAATGCCGATTTCATCGACCACAAATCCGTCCATCAGCTTCGTCAGGCACTGCGTCAAATTTTCCAGCCAGGAGTGCGATGCATCCCGCCTGTACTTGCAGCTGCGCAGAGTCGTTTCTCCCAGATTTGTAACTTTTCCGTAGAACACATCCTCGGAGATGTATACGCACGCGAGAAAACCCCGATTGAGATTTGCACGATAGGTTTTGGCCCGCCGACCTCCGGTGAAACTACTGACGCCTGTACAGATGATCGTAGCCGCCTGCTCCAGCTCCCGGACAGTCTTGTTCACTGTCTGCAAACTCAGACCCGTTTTCTGTGCGATTTCGGGCTGCGAGATATCCGGATTATCACTGACAATGCGCAGCACAATGTCATGGTTAATTTTCTTGCTTGTCTGCGGTTTCCCAACATAATTCTGCATAGAAAGCCCTCCACTATGGTTTTTGCATGTATACATGTATTATAACCGATAGTTAGGTTCTGCACAACCTTTAGAAAGAAAATTTATAAACAAAATCTGGATTTCTGTGTTAAGGCAGCGCCGTGCAATTCGGCAAGGAGGCACAGCAGAAGATTTTGTGCCAGATCAAAGTTTCCAAACCGGAGGAATACTGCATGTATTTCCCGGTTTGGAAACTGCCGAGCTGGCGCAAAAGATTCGCTGTGACCCGCAGACGCAATTGCGCGGTGTTGCCTTAAATTTCTGGGTTTGATACAAAGCCCCTGCTTAACGTCGTGCTGTTCTGGTGATTAGATCAGGCTTTCCCATAGCTGGATTCCTTTTACTGTTACTTTCCCCAGCTTTCCGCCTCAGAGGCAATCAGCGGCACGGGCGTAAGCATGACCTGATCCTCCGGTCCGGATCTCTGATAGGTTCCGGCAAAGATTTCGTTCAGCTTTTCCACGCAAACCGTTGCATAGACGTCTGGGAACATGCCGATTGAGGCATAGAAATTGCAGTCGGGTCCTTGGTCGAGCATGATTTGCAGATGGGAAGACGTTGCGTCGTAGCCAATCAGATATACATGATCTGCGTTGACAGAGTGCAATGCGTGCCAGGTTGCCGTCGCCAGATCGCCCTGGTTGCAGAAAATCGCGTCTACCTCGGGGTATGCCGTGTACATGTTCAGCGCCCACTGATAAAATCCGTCGTTGGTTCGGTCGGTTGTGCGGTTCTGGATAATGGTGAGATCGGGGTAGTTTTCATCCAGCCAATTCAGCAGACCGTTGTTTCTGAGTCCGGAAGAAGCAATCGAAGGTTCTGCCTCATAAACGACAATCGTTGCGTCTTTCTTTCCGTCCATTGCCTGCATCATAAGCTCTGCGGCAAGCTGACCGCCCATCGCATCGTCATAGACCACATCCATATCGGCGTTTCCGTCTGCGGCGCAGCAATCGTAGTCCACAATGGCAATCCCTGCCTCATGGCAACGCTCTACCATGGTGGAGGCTGCGGCTGCATCAATCGCAGTAAAGATGATGCCGTCGACCTGCTGCGCGATCAGATCCTCCAGAATGGACTGCATCTGGCTCCAGTCTCCGTCCGGGTCGTAAATGGTAGCGTCCCAGCCGAGCTGCTCACAGCGTGCCTTCGCCGTATTGGCAACAATGGAGTTAAATTCCTGCGACATGCACCACGGAACAATTCCGATTGTCTTATGACCGACGTCAGCGGGTGCCCAGCCGTCCGAGAATCCGGTCAGATCGATCTGCGCAGATTCCTCCGCTGCCGATTCTGTCTGAGCAGCAGCGTCCGTTTTCGTTTTCTCTGTCACATTGGTTCCGGGAGATGGCGCGCAGGCGCTAAGGGAAAGAATCAGAATTACCGCGAGCAAAAGGGCTAGCTTTTTCATAGTTGTTCCTCCATTCTTATTTTCATGCTTTCGCACTATTTATGTTTTTTACCCCTGGTGACAAAATCGGAAATCCACATGGAATAGAATACTGCAACGATCATCAGCGTTCCGCGCACAATCATCTGCCAGTTTGATCCAAGATGCATCAGATTCATGCCGTTTGTTATCATGCCCATCATGACGGCGCCCAGGAAAACGCCGACCATCGTTCCGGAGCCGCCGGACAGGGACACGCCGCCCATTGCGCACGCGGCAATTGCGATGGTTTCATAGCCATCGCCGGCGCTGGGCGTAGCGGCTCCGACGCGCGAGGTCATCAGAATGCCGGCGACCGCAGACAGCGCCGCACTGATCACATAGGTCGAGGTACGTATCGCCTTAATGTTGATGCCGGACATATATGCCGCCTGATAGCTGCCGCCGATGGCGTAAATCTTTCTTCCGTAGGCGGTTCTAGTCATAACAATCCAGCTGCATATAAAAATCAGAATCATAATTGCCGTCGGGAACGGGATTCCAAGGAGGACCCTGGAGCTGATTTCCGTCAGAGACTTCGGCAGCCCGTTTACAGAGGTGTTGTTGGAGAAAATGTACAGGATGCCTCTGATTGCAATGCTTGAACCAATCGTGACAATGAACGACGGAATCTTCGTCCTTGCCACCAGAAGACCGTTGATCAGTCCAAATATGCAGCAAACTGAAATTGTGAAAACAATTGCCCAGCCAATCGGAAAGTATAGCCCGAAAAAACCGTCTTCTTTCACACATCTGGCGCAAATAACGCCGCCGATACCCGCAATCGCACCGACAGACAGATCGAACGTGCCGTTGATCATTGGAAACGCCAATGCGCAGGACAAAATGCCATAAACAACGATCTGCTTGAGAACATTGCTGATATTCGCCGCAGACAGGAACGTCTGGTTCTGCGTTTGAACAATGACGCAATATGTAATAATCAGGCATATGATACCCAGAAGCTCCACATAGCTAGATCTTTTGAATCGCACCCAAAGATTGTTGTTCTCTTTCTTTAACTGATTATCCATGCTCACACCTCGCAATTATATTGCCAACATCATGATTTTTTCTTCTGTAGCCTGCTTTGCATCAATCTCCCCGCCGACCTGCCCTTCATGCATGACAAGGATTCGATCGCTGACCGCAATCAACTCCGGCAGCTCAGACGATACCATAATAATGGCGTAACCCTGACATGCCAGATCATTGATGATCTTGTAGATTTCTGCCTTTGCGCCGACATCCACGCCGCGTGTCGGCTCATCGAGCAATACGACCTTCGGTTGGGGCGCCAGACATTTCGCAAGCACGACCTTCTGCTGATTTCCGCCAGACAGCATTCCAGCTCGAACCTGCACATTTGGCGCTTTGATATTCAGTTCCTTTAAAAACTGATTGGGGATGCTTCGTTCTTCCCGTCGGCGCAGAAATCCAAAGCTGGCAATGTCACTCAAGACCGGCATCAGGATGTTGCTTTGTATCGTATGAGAAAGAATCAGTCCCTCGTCCTTGCGATCCTCCGGAACCATGGAAAATCCCCGGCGAATGGAATCCCTCGGTGATGTATTGCGGATGTTTTCGCCTTTATAGTAGATATCTCCGCTATACGCGTCTGCTCCGAAAATTGCTCGAAGCAGCTCCGTCCGCCCAGCGCCTACAAGACCGCCGATTCCTAGCACCTCTCCTTCCCGAACCTGAAAGGAAACATCCCTGATTTTCTGATTCGTTAAATGCCGGACATCCAGAACCGTTTCTCCGCCGACTTCTGCTTCCTGTGGCAGTGTTGCCTTCTCCAGATTATCTGCTACAACCGCACCTGCTGTCATCTTCAGATCTCCGTTGGAAGCAACTGTAGTGCTGCTGCCGTTTAATGTAGTTGCAGCTCCGGCAGATGGTAATGCACTTGAAAGAGATGAAGCAGATACCGGAATTACTGTATTTATTGTCATTGCAGCCGCAAGTGCGAATGCAAACATTTTTCTGTTTTTGTTTAACATACTTCCTCCAAAATTGTTGATTATTTCTTACATTTGTTACAAATTTGTTAAATCTGTAATAAAATATAACACCATACAGCTCTCTTGTCAACCCGATTGGAGAAAATGGTTAAAATTTCCTTTAACGATTAAGTTGGCGTATTTACGCAGTTTTAAAGTGTTAACAGATCCTCCTGCACACTTGTCACCGCATTGGCGCCGTCTGCTGCCGCTGTCAGGATCTGACGCAGTGCTTTTGTCCTGACATCGCCTGCCGCGTAGATACCTTTTACGGATGTTCTGCAGTCTTCACCTGCGATCAGATACCCTTTTTCATCCTGTCCTGCCAGTCCTTTTACAAAAGCGGTATCCGGGATCGTACCAACTGCAATGAAAACGCCGTCCACCGGAAGTACTTCTTCTCTGTTTTCTTTATTATAGAAGAGAGTTACCTGCTCTACCTGTTCCTCTCCTGCGATTTCCGTTACCTCCGCATTCCAGATCACTTCCACATTGGAAAGAGAAAGCATATGTTCCTGCAAAAGCTTTGCCGCACGCAGGCTGTCTCTTCTGTGCACCAGATAAACTTTTTTACAGAAGCGCGCCAGAAAGATCGCATCTTCCACGGCCACATCACCGCCACCGACAACAACAGCCGTACGGTTTCTGAAAAAGGCACCGTCGCAGGTCGCGCAATAGGAAACCCCCATGCCTGCCAGTTCTTCTTCTCCGGGAATATGCAGCTTCGCATGATGGGCTCCTGTAGCGATCAGAACTGTCCTTGCCTCCATACATCCCTGATCTGTCTCCAGCACCTTTGTCGCGCCCTGATCTATCACTTTTTTAACTTCTGCAGTCTGTATTTCTGTTCCAAGGTGCAGAGCATGTTCCTTAAATTTTTCGCTCAAGTCAAAACCGCTGATTTCCGGAAGTCCCGGGTAATTATCGACTTCATAGGTCGTCAGGACCTGTCCGCCGCTGATACCGGTCTTTTCCAAAACAGCAGCTTTTAATCCCGCCCGCTGTGCATAAATGGCTGCTGCCATTCCGGCAGGACCGCTTCCGATAATTAACAGATCATATATTTGTTCCATACTTTTTATCCTTTCGTCTACATCGTTCATACCATAATTTTCCCAACATGTATTATGATGTCGGGGGCAAAAGCCCGGGCTTTGATGCCTGCGGATTGTTCCGTGCTCTGCACTCCCACAATTCTGCAACTAAAGCATACCACAGATTCGGTATAAAAGTGTACCATTTTGTGAACAATCCTATATATGGAAGATTACCCTTTCCTTTAATGGCTGTTTTTGGTATAATCAGTGAGAATAAGGAGGCTTTATTCATGAATTATGGTAAAAAAAGCATCCGCAAAAAACAGCGGCAGCTTAATTCTAAATCAACGAAATTCAGCAAAATGTTCTTACTGGCATTTTTGAAAGCACTGCTCATCTGTATGATCAGTGTGTGCATTATCGGTGTCTGTCTTGGTATCGGTATGTTTAAGGGAATTCTGGCATCTGCTCCCGATATTTCCAGCCTGGACGTTACGCCGAGCGGTTATGCGACCGTCGTTTACGATAACAGTGGCAAACAGATCGCCAAGCTCGTCGGCACCAATTCCAACCGAAGCTATGTCAAGATGGATCAGATTCCTGAAAATATGGCTAACGCCTTTGTCGCGATCGAAGATGCGCGTTTCTATCAGCATAACGGTATTGATATCAAGGGTATTATCAGAGCCGGTGTGACCGCCATCAAGACAAGACATCTCGGACAGGGTGCCAGCACGATTACCCAGCAGCTTCTGAAAAACAACGTCTTTGAGGGCTGGGTAACGGAAAACTCCGATCTTGTCCGTATCAAGCGTAAGATCCAGGAGCAGTATCTGGCACTGGAGCTCGAAAAAAGAATGAGCAAGCGGGATATTCTGGAGCTTTATATGAACTCGATCAACTTAGGACAGAATACACTTGGTGTACAGGCAGCTTCCATGCGTTACTTCAATAAGCCTGTATCTGAGCTGAATTTATCCGAATGTGCGGTTATTGCCGGCATCACACAGAACCCGTCCAAATACAATCCGATCACACATCCGGAAGACAATGCAGACAGGCGTACAAAAGTTCTGAATGATATGCTGGATCAGGGCTGGATCGATCAGGATGAATACGATGAGGCTATGGCAGACGATGTCTACTCCCGCATCAAGCAGGTAAATGAAACAACAGAAAGCGATTCGATCAACTCCTACTTCGTTGATGCGCTGATCGATCAGGTTACTTCCGTTCTGATGGAAGAAAAGGGCTATAATGAAACACAGGCATATAATCTGGTTTATTCCGGCGGTCTGCAGATCCAGACAACGCAGGATCCTTCCATCCAGAAGATCTGTGATGAGATTTACAATAATGAAGAAAACTATCCTGAAAATACAAAATGGCTGCTTGACTATCAGCTCACTGTCCTGACAGCAGGTGGTGAGTATGTCAATTATTCAACGGAAATGTTCAAGCAGTATTTCAGGAACCAGCGTTCTTCCTATAATCTGCTGTATTCTTCCCAGGATGCTGCTTATACGGATATCGCGGAATATCAGCAGAGCGTTTTAAGCCCGGGTGATGAAGTCTATTCGGAAAATGTATCGCTGACACCGCAGCCACAGGTTTCCATTACCGTAGAGGATCAATCCACAGGTTACATCGTGGCAATGGTCGGCGGACGTGGTACAAAATCAGCCAGCCGTACTTTAAACAGAGCAACGGACACGACCAGACAGCCCGGATCTACCTTTAAAATTCTGTCTACTTATGCACCTGCCCTTGACAGCGCTGGCATGACACTTGCCACTGTCCAGAACGATGCCCCATATAATTATGCAAACGGAAGGCCTGTCAGCAACTGGTATTCCAGCGGCTACAAGGGAATCTGTACACTCCGTTACGGTATTGAACAGTCCCTGAATATTGTTGCAGTAAAAACACTGACACAGATCACACCACAGCTTGGTTTTGATTATCTGCAGAACTTCGGCTTTACTACCCTTGTGGAACGTCGTGAGGTCGAGACAAGCAACG
>ERZ825137.5759-NODE-5759-length-11258-cov-3.502455_pt1 | contig 11258 bp, 12 predicted proteins | sample MGYA00519873_ERZ825137 | MGnify/ENA primary metagenome ERZ825137 (study PRJEB31778, sample SAMEA3449190) | human gut metagenome | biome: human gut; feature: human-associated habitat; material: faeces | place: United Kingdom | collected 2010/2012 ... | reverse complement strand
ACCAAAACTCCTCGAACTCCCGAGGAAGCTGAGCGATTGGCGATCAGTGCTGCCATGGAACTTGCCACACAGCAGATTCTTGACGGTACTGCGAGCAATTCGATGATCATTCATTTCCTTAAGTTGGGCTCCAGTCGCGAAAGACTTGAACAAGCTCGCCTCGAGGCAGACACGACTCTCGCTCGAGCCAAGGTTTCGGCGCTTGAGTCTGCCGCCCGTACCGAGGAACTGGTTCAAGAAGCTCTGGCAGCCTTCAAGGTATATTCTGGAGATTCAGATGCGGAGTTATGACGAACTCAGCCACCTATACACATTCGAAGAACGACTCGAGTACCTCTCACTCAATGGAGCATTTTTCGGCGAGACTTTCGGCGGATCTAGGTGGTTGAATCAGAGTTTCTACCAAAGCGATATTTGGCGAGAGGCTCGCACCCAAGTTATCGCGAGAGATCTTGGATGCGATCTCGGCCTTGAGGGATATGAGATTCACGACGGCATTGTCGTACATCACATCAATCCTCTCACACCTCGTCAGTGTGAGAATTTCGACCCATGCATGTGGGACACCAACAATCTCATATGCGTCAGTCGAGATACTCATAATGCAATCCACTACGGAACCAAGGCGTTGGCTCTTGATGACTTCGATCCGAGATCACCCGGCGATACAAAACTATGGTAGGAGGCTAAATGTCGATTCTACATGACACAAAGACCTACCTCGGGTTGATGGAGGACGACACTTCATTCGACAGCGAAGTTAAGGACGCCATTGACAATGCTTTGGCCACCGCAACTCAGCTAAACCACGAAGTTGGCGACCTATCGTCCGAGGCAGATTACCCCACTACGACTCTTGGACGGATTCTACGACAGTATGTGAACTTCTCAGTTCGATTGATGTTTGATCCGCCGCAGACCTCATTCGCTATCAAGGCAGTCGAGGCTTTGCAGAAAGAGGCGGAGTGGCGACTGACCATTCAATGATGGGAGAAAACCATGAGCGAAGAAACTCTGTCTCACTACGGCGTCCTCGGCATGAAGTGGGGCGTCCGTAAGAAGACGGAAAGTTCCGGCGGAGTCGGACTTCGGTCCGTCGAAGAGAAGAAGAAGATCGGCGAAGCAGTCAATGCTGAGGCATTCCGTAAGGAACGAGCCAAGGCTGAGAAGGCCGCCGAGAAGGAACGCAAGAAGCACGAGTCCGAGCTCAAAAAGGCCGCTAAGGCAGCAGCTGCTGCGGCTAAGAAGGCTGCTTCCGCTGCTAAGAAGGGCGCCAAGGCTGCTTCCCAGAAGCACGCTGCTAACAAGGCTGCTCGAGCTGAGAAGGCTGCCGAACGGGCCCGTAAGAAGCTCGAGAATCAGAAGTTGAAGGAAGCCCGCAAGGCTGAGGCTGATCGCAAGAAGAAGCAGAAGGAAGCCGAGCGCGCTGAGAAGAAGCGAATCGCTGACGAGAAGAAGGCAGCTAAGGAAGCCGAGAAGCAGAAGGTCCCTAAGGGAGGTATTCCAGCCGACCTGCGGAAGGAAGCTCCTCGACATCTCTCGTCCACGGATCTCATTGAACAAAACAAGCGACTCAATCTTGAGAAGCAGAACTACGAACTCAAGGAGAAGCTCCGGGAGTACGAGAGTCAAAATAGGAGTGCTCTTGCCAAGACGGCTGATCTCTTCATCGACGAGGCTCGCAAGAACCTGACGAAGTATGCTGCCCGAACAGCAACCGACATGCTCACGGCAGCTCTCGACTCCAAGCTCAAGGGCACGGAGTACGAAGGCGTTGCTAAGATGGCTAAGGAGTCCTTTAACCTCGACGCAATCCTGAAGAACGCAACTGGTAAGAAGTAGGTATGGCGCTATCAAACACCGCTACACCTAAGTACTATGCCCAGTTTCGCGAAAAGGTCCTCGCAGGAGAGATTCCCGTATCGCATACCATCGAAATGGAGATGAATCGGATCGACGACTTGATCGCCAACCCGAGATACTTCTATGACGATGGCGCTATCGACGGATTCATCGCCTTCTGCGAAAACGAGATGACCCTTGTCGACGGAAGCGATTTGACCTTACTTGATTCGTTCAAGCTCTGGGCCGAATCACTCCTTTCGTGGTTCTACTTCGAGAAAGTTACCAAGTTCGTTCCTGATGAGACTGGCCACAATGGTCGATATGTCCAGGTCGACGTTAAGAGACGCTTGGTCAACAAGCAATACCTTATCGTCGCACGAGGCGCGGCCAAGTCCATGTACATGGCCTTTATCCACGCCTACTTCCTGACTATCGACCCCACTACAACTCACCAAATTGCCACAGCCCCCACCATGCCTCAGGCTGAAGAAACGCTGTCCCCATTCAAGACTGCCATTACGCGTAGTCGAGGACCCCTGTTCAAGTTCCTGTCGGCTGGGACTGTTCACGCAACGGTTGGTGCCAAGGCGAATCGATCTCTGCTCTGCCCTACCAAGAAGGGAATCGAGAATTTCTCGACAAACTCTCTTCTTGAGGTTCGCCCTATGAATGTTGATAAACTTCAGGGCTTGAGATCTAAGGTGAATACAATTGACGAATGGCTGTCTGGCGATGTCCGTCAGAACGTCATCTCTGCTCTCGAGCAGGGTGCATCAAAACTCAACGACTGGGTCATCGTTGCAGTCTCATCTGAGGGTACTGTCCGAAACGGCGTCGGTGATTCCATCAAAATGGAATTACTTTCGATACTTAAAGGTGAGTACTACGATCCTCACTCGTCGATCTGGTATTACCGACTGGACGACGTGTCTGAGGTTGGGGATCCAAACATGTGGATTAAGGCCCAGCCCAACCTTGGCAAGACTGTGTCTTATGATACATACCAACGAGACGTTGCTAGGGCCGAGAATGTCCCCTCCGCGAGGAACGACATTCTGGCAAAACGATTCGGAATCCCGTGCGAGGGATACACTTACTTCTTCAAGTACGAAGAAACGATCCCTCACAACCCACGAGAGTTCTGGCAAATGCCATGTGCTATGGGTGCAGACCTTTCTCAGGGTGACGACTTCTGTGCGTTTACGTTCTTGTTCCCCTTATCCACTGAAGACTTCGGAGTTAAGACAAGAGCGTACATTACCACTCGTACGTTTGACAAGCTTCCGGCTGCCGGACGTGCAAAGTACGAGTCGTTTATCCGAGAAGGTTCGCTCCAGGTCATGGACGGAACAATCCTGGACATGATCGAAGTCTACAACGATCTCGACGAATACATCTTGAGATCCGAGTACGATGTTCGAGCGTTTGGATACGATCCGTACAATGCCAGAGAGTTCGTTGAGCGGTGGACAACTGACAACGGACCGTATGGTATCCACAAAGTCATTCAGGGTGCGCGAACTGAGTCAGTACCGTTAGGTGAACTCAAGAGTTTGGCTGAGGATCGAAGGCTAATCTTCGATCAAGAGCTATTCTCGTGGGCAATGGGTAACACCATCACCCTGGAGGACACTAATGGCAATCGCAAGATCTTGAAGAAACGAATGGATCTCAAGATCGACTCAGTTGCGGCACTTATGGATGCTTGGGTCGCATATAAACAGCAACTCGATGACTTCAACTAACGAGAGGAGGTAATATGGGTATTATGTCACGGTTGACTCGGGCATGGAACGTGTTCGCGCACGATCGCCCAGATCGTTACAAGAATAGTAGCTACAGCGAATACCGCCCAAGCTACCGTTCTATCGGATCTACAAACCTGGTCCGAACGCTATACAACAAGATTGCCTTGGACGTTGCGAACACTCCGATTCACCATGTCAAGGTAGATCAAAATGGTAGGTACGACTGTGAGAAAGACTCGTCTCTGAACGAATGCTTGTCTCTGATGGCGAACATCGATCAGACCTCGAATGCTCTAATCTACGAGCTCGTCTATACGATGCTGGAAACTGGTAGCGCAGCTCTGGTTCCGGTCGACACAGACACCGCTCTGAACGAGGAAGGGTCGTTCGATGTCCTTTCTCTCCGTGTTGGACGAATCGAGAGTTGGTATACCGACTCCGTCGATGTGAATCTGTATAACGATCGTAGTGGTAATCGAGAAACTATTCGTATCTCGAAGAATTCTGCGGCAATTATATACAGTCCACTCTACGATGTTACTTCTAGCAACAACTCTTTGGCCAACCGACTTGCTCGAAAGCTCGACGCACTCGACGCTATCGACAATTCAGCTCTCGGCAAGAAGTTGGATCTGATTATTCAGCTCCCGTATTCGGTTCGAGGCGAACTGCGACAGCAGCAAGCTGAGACTCGACGTGAAGCCATTGAACAGCAGCTCCGAAATTCGGAGATTGGTGTGGCATACGTTGATGGTGCGGAGAAGATCACGCAGCTCAACCGTCCAGTTGAGAACAATCTGCTCGATCAAGTCAAGTACTTGTCAGAACAGCTATACAACGCTCTTGGTTTCACCGAGAGTGTGTTCAACGGCACAGCAGATGCTGAGACCAACCTGTCTTACTACAACCGGACGGTCAAGCCGATTCTCGACACAATCACGAAATCGGCAACCATGGTCTTCTTGACCAAGACCGCTCGATCTCAGGGTCAGCGAATCATCTATGTCCGGGATCCGTTCGCGGCAACCTCACTCGATAGCATCGCGTCGATGGCTCAGACGTTCATCACCAACCAGGTGATGACTCCGAACGAGATCAGGTCGATCATCGGCTTGCCGCAGTCCACGGATCCCAAGGCAGATCAATTGGCAAATCCGTATACATCATCCGCAAACGCGGATCAACGGTCAAACAACGACCAGGAGGTTCAAAATGGCAGCGCCTAATGACGTCGCCGACTTCGACGGGTGGGCAACCGTCGCAGGCATCAAGTGCTCCGATGGGCGAGTCATCTCTCATCACGCATTTGAACAGAACGATGGGGCTGTCGTCCCTCTCGTCTGGCAGCACGGTCACGACAACGTGACCAATGTTCTCGGGCACGCCCAGCTCGAGAAGAAGGCTGAGGGTGTTTACGCCTATGGGTTCTTCAACGGATCTCAGCAGGCCGAACACGCTCGCGAACTGATTGAGCATGGCGATGTTACTGCTATGTCGATCTTCGCGAACAACCTCAAGCAGGACGGAAACGTTGTCAAGCATGGCAACATTGTTGAGGTGTCGCTCGTCCTTAAGGGTGCTAACCCCAAGGCGACGATCGAGAACGTCACCATGACTCACTCCGATGGCGAGGGCTATTCCGCGATCATCAAAATGGGTGACGGAGACGTGTCTCATGAAGACTTCGAGGGCTCCGAGGAATCGGACTCCGAAGATGCGTCCTCTGATGAGGACAAGACCATCGGTGAGATCCTTTCCACGCTCACCGAAGAGCAGCTTGAGGCCGTCAATTACCTCATTGCTGCCGCCATCGATGGGGAGTCTGAGGACTCCGAAGAGACCAACGAAGAAACTGAGGAAGATATGAAGCACAATGTCTTTGAGGGCGACAAGACCCCCGAGAACACGCTGTCTCACGCAGCTTTCGCTGAGCTGGTTGAGACTGCCAAGCGAAACAACACCACCCTTCTCGACGAACTGAAACACGGTGATTATGGTATCGAGAACGTTGGGTACCTCTTCCCTGATGCCAAGAGCATCACGGATGAGCCCATTATTCTCGACCGCGATCAGTCTTGGGTTTCCGTCGTCATGAACGGCACGAAGCACTCGCCCTTCGCTCGAATCAAGTCTGTTCTCGCGGACATCCGCGACGACAAGGCTCGAGCCAAGGGTTATGCTACGAAGGCTCAGAAGAAGACCGAAGAGATCATCAAGCTTCTGACCCGTACGACGACTCCCACGACGATCTACAAGAAGCAGAAGCTCGATCGCGACGACATCGTCGACATTACTGACTTCAACGTAGTTTCTTGGCTCAAGAACGAGATGAAGGGTAAGCTCAACGAGGAAATCGCTCGAGCTATTCTCATCGGCGATGGTCGACGGATCACCGATCCCGACCACGTCGACGACGAGGCCATCCGTCCAATCCTTAAGGAGAATGACCTCTATGCAATTCACAAGTTGCTCGAGTCGAACACTACCGACGAGACTCTTGTGGACGACATCGTCCTGGCATCGGCCGAGCTTGAGGGCTCCGGCACTCCGACGCTCTTCATTGCGAAGAAGCGCCTGGTCAAGTTGCTTCTCCAGAAGGACAAGAATGGTCGTCGTCTGTACGAGACCGAGGCATCCCTTGCGGCTGCTCTTGGCGTCTCCAAGATCGTTACAGTCCCCCAGTTCGAGGGCCTGGAGCACGACATCAAGGGCGTTAGCCACGAGCTTCTGGCTATCGTGGTCGACCTGCACGACTACACCATTGGTTCGAATGCCGGTGCGGAACTCGGTATGGCCGAGTCCTTCGATATCGACTTCAACCAGTACAAGTACCTGATGGAGACCCGTCTTTCGGGCTCTCTGACGGCACCATACTCGGCCCTGACGATCTCGCGCAAGAAGGCCTGAGGCTGATGTCACGATTCTCCGGCAAGCTGGGTTTCGTGATGACGAGTGAGACGGAGGAAGGTGTTTGGCTCGAGAACTTTGTCGAGATCCCGGTTAAGGGGATTATTCGTAGTCTCTATGTTAGGAATGACAATTCGTCTTCTGTCAACACCAACCTCCGTCTCACAAACGAGATCAGCATCCTGATGGACACCAAGATCGAGACCTACCTCGAGACTCTGAAGTACGTTGTATGGAAGGGTTCAAAATGGGAGGTACAATCCATCGGTGTGAACTATCCACGGCTGACCATCAATCTAGGCGGTCCTTATGCGCACGTATAGAGATCTCCTTCATCTGCTTCAGCAAGCGGTCCTGCACAACCGGGTATATTTTCAACCTCCAGAGAATCTGAAGATTGGATATCCCGCGGTTGTCTTCCACTTGTCGAAGATAGAAATTGACCACGCTTCCGATGTGCCATACAAGGGCGCTAAGGAATACTCGGTCACTCTCATCACCAAGGATCCAGAGCCAGACGTGATCGACGAAATCCTCAAGATCCCGTATTCGTCTTTGGATACGACATACATATCAGACGGAATGAACCATTTCGTCTTCACGGTTTACCTTTAAGGAGGGTATCCTATGGCACAGATCAAGTGGGACGAAGAGGGCTCCCATTTCTATCACACTGGTGTTAACAAGGGCGTTCTGTTCCCCTTTGACAACGCTCAGAACCGCTACGGCACAGGCGTTGCGTGGAACGGTCTTAAGACCGTCACGGAGACTCCTGAGGGAGACGAGTCCTCGGATATCTACGCAGACAACCTGAAGTACCTGACCCTGATGTCGGCTCCGTCGTTCAAGTTCACGATCGAGGCATACACATACCCCGACGAGTTCGCTATCTGTGACGGTACCGCTCAGATGATTAAAGGCGTCAGCCTTGGCCAGCAGCCGCGTACACGCTTCGCGTTCTCCTACTGCACGAAGCTGGGTAACGACACCAAGGGTGATGCTTACGGCGAACTGCTGCACATCATCTATGGTGCGACCGCGGCTCCTTCCGAGCGTGCATACAACACAGTCTCTGACTCTCCCGAGGCGATCTCCTTCTCCTGGGAGTGCTCGACTGTTCCTGTTCAGGTGGAGGGCTTCCAGCCGGTCTCCGTCGTCACGGTTGACTCTTCGAAGCTTGAGGCGACGAAGTACAAGAAGCTCACCGACAAGCTGTATGGCGTTGGCGGCGCTGGTGGTGCTGCTACCCCGACGCTGGTCATGCCTAACGATCTGCGTACCCTTCTGGCGTGATTTCGCTCACGCTTGAGTTTGGGGGAGAGGAGCGGTTTGACGAGCGTAGTAATACGTTTGTTACGCTGGAGCCGTTTACAATTACTCTTACGCATACCCTGTCTGCGGTGGCTGAGTGGGAATCCGTTTACAAGCGGTCATTCCTGGAAACCCCACCACAGACTGGCGAAGAGTTAGTGTACTACATCCAGTGTATGTCGGACCGCCCTCTCCCTCGAGATTTCGTCAAGCGGCTCGACCAATCCGTTCAGGTCAAAATAGCAGACTATTTGTCTGACAATGCTACGGCGACAGTTCTATGGAACCCGCCTTCAAACGGTGGCCCGCGAGACACCATGACAAGTGAATTGATCTACTGGTATATGACTCAGCTGGGCATCCCATTTGAGGCTGACAAGTGGAACTTGAATCGGCTACTTACGCTGATTCGTCTCGCCGCAGCCAAGCAGAACAACCACAAGCCGGACGCCCGGGCTTCAGCAGCTCAACGTGCGGCCATGAACCAAGCCCGTAGGGCTAGAACAGGGAGTAGAGGATGATTGACATTCCTGCTGACGCACAGGTCCCCGCAGGGCCCGACCCGCATGAGGACCGAGACCGAGCGATTTACGAAGGGAAGTAAAGTATGAGTAAGATCGACGAAGTTATGTCGCACGCCACGTACCGTCTCGGCTACTATGCTCCGGACGATCCTGAGCCGGGTTCTGAGGCTGGACGGTGGCTCGCCAAGAGTATGAACCAGCCTTGGCTTGCCGGTCCATCTGAAGACGTCTGGTGGTGTATGGCCTTCGTCAGTATGTGTTTCGACATGGCTGGTGAGATCGACGCAATCGGTGGCTACAGTTACAACACTGACGTCACCAAGTCTCGAATGGACAAGGTGGACATCGAAGACGCGCAGCGTGGAGACGTAGTGCTCTTCGACTGGGATCGCGATGGCCTGACCGACCACGTCGGTATTGTCGAGGCAAACCTCGGTGACGGCTGGCTTCAGACCATTGAGGGTAACACTTCTCCCTCGAACGCAGGCTCTCAGTCTGCTGGCAATGGTGTCTACCGCCGTCAGCGTTCCTACGGAATCGACTGTGTTCTTCGGCCCAAGTGGTCCGACGCAGACGCCGAGGAAGATTCGGACGGTGCAGACAGCCTGACCGACAAGTGGTGGGGCAGTGCGACGACCTACGCTCTCCAGGCATCCATGGATCTTCCGGCTAACGGCTGGATCGAGGACCAGGACGAGGACGACGAGGACTACTTCCCGCGAGCTGGTACTGGCTGGATTTGGAACACCAGCACTTATGACGGTTCCGACACCATCGCAGAGCTTCAGCGTCGTCTTGACATTGAGGCCGATGGTATCGCCGGACCGGATACGGTGTCTGCGCTCCAGCAGCACCTGCGAAACCGCGGACACGAGCTCGATGTCGATGGCTACTGTGGTTACCGCACCGTCGAGTGTCTCCAATACGAGCTTGTTAACGGCACGCTCTGGGGCTGATCAAGAAAGGAGGGCCGTCATGATCGAGATGAAGTTCGACGCCGAGTTTGACATGTCAAAATGGCTGACACAAGTCAAGAACAAGAAGCTTCGTGACGTACTGGCAACCGCTGGTACTCGAGGCGTGGCGGCCCTCCGGGCCAACACCCCGGTTGGTACCGGGAAGACCGCTGCCTCTTGGCAGTACAAAGTCAAGGAGACCAAGCGAGGCGTTAAGATCGTTTGGTATAACACAAACATTGTGTCCAAGGTTCCTATTGCGATCATCTTGCAATACGGACATGGGACGCGTCAAGGTGGCTACGTCCAGGGTAGGGACTACATTAACCCTGCGATGAAGCCTATCTTCGACGAAATCGACCGAATGGTTGGGAGGGCCATCAATGGGTAAGAGTATTGAGAATAAGGTCGTCTCCCTGGAGCTCGACGATTCGAAGTTCACAAGCCGTGTTGACGGCGTTCTCCACAATGTTGATCGACTGAAGTCAGGAATGAACTTCAAGCAGTCGACCGACGGTCTCGACAATGTCGGGAAGGCAGCTCAGGATGCTTCCAAGCGGATGGGCGGTATTGCGGATGGTGTTAAGAACATCAACACATCCGTTGTCAACAATTCTACGACCGCTGCCGCTGCTACAGCTAATGTTGGCGCAGCCGCGAAGATTTCGTCGACTAATTTTTCCATGCTCGCGGGTGCTGCTTCCGTGGCCATGGGTAACATCGCATCCAAGGCCTTAATGGCCGGCGGATCGGTGCTTTCCTCGTTCACGTTCGGACCTATCATGGACGGTTTCCGCGAATACGAGAACCAGCTTAACGCAGTTCAGACTATTCAGGCAAACACGTTCAGCAAGGGTGAGACCACTGCGACGATCAACGCAGCTCTCGACGAACTGAACGCTTACGCGGACCGAACCATCTACTCGTTCACCGAGATGACACGCAATATCGGTATGTTCACATCTGCGGGTGTCGGGCTGAAGGATTCGGTTGCCGCGATTAAGGGTCTGTCGAACGTCGCAGCAATGTCTGGCTCAACTTCTGAGCAAGCCGCAACGGCAATGTATCAGCTGTCTCAGGCGCTTTCGACAGGCTCTGTAAAACTTCAAGACTGGAACTCTATCGTGAACGCCGGTATGGGCGGCGAGCAGTTCCAGGAAGCACTTAAGCGTACGGCACGTACCTATGGTGTCGAAGTCGACAAGATGATCGACAAGGCCGGGTCGTTCCGTAACTCGCTTAAGGACGGATGGCTTACATCCGAGATCATGATCGAGACCCTGACCCAGTACACGGGTGATTTGTCTCGCGAACAGCTGTTGAGTGCCGGTTACACGGAGCAGCAGGCTGATGAAATTATGAAGTTGGCGGAAACAGCCAACGACGCGGCTACGAAGGTCAAGACCTTCTCACAGCTGATTGACACAACGGCCGAAGCTCTCGGCTCGGGATGGGCTTCCATCTTCCGAACGATCTTCGGCGACTTCGAACGAGCTCGTACCATGTGGACTGCTGTGTCCGACGTGGTCAACGGAGGCATTGGAACTTTCTTCGATGCGCTTCAGGGCATTCTCGACCGCTGGGACGAACTCGGTGGTTGGGAGGAATGGTGGTATGGTCTCGGTGAACTCTGGACCGATATCGCCAAACCCCTTAAGGCCATCGGCGAGGGATTCTTTAGCGCGTTCCAGGGAGATGCCGACAAGGCTCTGTACGACTTCTCGTACTACTTCCGTCATTCGATCTCCCAGTGGTTGATGATGTCTGACGACTTCGCCAACAACCTCGGCAAGGTCTTCAAAATGGCAGGCGAACTGATCTCGCCAGTTCTTGAGGTCCTCATCGGGTTTGCGTCAGCGATTATCCAGATTGGTGTGGCCGCATTCAAGATCGGCATGATCCTGGCTGGCATCTTCATCAAGCCGATGATCCTGATCGCCGCGAAGGTCGGTGACATCGTCTCCGTC
>ERZ825137.5752-NODE-5752-length-11269-cov-3.733012_pt1 | contig 11269 bp, 13 predicted proteins | sample MGYA00519873_ERZ825137 | MGnify/ENA primary metagenome ERZ825137 (study PRJEB31778, sample SAMEA3449190) | human gut metagenome | biome: human gut; feature: human-associated habitat; material: faeces | place: United Kingdom | collected 2010/2012 ... | reverse complement strand
GAAACCCATCAGGGGTGTCTTTCGTTTTCAATCACCGCATTTTCAGAACTTTTATGAAAGTTTTGAAAATGCTTGCTCAGCTTGTCAAAAAGGAATTTTGACAAGCTGAGCAATACGGAGCTCTCCTTCAGGAGAGCTCCGTATTGCTTATGATGGCTCACTTCCACAGCGAGCAGATCAGATCCGTGTACGCGGACGGGTTTTCAATGGGCAGACCCGCGATCAGGCAGGCCTGGTTGTAGAGGATCTGGGCGTATTTTTTCGCCTGGTCCGGGTCGGTGATCCGGGCAGTCTCGAAGGCGGCAAAGGCGGGATGATCCACGTTGATCTCCAGAATGCGCTTGGCCTTCATGCCCAGCTCCGGCTGCACGGCGGTGAAATACTTCTCCATCTCGAAGGTGATGCCCTGGCCGCTGGACAGGCACACCGGGTGGGTCTTGAGCCTGGTGGATGCCTTCACCTGGTCCACCTTATCCCCCAGGGCCTCCTTCAGGAAGGCAAAGCTCTCCTGATGGCTGTCGGTCTCGTCGGGCTTCTGCTCATCGCCCAGCTCCAGATCCCCGTCAATGGCGGAGCGGAAGGGCTTGTCCTGGTACTTTTGCAGCATGTCCGGCAGAAACTCGTCGGCTTTGTCGGTGAAGTACAGGATCTCCATGTTGTGGTCCTTCAGCAGCTCCGTCTGGGGCATGTGGTCGATGGCGTCCACGGTGTCGCCGGAGGCGAAATAGATGAACTTCTGCTCCGGCTGCATCCGGGAGACGTACTCCGCCAGGGTCACGGGCTTCTTCTCCGTGGAGGAGTAGAACAGCAGCAGATCCTGGAGCTGCTCCTTCCTGGCCCCGTAGTTGTCCAGGGCGCACAGCTTCAGCTGGCGGCCAAAGCTGCGGTAGAAGGTCTCGTATTTCTCCCGATCGTCCCGGAGCATCCGCTCCAGCTCGGCCTTGATCTTCTTTTCCAGGTTGGCGGAGATGATCTTCAGCTGCCGGTCGTGCTGCAGCAGCTCCCGGGAGATGTTCAGGCTCAGGTCCGGGGACTCCACCACACCCCGGACAAAGTTGAAATAGTCCGGCAGCAGGTCGGCGCAGCTGTCCATGATCATCACGCCGGAGGCGTACAGCTGCAGGCCGGGCTTATAGTCCTCGGTGTAGTACTGGCTGGGGGCCTGAGAGGGGATATACAGCAGCGCCTTATAGGTGACGGCGCCCTCGGCGGACACGGTGATAACGCTTAGGGGCGCGGCGGGATCGCCGAACCGCTCCTGATAGAACTTGTCGTATTCCTCCCGGGTGACATCGGCCTTCATCCGCTGCCACAGGGGCACCATGCTGTTGAGGGTCTCCCACGCAAGGACCTCCTCGTATTCGGGCTTGTCCTGGGGGCTGCCCTCCTTGACCTGGGAGTGGGGCATCATCATCTTAATGGGAAAGCGGATGTAGTCGGAGTATTTCTTCACCAGCCGGCGCAGGGCGTATTCCTGGAGATACTGACCGTATTCGTCAGGCTCCTCGTCGCCGTCGGGCTTGATGTGCATGATGATGTCGGTGCCCACGGCGTCCCGGGTGCAGGGCTCGATGGTGTAGCCCTCCAGGCCGTCGGACTCCCAGCGGTACGCCTGCTCCTGGCCGTATTTCCGGGAGATAACGGTGATGTGGTCGGCCACCATGAAGGCCGAGTAGAAGCCCACGCCGAACTGGCCGATGACGTCGGACTCGGCCTCCTTGTCCAGCCCCTGGCGGAATTGGTAGGTGCCGCTGGAGGCGATAACGCCCAGGTTGTTCTCCAGCTCGTCTGCGTCCATACCGATGCCGTTGTCGCTGACGGTGAGGGTGCGGTTTTCCTTGTCAACGGACAGGGTGATGGCGAAATCCTCCCGCTTGAGCCCCACGTTCTCGTCTGTCAGGGACAGATAACACAGCTTGTCGATGGCGTCGGAGGCGTTGGAGATGATTTCCCGCAGGAAGATCTCCTTATGGGTGTAGATGGAGTGGATCATCAGGTCCAGCAGCCGCTGCGACTCCGCCTTGAATGCCTTTTTTTCCATAAATTGACTCCTCTTTTCTGTCAGCAGCGGGGAGACGCACTGCGTCCCCCCGCTCTGTTATAAAATACGATAGGAAATTTACTTTTTCCGGCACACCAGCCACAGGACCACAGAGCCCACGGCCAGAACGCCGGTGGCAGCGGCGGCGATGACCATCAGCATCCGGCGGTGCTCCCGGGACATGGTGCGGACCTTATCGCACACGAACTCCCAGGTGGTATTGGCCAGGCGGGTGAACAGCTGCACCACGCTGCAGCCCAGCTCCACGGCGCTGTTCAGGGCGGCCTTGCCGCCGGTCAGCAGGACGTTTTTACTTTTTCCATAAGCTCGCTCCTTACTTCACAGAATTGTACCAGTCGATGACCGGCCGGAGATTTTCGGGACACACGGCGCCGGCGCCCTTGGTGACCATGTCATACGTCAGCTGCTGGGCGGGATTCAGGGGAGCCTTTTCCTCCGGCTGCTTTTTGATCTGGCGGCACCTCGCCTGCATCACCAGGCGACAGGGACCCCGCCGATCCTCTATCCTATACTAAATTATAGACACGATGTTGAAAAATGTCAATTGCTTTGGGAAAATGTTCACAAATTTTACCGCATAAACCGGTCAATGGCCTGGTTCAGGGACTCCACGGCCTCGTTGTCGCCGGACTCCACAGCGTCCACAATGCAGTGGGCAATGTGATCCTTGAGGATCACCCGGCCGGTGCTGTTCAGGGCGGAGATCACCGCCGCAAGCTGCACCAGCACCTCGGCGCAGTCCTCGCCCCGCTCCACCATTTTGCGCACAGACTCCAGGTGCCCCTGGGCCCGGGACAGACGGTTCAGAACGGCCTTGGTCTGGGTATGGCTGTGGGTATGCGGATGGGGGTGGTCGTGGTCATGCGGGTGCGGGTGGGAATGGGTATGCTGGTCCATATTCCGTGTGTCATCTCCTTCTGGCGGGCGTGCCCGGAGCGCCCATGAGCCGGGGGCCTGTTTTCGGGTCGGTGACCTTCCGCTTCGGCACCCGGTCAATGGCCTGCTTCAGCCCCGCGTTCCTGGCGCAGCCGCCGTGGCAGTTCATAGTCAAGTACTCCTTTTGCAGCGATTTCCTACTGAATTATACAGAAATGCAAAATATTTGTCAATCAATTCGATGATTTTATTCACTTGCCCTACATGTATTGCAGTTCTGCACTTTGAGCGTGCGGATCGACTACAAAACCATTGTAATTTCCAAAATACTCTGCTATAATATCTGCGCATGTTTGGCCGCATATCTTGGGAAGGGTGGGCTGTACCACCCGGCCATGAAGCCGTCCGGGCCATTGCAGCCGAGACTCCGGACAGCGAGCTCATCCGCTGGGTGGACGAGGCCCTGCGGGAAAAGTCCGGCTACACCCTGCCCCCCAAAATCCACATCGCCCAGCAGGACGGCGACTATTACAATGTCATGCCCTGCATTTATGAGCGGGGCAACATCGCCATGGTGAAGATGATCGGCCGCCACAGCATCAAGCGGGGCGAGGACCGCTCCAGCATGATGGGCGATATCCTGCTCTATGAGTCCGACACCGGCATCCTCCGGGCCCTGATGGACGGCGAGTACATCACCACCCTCCGCACCGGCATCTCCGCCGCCCGCTCCGCCCGGCTGTTCACCCGGCCGGACTTTGAAACCGTGGGCCTCATCGGCCTGGGGAACATCATGACCGTCTGCATCCGGGCGTTTATCGCCTCTCTGCGGGCGGAGGGGGACCGCCGGGACGTGACGCTGAAGCTCATCCGCTACCACGGCCACCAGCAGCGCATCATGGACCTGTTCCGGGAGGACCCCAACGTGCATTTTGTCCTGTGCGACACCTATGAGGAGGTCATCGGCGGCTCTGACCTGGTGATCTCCGCCATTACCAAGGTCACGGAGAACTTCGTCACCGACGAGTATTTCAAGGAGGGCTGCACGGTGATCCCCATCTGTACCATGGGGTTCCAGAACTGCGACCTGTTCTTCGACCGGGTGTTCACCGATGAGATCGAGCAGATCCGGGGCTTCAAGTACTTTGACCGCTTTGCCCCGGTCACCACCAACGTCACCGACGTGCTCAACGGCGCGGCCCCCGGCCGCACGGACAATGTCCAGCGCATCCTGGTGTATAATTACGGCATTGCCATCCATGACCTGGTCTTTGCCGCCAACATCTATGGCCGGGCCGCCGTTCCCGACACGCCGTACCGCTACTCCCGGGAGAAATACTTCATCTGACGCTGTTCTTGCGCCGTGCGCTCCGGCGTGGTATACTGAAAACAGTTCTGCTTTTGGCAGACATCAGGAAAATGCATTGGATTTTCGCCGCCTGCGTGATATGATAGTGCAAAACGAGAAATGGGAGGTTTTTACCATGGCAATGATCGGATATGTGGCCCGGGTGCTCACCGGCGTCCGCTTCAAGAAAATGAACCACATGATCGACGTGGTGCACCAGAAGTGCGGACAGAACAACGTGCGCACCTTCTTTGATATGCTGTGGTGCGCCGTGCGGTACGGCGCAGGGTATTATGACTACACCATGTTCGGCTTTTACAACATGACCGGCGCCCAGCGGGACACCTACCTCACCCGGGTGCGCAACAAGAAGGTCAGCAATCTCATGAATGATATGGCCCACGACGACGATTTTGACGACAAGCTGCTCTTTAACGTCCGCTTCGCCAAGTACCTCCGCCGGCCCACCCTCAACGGCGAGACCGCTACGGTGGAACAGATGGCTGGGTTCCTGGAGGGCCAGGAGGCCATTTTTGCCAAGATCAACCACGGCTCCTGCGGCAACGGCGTGGAAAAGCTGTATGTGAAGGATTTTGAATCCCCGGCGGCCATGCTGGACTATATCCGGGAGAAGAAGCTGGTGGTGCTGGAGCACGTCCAGGCCCAGCATCCCGATATGGCGCGGCTGCATCCCCAGTCCGTGAACACCATGCGCATCTGCACCGACCTGGTGGACGGCCAGGTGCACATCGCCTATATCACCCTGAAAATGGGACGGGGCGGCGGCGTGTGCGACAACTCCGGCCAGGGCGGCATCCTCTGCCGGGTGGATATCGACACCGGTAAGATCTGCTCCCCCGCCACCGACGACTATTTCAACGTCTATGACCGGCACCCCGACACCGGCATCCCCCTGGTGGGCTATCAGCTGCCCATGATCGAGGAGGCCAAGGCCATGGCCTGTGAGGCCGCCCGGGAGATCCCGGAGGTGGGCCATGTGGGCTGGGATATGGCCATCGGCCCCGACGGCCCGGCCATCATCGAGGGCAATGACTTCCCCGGCACGGACCTGTGCCAGCTGGCCCCCTTCTGCCCGGAGAAAACCGGCCTGTGGCCCTATTACAAGGAGCTGCTTCACCTGTAAAATGGATAACAACAGCCCCGCCGGGTGACCGACGGGGCTGCTGTTATCCAATGATCTTTTCCGGATTCTTCAGGTCCCGGTCGAGCTGCTTGCGGTAGCGGTCCTCCTCGCTGAACACGCACCCGCAGTATTTCTGCATGTAAAAGCCACGCTCCCGGGCCTCCTGCTGGCCTGCCCGGAACCCGGGTCGGAAATCCCGGTACAGGAACGCCACGCCGTAGGCTTCGGCCGCCTCCTCCGCCGTCTGCCGCAGCAGCTCATGGTTCTGGTAGGGGCTGACGAACAGGGTGCTGGTGAAGCTGCCGTACCCGTGCTCTGCCGCATACCGGGCGGTCTCCCACAGGCGGATGTGATAGCAGTGGCCGCACCGGTGGTCGATGTCGCCGCACACCGCCCGGCAGAAGTCCCGCAGGCCATAGTCCTCCCGGACGATGAGCTTCATGCCGATGGCGGGGGCATAGGCCATCAGCGTGTCCCGCCGGGCCTTGTACTCCTGATAGGGGTGGATATTGGGATTATACCAGAAGCTGACAGGCTCGATGCCCTCGCCCCGCAGCTGGCGGATGCAGGACACGGAGCACGGTGCGCAGCAGGTGTGCATCAGTGTTTCCATAAAATCACTTCTCCTTGGGATGCTTCAGCAGCTGACGCAGCCGCTCCAGGGGCTGGGGCAGGGGAGAGGCGGACAGAAACCGGTTGCGCACCTGCTGGAAGGGCTGCTGACAGAAGGCCGCGAAAAAGTCCTCCCGGCTGCCGGAGGCTTCCTGGGGAGCCGACAGAGCCCCGGCGCAGGCTACCGCCTGGTCCAGGGTCAGCTTTTCCCGCTTCAGGGGCAGTGTGTCGAAATAGTGGGCGCCCTTGGCGCTGTTCACCAGCAGCAGGGAAATGCTGTACCGGGGTACCTCCGGGTGGAAGTCCTTGGGCGGGTCCCGGTATATGCCCAGGGTCAGGTCCGCCGGGCGGTCGGTGCTGGTATAGGGACACCGGTGGCATGCCGGGCGCAGAAACAGCCGCTGCCGCAGACCTCGGCCGAAATCGGACTTGCCGAAGGGGGCGTCATACTGGGCGCCTCCGGCGAAGCGGACACGGAATCGCCGGTCCTTTTCCCCGGGCAGCTTGCCGCAGAAGCACACGTCCACCGGCGGCTGCCGCTTGATATACGCCATAGACCGCACCAGTTGGCCCCACACCCCCGGGGAGGACACGCCGCTGCACACCACGTCGCAGGTCAGCAGCCGCTCCGGATGCTCGCCTAAGAAGTGATACAGGCCGTCCACCTGACAGGGGGTGCCGGAGAACAGCACCCGCCGCCCCTGGTCCAGATAGTGGCGCACCCGGCGGAAGCTGTCGCCCAGGTCGCTTTGCACGGGCTTGGCCCCCTGGAGCCGGGGCAGCTCCGCCTTGTCCTTTACGGCGATGTGCCGCACCCGCAGCTCCTGGTCCAGGGCCGCGCCGAACACCACGCCGCCCTCGTCCAGGATATACTCCGCCAGCAGGGGAAATACGCCGCCTGCGGTGGACGCCTGGCGCACGGAGGCGTCGGGGTTCCAGGCGGCGAACACCGCCGGCTCCGGCCGGGGCTCCCGCTGCTTCAGAACGGGGCAGATATGGGCACAGTGGCCGCATTGGATGCAGGCATCGGTGACGGTGGGGTACAGGAACCCCTCCCGGTCCGGCAGCATATGGATGGCCCCCTTGGGGCAGCCGCTGGCGCAGGCGCCGCAGCCGGTGCATCTGCCGCGGTCCGGCAGCAGGGAAGTGGGATAGTCCGTCACGCACTCAGCTCCTTTTCGATGTTTTTGCCATTTTACCACATAGGGCAGGAAAAGACAAGAGGCGGCGGTTATGGGAGGAAATAGGCACTGATGCGCCGGGAAAACGGATTGCCGCACCAGCCTGCGGCTGACTCGAAATGACATATCAAGAAGATTTCCGGTAAGTGGCGGCCGCGAAGGAGGGTAAATACTCAATCAAAAATATTTTTTTTCGTTGACAATTGTGCATAAATATAGTAACATAATTGTACAGAGAACCACAGCTGCAACAGACGGAAATTCGCTGGAAAGGTGAGGGAATCCATCATGAAAAGCATCATCTGGAAAATCGAACTGGCCGCCGCGGTGCTCCTGGCGATCTCGGCCCTGGTGTGGGGCCTGCGCCCCGGCGTGTGGAACTACGGCGGCTTTTACCGCATGACCGCCGGGGAACAGGGCAGGACCTATACCCGCCCGGGCTGCTCCACGGTGGAGGTGACGGAGGACAACCGCCTGCGCATTCAGTCCCCCACGGGGCAGACGGCGGAGTTTACCCTGTCCCTGGCGGAAAACGGCTCCTATCGGGCGGCGGAAATGGCCATGGACGGTGTGGTCCGCAACGTCACCTACAACACCGCCGCCGGAACGTTCATGACAGCGGGTGACAGCTGGTCCATCAGCACCCTGGTGCAGGAGAAGGCCGGGTTCAGCCCGGGTCTGACCGACAACACGCTGTACAGCATGGCCCTGGGCAATCACCAGACCCGCATCGCCGGGCGGCCCGGGGAATTTCTCACGGCGGGGCTGTTCCTGCTGCTGGGCCTGGTGCTCCCCCTGCTGCTGAAGCCCGCCATCGCCCTGGACAAATTTCTGCTGGGCTTTTTCTATCACAACTCGGAAAAGCTCCAGGCCACGGACCTGGCCCGGGGCATCATGCTCCTGCTGGGGCTGGTGGTATCTGTCATCGGCGCCATCTGGTGGTGCATCCTTTTGTTCGGATAAAGATCGGGGCGGGCGCCGGCGTCCGCCCTTTTTCCTGCGGGTGCCGGAAATCTCCGTCTTGCCCCGGGGGGCGGGGTGTGATACAATGGCCTTACTTTATAATGAAGGAGCGTGTCGGTATGATGCACCTGGAAGCGGACGTATTTACCAAATTCGACAAGCAGTGGGCCCTGGTCACGGCGGGGACCCCGGAGCATTACAACACCATGACCATCAGCTGGGGCGGCCTGGGCACCCTGTGGGAACGCCCGGTGGCCACAGTGTATGTGAAAAAGAACCGCTATACCTTTGCATTTATGGAGGAGAGCGACTACTTCACCGTCAGCTTTTACCCGGAGGAGCAGCGCAGGGCCCTGTCCCTGCTGGGCAGCACCTCCGGCCGGGACGGCGACAAGGTGGCGGCGGCGGGTCTGACCCCGGAGCTCCTGCCCCGGGGCATCACCTTCCGTCAGGCGGAGACTACCCTGGTCTGCCGCAAAATCTATTGCCAGGACCTGGACCTGGAGCAGATCCCCCAGGAGGTCCGGGACGCCTTTTATAAGGACGAGCCCGTCCACCGTATGTATATCGGCGAAGTGGTGGAGATCATCGAGGGGTAAGGGGGGTACGCGTGCAGGCGCTGCCCGGAAAAAAAGGCTTTTCATTCTGCGCCGTCTGCGGTATAATAGGTGCCAGTTTCTGAGCAAGGAGTGACACTATGAAGATCATGACCGACAGCCCCATCCGCTTTCCGGGGCTTTTTGGCGACTGGACCATTACCCTAAGCTCCAAGGCCATCAACATCGGCAACGGCATCTACTGGTACGGCATCCTCATCGCCCTGGGCATGCTGGTGGCCCTGTGGTGGTGCATGCGCCAGCGCACGAAATACGGCATCCGCGAGGATGACCTGATCGACGGGCTGCTGTGGGGCATTCCCTGCGGCATCATCGGCGCGCGGATCTATTACGTTCTGTTCTATCTCAGCCAGTTCAAGGACCACGAGAGCCGGTTCAGCTGGTCCAAGGCCATCGCCATCTGGGACGGCGGCCTGGCCATCTACGGCGGCGTCATCGCTGTGGTCATCGTGGCCATTATCCTGTGCCGCAGCCGCCATATCAAGCTGGGGGCCATGATGGACCTGGTGGTCATGGGGCTGCTCATCGGCCAGGCCATCGGCCGCTGGGGCAATTTCCTGAACCGCGAGGCCTTTGGTGCGGAAACCACCATGCCCTGGCGCATGCAGCTGACCACCACTGCCGGGGCGCTGGTGGAGGTACATCCCACCTTCCTGTACGAGAGCCTGTGGAACCTCATCGGCCTGCTGCTGATCGTTTTTGTGGTATCCAAGGCCAGGCGGTTCGACGGTGAGAACACCTGCTTCTACTTCCTGTGGTACGGCGTGGGCCGCTTCTGGATCGAGGGTCTGCGCACCGACAGCCTGATGCTGGTGCCCTCTATCGGGCTGCGGGCTTCCCAGCTGGTGGCAGGCATCGCCGTGGTGGCGGGCATTGCGGCAGAGGTGTACTTTACCCGCAAGCTCAAGGACAAGCCCCTGTTTGTGCCGCTGGCGCTGAACGCTGAGAATAAGGCGGCTCAAAAGAAGCTGGACGGTCCCATCTCCTTTGCGGGCAAGGACACCCAGCTGCTGGCTTCCAGCCCGCGCAAGCTGTTTTTGGAAAAGACCGAGGCCTATAATGCGCAGGTAAAAGCCGCCATAGAACAGGCCGGGCAGAAAAAAGCGTAAAAATCTGCGCAAAAGGGGAAATTTCCTCTTGCAATCCGGTTTGGTTTTTGCTATAATATTCTAGCCGCATGGTGTGGGCGCCTGAAATGGCCCGCAGTAAGGGTCTGCCTTTACGACCAGCGAGTACAACGAAAAGGAATGAACAAAATGTACGCAATCATTGTTACCGGCGGTAAGCAGTACCGCGTGGAGCAGGGCGACATCGTCTACATCGAAAAGCTGGACGTTGAGGCCGACTCCGAAGTGAAGTTTGATCAGGTTCTCGCTATTGGCGAGGAGGGTTCTGTCAAGGTTGGCGCTCCCGTTGTTGAGGGCGCTTCCGTTTCTGCCAAGGTCATCAAGAATGGCAAGGGCAAGAAGCTGAACATCATCACCTATCGCGCAAAGAAGCACAGTGCTCGCCGCATGGGCCATCGTCAGCCCTACACCAAGGTTGAGATCACTGCGATCAACGGCTAAGGAGGTAAATTACAATGGCACATAAAAAGGGCGTAGGCAGCACCAAGAACGGCCGCGATTCCGCAGCACAGCGTCTGGGCACCAAGCGTGCAGACGGTCAGTTCGTTCTGGCCGGCAACATCCTGGTTCGTCAGCGTGGCACCCACATCATGCCGGGTGAGAACGTTGGCAAGGGCAGCGATGACACCCTGTTTGCTCTGGTGGACGGCACCGTCCGTTTTGAGCGCGTGGGCAAGAACGGCAAGAAGTGCAGCGTCAAGCAGTAACTTCTTTCGGATAACTGCAAAACGTAGAGAGCCGGACCCTCGTGGCCCGGCTCTTTTTGATGAAAAGAACCCTCTCAGGCCGCGCTCTGGCGCGTCCAGCTCTCCCGAGGGGCGAGCTGAATAGAGGTAAAAACTAAGGAGGGGCTGTATGGCAGCACAAACCAACTTTATCGACATCGCCACGATATGGCTCCACGCGGGCAAGGGCGGCGACGGCGCGGTGGCGTTTCACCGGGAGAAATATGTGGCGGCAGGCGGCCCGGATGGGGGCGATGGCGGCCACGGCGGCAGCGTGGTCCTCCGGGTCAACGACAATTTGACCACGCTGATGGACTTCCGGTACAAACGGAAATATACTGCGGCCCCCGGCGGCGATGGACAGGGCTCTCGCTGCACTGGGAAACGGGGAGAAAATCTGGTAATTCAGGTTCCCCGGGGAACGGTGGTCCGGGACGCGGAGACGGAGCAAATCATTGTGGACATGTCTGGGAACGAGGACTTTATTCTGGCGCGTGGCGGCCGTGGCGGCTGGGGCAATAAACACTTTGCCACCCCCACCCGGCAGGTGCCCCGCTTTGCCAAGGCCGGTCTGCCCGGCGAGAGCCACGATGTCATTCTGGAGCTGAAGCTGC
>ERZ825137.5749-NODE-5749-length-11274-cov-3.106783_pt1 | contig 11274 bp, 6 predicted proteins | sample MGYA00519873_ERZ825137 | MGnify/ENA primary metagenome ERZ825137 (study PRJEB31778, sample SAMEA3449190) | human gut metagenome | biome: human gut; feature: human-associated habitat; material: faeces | place: United Kingdom | collected 2010/2012 ... | reverse complement strand
GAAGGAGTATCCGGGTATGGTTGAAATACGCGGCGATGTTATTACTTCCCTTGGGGGCAATTTTCGTGATGTTAAGAAATAATGAACGAAAGCAACCAGTGGAGGTTGCTACCGTGGATATTCTTCCGGGGGAAACGAAGGCAACTTTGATTTTGGCGGATGGGAAGTCGATGGTTTTGCAACATGATACAGTCCGTGATATTGTCGTGAGTGAAGGGGTTAACGCAAAGAATTCCGGTGGTGGAATCGTGTATTTTGCGGATGGGAATAAGAGGGAAAATTTGCAATATAATGTGTTACAAACGCCGAGGGGAGGGGAATACCGGATTACCTTGGCTGATGGTTCAACGGTACAATTAAACTCTGCCACTCAATTAAAGTTCCCGGTGGTGTTTGATAAGAAGAGAAGAGAAGTGTATTTAACGGGGGAAGCCTTTTTCGAAGTGAAAAAAGATGAAAAGAGTCCTTTTTACGTAATTGCTGATGGTGTGAGAATCCGAGTGTACGGGACGTCTTTTAACGTAAATACGCATGATCGAGAACGGGTGCAGACCGTATTGGTAGAAGGATCAATCGGTTTGAGGGCAGAGAATGGAGGACAAGAAATTCGGATGAAACCTTCACAATTAGGTGAATATAGACGAACGGATGCTTCCTTGAACGTGAAAAACGTGGATATTGAGCCTTATATTGCTTGGAAAGATGGTTTTTTTGTATTTGAGAATCAAACGATGGAGCAGATTATGAACACGCTTTCTTTGTGGTATGACGTGGATATTTTTTATACTAATGAACAATTAAAGGAGTTACACTTTACAGGTCACGTGAAACGTTATGAAAAGATTGATAATATTTTGAGGGCAATTAAAAGTGCGGTTGGTGTTACTTTTGCCGTGGAAGGAAAGGAAATCTGGATATCAAAATGAGGTAAGCAAAAAACCGGAATGAGTTCGAGCTGATTCCGGTCTAAACAAAGCAAATCAATAAAAGATGTTCGAGCATCTTTTATCATTAATACAAATTTTATTTCACAAAGTTATGAAAAAAAAACGATTGTGTCCCCATCGTTGTGAACATGGGTGGCGAAAAAAATGGTTGATTATGAAATTGTACACGTTGTTTATGTTTGTATTTTCCTTTACTCTTGTAGCGAATACGCATGCACAGCAAGAGAAAGTGAATTTAGATTTAAAGAATGTATCTATTAAAGTTTTATTTGGGGAGATACAGAAGCAAACGGCTTTGTCTTTTGTATTTAACACGGAACAGACACAGGGACTGGAACGTGTTTCAGTGAAAGCGAAAGACGAAAGTGTGGAGAGTGTGTTAAAGCGAGTGTTAGCTAATACGGGATTAACTTATCGTTTTGAAGGGGATATTATTGTTATTCGTGAACAGTTAATGAACATGAACCAACAAGAAGAGAAGAAAGAGATCACGATTACCGGAAGAGTGACGGATGAGAAAAAAGAACCGATTCCTGGAGCAACAATCTTATTAAAAGGAACTTCTTTGGGTACGGCAACAAATGTTGATGGTAGTTATAAGTTGACGATTCCTGAAATGAAGGATTGCATTTTGGTGTTTTCGTTTGTCGGGATGCAGACGCAAGAGGTAAAATACGTGGGTAAAGACACGGTTCATGTGGTGATGGTGGCCCAGTTGGAAACATTAGATGATGTGGTTGTCACGGGTATTTTTAAGAAAAGTAAAGAAAGCTATACAGGAGCCGTGAGGGTTGTGACGGATAAGGAATTGAAGGAGTTTAAAGGTCGTAATTTGATAACAACATTGGCCAATATCGATCCGGCTTTCAATATGATTGCAAATAATGATTTGGGATCGAACCCTAATTCTTTGCCACAAGTGCAAATTCGTGGAGCGGCAAGTTTACCGAATATCGGGGAGTTACAGGATAATTCCAGTGCCGAGTTGAATACACCGTTAATTATTTTGGATGGTTTTGAGACAACTTTACAACGGATGATGGACTTGGACGAGAATGAAGTTTCTTCTATTACGATACTAAAAGACGGATCGGCAACGGCTCTTTACGGGTCCCGGGGAGCTAACGGGGTTATTGTAATCACGACGAGAGAGCCGGAACCCGGTAAGTTGAAATTCTATTACAAAGGAGAGTTGAATATCGAAACTCCGGATTTGAGTGATTATCATGTGCTGAACTCTCGTGACAAATTGCGTTTAGAAGAGTTGTCCGATTATTATCATATAACAACTTTAGGACCAGAGTATGAGATTCAGTTTAAAGAATATTATAATGCCGTTTTAGCTCAAGTCGAAAAAGGCGTGGATACAGATTGGTTATCCATTCCTTTGCGTACAGGGGTCGGACATCGCCATAATATGAGAATCGAAGGAGGAGATAAGAGTTTTCGATATTCGCTTTCTCTGCAATATAATTTGACAGAAGGAGTCATGAAAGATTCAAAAAGAGAAAATTTTAACGGGGAAATAAATTTGCAGTATAAGCATCAAGAATTGATCTTCAATAACCGTCTATCGATAGGGTTGAATGGTGCAAAAAATTCTCCTTATGGTGCCTTTTCTGATTATGTGAAATTAAATCCTTACTGGAGTCCCTATGATGAGGATGGAAAGATCCGTCGTTATTTTGAACCTTATAACTGGGGATATTGGGCTAATTCGTCGGGCGTTGACACGGAAAAAGGGGTTCCTAATCCGTTGTATAACGCCACTTTGAAAACGTATGATAAGAGTAATTATACGAATATTACCAACAATTTCTCTATTGAATGGAGACCGATGGAGGCATTGACTGTTCAGGGACGTGTAGGTATTTCTTGGCAGATGAATGAATCCGACGTGTTTAAACCATCGACGCATTCCGACTTTGTTTCTTATACAGGGGATGATATTGCACGAAAAGGTAGTTATAAGTACGGAAATGGAAAGAACTTAAAATACGAGGCTAGTTTCATGGTGAATTTTAGAAAATTGTTTGCCGAGAAACATTTAGTATATGCTGGTTTGAATGCGGAACTTGATGAAACGACCGGGCGTTCGTATGCGTTTGGAGTAGAAGGTTTTTCTGACGAATCATTAGACTTTTTGTCGATGGCACTTCAGTATGAGAAAGATGGTAAACCTTCCGGTTCTGAGTCTAAATCTCGAAGAGTTGGTTTGGTTGGGAACGTGAACTATTCTTACGATAATCGTTATTATATAGATTTTAATGTTCGAACAGATGGTTCTTCTCAATTCGGTTCTTCTAAACGTTTTGCTCCTTTCTACTCTGTTGGATTGGGTTGGAATATTCATAATGAAAACTTCTTTTTAGATAATCCTTATGTGAATAGATTGAAATTACGGGCTTCTTATGGAATGTCCGGTAGTCAACAATTTAGTTCTTACCAAGCTATGGAGACTTATTCCTATTACACGGGTGATCGTTATAATATTTGGATGGGTGCTTACCAAATGGCTTTGGGAAATAAGAATTTGGAATGGCAAACTACGGATAAATATAATATTGGAGTTGAAGGAGAATTTTTCAATAGCCGTGTGAGTGTTACTATGGATGTGTATTTGGAGAAAACGTCTAGTTTGTTGTCTTCGTTGGAGTTACCTTATTCTAATGGTTTTGATAGTTACACAGAGAATATAGGAGCTGTTGAAAACAAGGGATTTGAATTGGCTGCCAGCCTTTGGCTGTTGCGGGACACGGAGAGAAGAGTGATGTGGTCTGTTACTGGAAATTTATCTTATAATAAAGATAAGATTACGAAGTTATCAGATGCGATGAAAGCAGCTAACGAGAAGTTAGCAAAAAACGGAGGTTCTAATCCTAACCGAATTTTACGGGAAGGTGATTCTCAGAATGTAATTTATGCTGTACCTTCTTTAGGTATAGACCCAAGTTCGGGAGAAGAAATATTCTTGAAAAAGAATGGAGAAGTAACCAAATTATGGGACTCTGCCGATCGGGTGAATTGTGGAATTTCCGAACCGAAGTATAGAGGAAATTTAAGTACGATGGTGCGTTATAAAGATTTGACATTCAATATGTCTTTCGGTTACCGTTGGGGAGGACAACTGTATAATCAAACTTTGATTGACCGCGTGGAAAATGCTGATAAACGCTATAATGTGGACGAACGGGTGTTCAATGATCGTTGGCAAAAGCCGGGGGATAAGACCTTCTTTAAGGGAATAAACGTGACAACGACTTCCAATTATTCCTCTCGTTTCGTACAGGATGAGACTTCTTTTTGGTGTCAGAATATGAATTTGACGTATGAGTTGAGGGATCAAAAATGGATGCGTTGTTTAGGTGTATCGGTAATTAATGCGACAATCGGGACCGGGGAATTGTTTTATTGGTCGACAATTAAACGAGAGAGGGGAATTTCTTATCCGTTCTCTAGACAGTATACTATGTCTTTGTCTGTTATGTTTTAAAAGGAAGAAATTATGAAAAAGATATTTGCAATAATAATAGCATTGATAGGATTTATCTTTTCGGCTTGTAATGATTGGTTGGATGTGAATCCTCGTACGCAAGTCAAAAAAGATGTTTTACTGGAAACACAGAAAGGATTTCGGGATGTGTTGACAGGGGCTTATATCCGTTTAAAAAATGATAATCTTTACGGGGGGGAAATGATGTGGGGTACAATTGAGTATTTAGCTCAGCATTGGGTAGTTGCAACCGGAACAACCAATGCTTATTTACAGGCATATAATTATACGGACGGTTCTGTAAAAGATCGATTTTCGGCTATTTTTAAGACGTATTATCAAACGATAGCCGATGTAAATGGTCTGCTTGAAGTGATTGATAAGAAAAAGGATATTTTCACGAAAGGAAATTATGAATTGATTAAAGGGGAAGCTTTAGGTATTCGTGCTCTTTGTCACTTGGATGTATTGCGTCTTTGGGGACCGGTTCCCTCTGGAGAAATTTCAGATAATAAAATATTGCCTTATGTGAAGAGTGTAACTAATGAAATACACGATTATTCTACATATGAGCAATTTGTAAAATTGTTGTTGGAAGATTTGGATGAGGCTGAGCGTCTATTGAAAGGGGTAGATCCGATATTGGAATACTCGATAGCAAATTTGCAGGATGAAACGACGTGTGACGTGGAGGATGATTTTTGGATTGATCGTCAGGTACGTATGAATTATTACAGTGTTTTGGCGTTGAAAGCGAGATTGTATTTTTGGACACAAGATATGCCTAATGCCGCTCTTTACGCGAAGAAAGTAATTGATGCTAAAGATCCGTCAGGAAAAAAGATGTGGACACTGGCAACAGGGGTAACGATGGAGAGTGGGGATTTGGCTTGTGCTTCAGAAAGTATTTTCGGGTTGAGTGTTTATGATTTAGGGAAAAAGGCAAGTAGTAGTTTTGATTTGACAGGGAATGGTATACACGAGCAGTCTTTCATTATGGATTATTATGCATTCCCCACGGGAGAGCGTACTACAGATGTACGTTTTGATAAACAATGGACTTCTTTGTCTAAAAATGGACAGTCTATTTACATTTGTCGGAAATTTCATCAATTGAGTGATAATCCGATGAATGAACTTCCTTTAATTCGTTTGGCAGAGATGTACTTTATCGTGATGGAGGCAACTTCTTCAACCACGGAGGCTAACGGTTTGTTTTCCGAATATGCCTCTTCAAGAGGGATTGCTACCGCAGACTTATCATCTAATAAGTTGAGAACGTTAACAAAAGAATTTAATAAAGAGTTCTATGCCGAAGGGCAAATGTTTTTCTTTTACAAGCGGGTAAATGCGACGGGATCAATTAATTATATTCCCTTGAATGCCGAACGTTATGTAGCACCTCTACCGGAGAGAGAAATAGTATATAATAATAAATAATAAGGATGGATCATGAGAAATATATATTTATTTGTAGTACTGCTTTTATCGATGATAAGTTGTAACGAGGCTGATTTAATGCAATATAGTGACATCCCTCGGGTATATTTGGGCGGTTATACTCGTGCAGCTTCTCAGACGTTCTTTTACGATGCGGAAGATGTAGTGCGGGATACGATTTACGTGTACGTGGAAACGATGGGGGGGCCGAGAGATTACGATCGTTTGGTATCCTTTCGACAAATGACAGTATATGATGTAGAATATGTTGTGGAAAATGGTGTAAATGTGGATTCTACTGTTACAGAAAATCCTTATAATGCTGTTGCCGATAAACATTTTGTGGCTTTTGACAGTGAGGAGGCAAAAAAATTGATGGTTGTTCCTGCCAATGAGGTAAGTGCTAATATCCCGATTATTCTTTTAAGGGATCCTTCATTGAAAGCAAATGAGTACTATCTAACGTTACAGTTGGTCGAAAATGACGAGTTTAAAATCGGTGGAGTACAGAAAGACGTAGAATACGCTATTACATTTGCGGATAAATTAGTGGAACCCAATTTCTGGGGAACGAATCCTTATGCTGGCGGATGGTGGTTGTTTGGAGATTATAGTACTCGGAAACATGAGTTTATGATTGAAGTTTCGGGAGAAAGAATCGATGACGAATGGTACAACACGAAAGTGAATGGAGTGAGTGGAGCTTCGAATTATTACCAAGCAAAATTCAAAACAGCATTGGATAAATTCAATAATGATCCCGTGAATATAGAGAGTGGAGTTGCTCCTATGAGAGAAATTGAAGGGGACTTGACAAGTAAATTGGTAACGTTTAAATAGGCGATAAAACAATGAAACAGATAAATAGAATGATTTGGTTATTCCTTGTAAGCTTGCTTCCGATAGCTTGTTTTGAGGATGATAACAAATACGAATATGTGAAGTTAGATGAGATTGTAATTGAAGGTATAGAGAGATCTTATGTACGTAAATCTCATCAAGATATTTTGTCTATTACACCGACGGTAACGACGGATGCTGATGTGGAATATGCTTGGGAACTTTGGACTTCAGTCCGGACAGATGGAATTATTTACAAGCCGGATACGATTGGGCGGGAGAAAAATTTGAACTATGAAGTGATGGAAGATCCTGGTACCTATTATTTGGTATTTAATGTGAAAGATAAGAAAACAGGAGTGACAACCGTGTGTCGTAGTACTTTGAATGTAGAGACTCTTAATTCAACCGGTTGGTATCTGCTGAAGGACGAAGAGGTGGCTGGAGAGATGTACACGGACTATGACTTTATTTATGACGGGGGACGAATTGATAATTGGATTGCTTTTTACAATAACGGGAAAAAATTGAAAGGTGAAGCAGTAAAAAGTATATTTTCTTCTAATTATTCAGATCAACTTTCCGGTGGAGGGTATAATTACATAAACGTTTTGATGCCGGTGTCCAAAGAGGAAGTTTCTGTTTTGGAAGTTAGTAATGGCATAGTCCGTTTGCCTTTTGAATCTTTGTTCTTTGAATCTCTTGAAGTGAAGAATTTTCAAGATATTTCTATTCAAAATGATGGAACGAATGTTGGTTTGGTAAATGATCATCGGTTTTATAATATGTCTACACAGAATGCAACCTCTTTTTATGCTTCATACGGAGATTACAACGTGGCTAGTGGTATTATGAGAGGATTAAACGGACCAACTTTTTTTGATAGTGTAACAGAATCATTTGTTTACGTGTCTTATGGTAATATAACCAGATTTCCAGCAGTTTCAGGTGATTTGACTTGTAATAACATGAATGCCGATTTATTATGGAGTAGTGTTATTAATTTTAGAGTACAGGGTACAAAGTGGTATGCTTACGCTTTGATGAAGAAACATACAGGGGAAAATCCTTATATGTTGATAAAATTTAGACTAAATTGGGGTGATACAGAAAATCGTGTAGAGCAAGTTTACATTCTTCCGTCTACGCTTAATTTGGTAACTGCAGAGAGGTGGGCTGTAAATGCAAACTATGGAATTATTTATTTCGTGAAAGATCAAAAATTGTATAGATATAGTATAGATAGTGGTAATGAAGAGGTAATTTTAGATATTCCCGCAGGAGAAGAGGTAACTTGTATGCAGCATATTATTTATCCTAATCTGATGTCTGCTGATGATTATGGCTCTGTCATAGATCAATTTGCAGTAGCAACTTATGCTAACGGAAAATACAAAGTGTGGTTGTATGAATTTGATGCCGGAAATTTGAAACCGTTAAGTAAACCTACGTTTGAAGGGAACGGGCGTGTTGCTTGTATAAATTATGTTTCCGGTAATAGTTCTAATTTCTTATTCTAAATTAATTTAAGAATTTTTAGTGTTGTGTAGAGATGATTTAAAGGTACTTGAGGTATACTCTAGTACCTTTAAATTGATCTCTGGGATTTTCATGTATATATATCATTGTAAAAAAAAGAATTATGAATTGTAAATCGATTATTTTATTGATCGTAGTATTACTTTTTTGGGGAAATGCAGAGGCGAGAAAGAAAAAAGGGAAAAAAGTTGAGGAAGTACAAACAGAGAGTGCTTACCGGAAATTTTTTAAAGGTAAAGCGTGTGAGACGGCTAAAGGGATGATAACTCTTCATAAAATGGACGGGAGAGTTTATTTTGAAATTCCATTAGCATTGATGGGACGGGAGATGTTGATGGGATCTACTATTTCGGAAATTACAAATAACGGTTTTGGTAGTGTTGGAGAAAAGCCGAAAGGATTGTTATATATTAGTTTTGTACGTTGTGATTCCGTGATTAGTTTGAAACAGTTGACGGCACAATATGATACAAACGAGGAAAATTTGAAGCAACGTATAAAAGAAAGTACTATTCCTGCAACCATAAAGAACTTCAAGATTACTACTTATAATGAGGATAGTACGGCGGTTGTAATTGATATGACAGATTACTTGGTGAGTGCTGATGAGGCGATTGACCCTTTTTCTCCGTGGGCTCCTATTCTAGCCGGGGGAGAACGTGTGATGGAGAAAGAATTCAGACGAGAAAACTCACAAGTCGTGAGTATCAAGGCATTTGAAGACAATGTAAGTGTAAAATCTTCTTTGACATATGGTTTGAGTCTGAAAAATAAGGTGATGTATATTTTCCAGCGAGAACCATTCACAGCAGTGATGACTCGTAGTTTTATATTATTGCCGGAACATCCTATGCGTCCGCGTTTGGCAGATCCGCGTATCGCAATTTTTTCTCAAGGGGTGTCTGTGTTTAACGGGGATAGTAGAGGAGCTCAAGCTCGTTATTATGCACAACGTTGGAATTTGGAACCGAAAGATATGGAACAATACCGGAAAGGTGTTTTGACTGAACCCAAGAAACCGATCGTGTTTTATGTTGATAATACGTTTCCTGAGAATTGGAAAAAATATATTAAAGAAGGTGTAGAAGTGTGGCAGATGGCATTTGAGAAAATCGGTTTTAAGAATGCGATTGTAGCTAGAGATTTTCCGGTGGATGACGTTACTTTTGATCCGGATAATTTGAAATATTCTTGTGTACGTTATTCGCCTTCTTGGGTAGCTAATGCAATGGGACCTTCTTGGACGGATCCGAGAACGGGAGAGATTATTAATGCTTCTGTATATTTGTATCATAACTTGGTGAAGATGGTACAGAATTGGAGGTTTATTCAAACCGGTCCGGCAGATGCGAATGTGAGAAAAATAGTATTTGATGAGGAGACGTTGGGCGAGTGTATCCGGTATGTTGTATCACATGAAATTGGGCATTGTTTAGGATTTATGCATAATATGGCGGCTTCATCGGCAATTCCGGTGGATTCGTTACGTTCTCCTTCTTTTACTCAAAAATACGGGACTACTTATTCAATTATGGATTATGCACGTAATAATTATGTGGCTCAACCGGGAGATAAAGAGAAAGGAGTAAAATTGACTCCTCCGGATTTGGGTTTGTATGATTTGTTTACTGTTGCTTGGTCATATACCCCACTGCCGGAAGCAAAAACATCCGAGGAAGAGGTTCCAGTTTTAGACCGTTGGATCACGGAAAAGTCAGGTGATCCTATTTATCGGTATGGTAAGCAACAAATGTATATGCGACTTGATCCGAGTTCTTTCGAGGAAGACTTGGGTGATGATCCGGTGAAAGCTGCAGGTTATGGGATTCAGAATTTGAAATATGTGCTTGCGCATTTGAGCGAATGGGTAAAAGATACGGATAAAGACTATACATTTCGACAAGGAATTTACAACGAGATTGTTTACCAGTATGTGCGGTATTTAAATCATGTGACTTTCAACATTGGAGGAGTTTATTTAAATGAGCGATACGATGGAGACGCTCGTCCCGGTTATCAAGTTGTATCTAATGAAAAACAAGAACGTGCATTACAATTTTTATTAGAGCAAGTGAAAGATTTAACTTGGTTGAACGCCAGGGAGTTGAGAAAAACTATGCCGTTAATGGGAGATGTTACCGGATTTTTGGAAGATGAGATTTTTAAAATACTGACGAATCGGTTGAATGCCGTGGCAATTAACGTGCAACAGGCTACTGAAAAAGATCTGTTGACTCCTGAGGTTTGTATTCATAAGATGTATGATTTCATTTTTGCTCCCACGAAACAAGGTAAATCTCTTTCTGCTGTTGAGAAAAAATTGCAAATAAAATTTGTAGCCCAATTAATCTCAAATTCCGGTGTTGTTGCAAAAGATATGGGTGGACAACCTTTTACTTTGGCAACAGAACGTCAGATGGTTGCTATACCTGAAGCGGTGAAAGCAAAAAGTCGGGAAATGTACGGGGAAATACCCGTGCAATATGTCGGGATATTTACAAATATCAGTTTACCCGATTATAATAATGTCAAGAAGGACTGGGGTAATGTTGAGAGACAAGGATTTGATTTTTTGCAACCGATTGCGATTTATCCGGTTCAAATGTCTTCTCTTTATTTCAATATGTTGAAACGTACTCAAGTTTTGTTGAGAAGCAAACAAACTCAAGGAAATGATGATACGAGAATGCATTATAAGTTGTTATTATACAAGATAGAGCAAGCGTTGAAATAGATTTAGGATGATTTGTAAAATGATAAAAATGAAAATCAAAAGAATAATATATCTTTTTCTTTTCCTATGTGTATTTGTGGGGGGAAGAAATGACGTGTGGGGAAAAGAACAGAAAGGAAGCACGGCTTATCAGCAGCTTTTTAATGGGAAACGAGTGGTTACTAGAGAGGGGTTAATGACTTTGCATCAAGTGGATGGAAAAGTTTTGGTTGAATTTCCTTTAAATCTGTCTTATCCTAAAAAAGTTGACTTGTTCAACAAGTAAACTTATGTCAGTAGCA
>ERZ825137.5742-NODE-5742-length-11293-cov-2.564424_pt1 | contig 11293 bp, 5 predicted proteins | sample MGYA00519873_ERZ825137 | MGnify/ENA primary metagenome ERZ825137 (study PRJEB31778, sample SAMEA3449190) | human gut metagenome | biome: human gut; feature: human-associated habitat; material: faeces | place: United Kingdom | collected 2010/2012 ... | reverse complement strand
AACGAAATAAGCAAGGCTTATAATGACGGCACGCTTGTATCAATTGACGGCATATCGGCGGACAGTATGAAGGAACATTTCAAAAAGGTGTTCCCGTGCGAGCCGCAGGTCAGCTTCTATGCGGACTATATGTTAGGCGTGGCTCTGGAGTACGGCAGCTGGCTTACGATTCTCGGTGCGGATGTATCCGACGGGATAGATGTTGTTTTCAGCGGTAATAAAGAAACAAAGCATTTTGATATGACGGACGAGCCGCCCGAAAGAAGGGCGCGGCGGGCAAGAATGTAGTCGTTGGATTCCACGCGTCCGTTGCCGTTGACATCGCCGCCGACGATCAGGGTCATGCTGTCGCTAAAGCTCCGCATGCCGAGGGACAGACCGTTTCGCACGGGATCGTCGTCGGACAGATAGTGATTGGATTTGTCGTAAAAATCGTCGTTGGGATCCTGCACAAATGCCGCGCGCACCTCTCCCACGGTCATGCCGCTCTCCGCGCCGAGAAGATATCTGCCCGAGGTGGATATGGGAGAATCGGGCAGGGTCTGGCGGTAAGGCACGACGTCCTCGGTCGCCTCCGTGGCTGACAGCTTGAGGTTGTCAAAGACGAAGAAGCCCGAGGTCGAGGTCAGGGAAGATACCGTGACCTTGTCGGTCTGCGTGTTTCGGACGCAATAGTGGAAGCCGAGCGTTCGGTTTGCATATAAGCTGTTGAACGGGATCGCCAGCTCCACGGCGTAGTAGCCTGCCGCCGCATCGTTGTAACCCCATGCCCGACACTTCTCAACATTGAGATATTGGCTGTAATACGCGCCGTCGAGGTACGAGAAAAACTGCTTGGCGGGATAATAGGCGATTGCAAAATACGTGCCGTCCTCCGTTTGGAAATAGATCGAGATCGAATCGTCGTTCTGCAGGTCGCTGTCATACGCGGTGCAGTAGAAATAGAGGTAGTTGCTGTCCCACAGAACGTAGCAGTCGCCCTGTGAGATCTTGAGGGAATCGTCGGGATCGTTTTCGGGATTGATGCCGACATACCTCGAATCCAGACCGATTTTGAAATTGCAGGAGGAAGCGTATATGGGGTCCATACAGCCGTCGAGGACGGGCGTGCCGCGAAGCGCCGTCAGCGTGACGCCGTTCGAGGCGTTGGAGGATATCGTGGGGAAGAGGCAGAGCAGTGCGGCAAAGAGGCATAACATCGAAAGAAAACGTTTCACTGCGAGGGTACTCCTTTCAGAGGAAAATAAGAATAAACTATGATGATACCGTAACTGAATTTTAACACAATATTTATATTATGTCAAGAGGCTCTCGATGAATAATCGGCGATTTTATGTCGATTTGACAAAATTAAACAAAACTTCGTTTGAATTGCCGCAAAAACGCCGATCCCTTTTGTGGAATACATAAAAAAGCGGACATGCGGTTGCAATGGAGGGGCGCGCGTGCTATAATAATTATAATGATGAAATTGATAAAAGATGCAAACGCTCCCCCTGCGGAGTATTTGGCGGAATGAGGTTATGCTATGCGGAAATCACTTGCACTTTTGCTGACAGCGGTTACGCTGACGGCGCTTCTGATTATTCCCGTGAAGGCGGAGGACGCACGGTCGGACGCGTCTTTCTCGTATACCGCGCCCCAAGCCGATACCGTTTCGGTGTCGGGGACGGACAAGGTGTACCGCGTGGGAGAGGGCGGCATGACGCTGAAAAAAGCCTTTTCCTCGGCTCCCGTGGACGGGACGCCCGTCACGATCCTGCTGACCGAAAGCGTCAACTATGGGGATCGCCTCACGGTGCCGGCGGGTGCAAACGTGACCTTGGATCTCAACGGGTGCAGGATGAAGTATAAGAGCGCGACGGCGCGCGCCTGCCTGTATGTGAACGGCAGGCTAACCGTTGTCGGAAACGGCACCATTGAAAACAGTCTGTTTGCAACAGGGGCGCACGGGATCGTTGTGAATGCGGGCGGCGTGCTCGACGTTCGGGGCGGGACGGTCTTCGTCTACGGCGGCAACGCGATACATATTGTGCGCGGCAGACTGGAAAGTATATCGGGCGGCGCATTCACCTCCATGCTGGGCGACTGCATTTCGTGCACGGGCAGTGTGGGAAGCATCACGGGCGGCGGCTTCAGCGGCAAGCGCGCCATCGTTCTGTATTACGGCGCACGCGCGGAACGTCTGGAAGACGGCATCTTCCGTGCTTCCTCCTGCTCTCTGCATGTAAAGACGGGGGCATCGGTGGGACGGATCGGACAGGCGACCTTCCAGACACAGACAGGCTCTTCCTATACCGTGAACAACAGCGGAACCATAGACGTAATCGACGGCGCAACGGTGAACTGCATGCGCGGAACGGGCGCGATCGTCAATTACGGATATATTAAGGAAATGAAGGCGGTCTCGGTGACCATGGTGTCCCAAACGCGCGGCTCGGGCTGCGGCGTGTTCAATGCGCGCGGACAGGTGGACAGCATGGACGTGACCGTAACGGCAAACACGATCGGCGTGTGGAACAAGGGCGGCACCATCGGTCGGCTCACCGGAAGCGTGGTGTCCGACCACGGCTACGGCGTGTATCAGAATTACGGAGGAAGCATAACCGAGCTGAACATGGACGTCACTTCCTATAACCGCGCATGTATCCGCAATGTGGACGGCTCCCGCATCGACACCGTCAGCGGCGGGCGACTGATTGCGGATCGGGAAAACCGACGGTATGCGGATGCCCGCTGTATCGCGATCTATAATATGAGCGGCGCCGAGATCGGAAAAATAGACGGCGTGCAGGTCACGTCACACGGCGCGTGCATCGGCAACAGCGGCGGCGTGATCCGTGAGATTGCGGGCGGCGATTATAATTCCGAGGCCAAGACCGTGGTCAATATCAACGGCGGACGTATTTATGCCGTCACAGGCGGCACCTTTAACGTGCCGTATGACGCGGGGATCATCGGCTGACCGACCGTCTCGGACAGGGGAAACCTCTCGTTCTTCTGTCGTTTGACACAAAAAAAGTCCCGTTTTTCGCAAGGAAAGACGGGACTTGCCTGTTTCATTGGTCGGAATGGCAAATTTCTTGTCTGTCTTTTTGTGAATTGCTACAAAAAACGGGAAAATATCTTGCGATTTCCATACATATGTGCTATGCTAGATATAGCAAGGATAAGTAAATTCAGCCTGAAAATTCTTGAAAAGGAGAAAAGCTATGAAGAAGTTCTTATCTGTAGTGATGGTACTGGCTATGCTGGCAGCATTTATTGTGCTTCCTGTCAATGCAGACAATGCCGTCACGACCTCTGAAGTAGTTGCACCTAACACGGAAAGTACATACGTGATCGGTAAAGACTACGCAACGCTTAAGGCAGCGTTTGCCGCTGCCCCCACCGACGGTACAACCGTCACCTATTCTCTGTCCGAAAATGTGACCTACGACAGCCGTCTTACGGTTCCCGCAGGCACAAACATCGAGCTGAATCTGGCAGGTTACACCCTGACCTACAGCGGCAATGTGGCACGCGCTAGCTTCTACGTGAACGGCACGCTTGCCGTGATCGGCGAAGGTGCTGTCATCAACGAAGCATCCGGCTACAACGCTCACGTGTTTGCCATCAGCTCGACCGGTGCTCTTTCAGTTACCGGCAATGCATCCTTCTCCGCGAAGGACGGTGATGCCATCCATAACGTGGGTGGTAGAGTTGTTCTCATCAGTGCGGGCACTTTTACCTCTAAGAATGCCTCCGCTCTGAATCTGGCAAACGGTGCAACCGTGACCGACATCACCGGCGGCTCCTTCAGCGGTGTGTACGGCATCTATGCCGGCGGCAACACCAACGTGAACGCCATCACCGGCGGTTCCTTCACCGGCAGTAAGATCGGTGTGTATGTTAAGGCAGGTGCTAAAATCGCAGCGCTCAGCGGTGCTTCCGTGAGTGCAGGCAATGAAGCAAACTATGCTATCTGCAACCTCGGCGAGATCACCTCGGCTGATGTCACCGTTGCCTCCACCGGCAAGGGCGGCGTTTCCAACTACGGCACCATCGGCGCTCTGAACGGTTCCGTAACCTTCACCTCTGCAACCAAGGGTATCGGCGCCGCAATCACCAACGTCGGCACCATCACCACCCTGGGCGCAAATGTCGAAGCAAACGCACACGGCATTCTGAACAAAGGCGGCAGCATTGAAACCGTTTCCTCCAAGGCAATCACGACCGTTCGCGGTCACGGCATCTACAACAAGGACGGCGGTCTCATCACCACCCTTAGCGTTACCAGAGTGACCGCCTCCAATCGTTCCGCCGTTTACAATTCCGGTGAAGGCACCAGAATTGAGAGCATCAACAGCGGCATTTTCACCGCAACGATGGAACATGAAGGCTCCACCGATGACCGTGCAATCGGTATTTCCAACATGGCAGGTGCATACATCGGCACTATCAACGCCAGAAGAGTGATCTCCTACGGCGCAGCCATTGCGAACAGCGCTTCTGTTATCAATCTTATCACCGGTAACGGCGATTACAAGTCCCAGACCGTTTCCATCTCCAACGTCAAGTACGGCTTGATCAACGAGGTTACGGTTGCAAGCGGACGGTTCAGCCCGAGCTACGACCCCGAGGTTCTTTACGGCGGCTACACGGTGAAGAACGTGGGTGGCTCTGCACACATTTTGGTTTGCGCTTACCTCTGGAATGACTCCTGGACCGGTGCTGCTCAGGCATCCAGCCGTCAGGACTTCAACGTAATCCGCGTGAGCGAGGAAGAGTACAACGCACTGATCAGCCAGAGCGACGTGGTCAAGTACTACAGAGATCACGATGAGAAACTCTCCAAGATTACCATTAATTACGGTACGATTCTGAAGGATTCCAATCTGACATTCAAGTCCGGCGACGAAGAAGCCTACAACAAGATCAAGTTCTTCACCTACAAGGAAGAGCGTATTGCAGAAGGCGGTTCCGACGGTGTCGGTGTCGGCTCGGTTTCTTACTACTTCGGTATCTACGCACCCACCGGTATCGGAAGCGGCGATCATTCCTTCGAACTGATCAACAAGGCAGATCACCTGATCTACAAGGTGACCCTGACCGATGTCGGTCCTCTCAGTGCGCTGGACGGCGAATATCCTGTTTACGCGTTCGGCGATCAGATGATCCACGAATACGATCCCAGCAATCCCTATGCAAACTACACGCAGGTTTCTCTCAGCGCTGCTGCAACCGTTCTTGTCAACGGCACCTTCACCGGCGGCTGGGCAGCTTCCGGCTTCAACACCACCCGTACCGATTATAACGTAATCGGCATCAGCAAGGATGTGTACGACGCACTTATTACAGACGGTGCTACGCCCAAGTACTTCAAGAGCCCCGATGAAGCAAAGACGATTCTGACTCACACTTTTGATCTGAAGATCAACGGTCAGACCTTTGTGGATGGCGATCAGAATGCTTATAACAGCGTGAAGTTCTTCACCATCAACTTCGGCGACAGCTACTACCTCGGCTTCTACGCGCCCGAGGGCTACAATGCAACCACCGATCTTAAGTTTACCGTTGCAAATGATTCTGCAAAGACTCTTTACAGGGTCAACATCAGTTCTATCAACATTCTGACCAAGCCGGACGGTGAGTATCCTGTTGTTGCGTTCGGCGATCAGGTTATCACTCCCTTCGAGAGTGTCAGCGTTTCTGCCGACGCAAGATTCCCGCTGTTCGGTTGGAATACGAGCGTCTTTGGGGGCAGAGGACTCGGCGATGCTCCCGACGCTCAGTTCACAATGATTGACCTCACTGAGGAGCAGTTCAACGCTCTGACCGGCAGTGCCGCAACCGAAGTGCACTATGTTCCTTTCACGTCTACACAGTCCACTTCTGACAGAGACATCTACAACTACTTCAACACGAATCTGGATCAGGGAACTCTGTCCGGCAACACGGAATACAAGTTCTTCACCTCCAAGATTGTTGTCCGCGCTAACGCTGAGAGCGATGCGGGTTCCGTATATTACCGCCTGGGTATCTACAGCACCTCGGCTCAGCCCGTAGTTGATTCCATCACCTACACTGCAGTGGGTACCGATTCTACTTACACCGTGACCGTTACCGGCATGCCTGCTCTGATCGCTACGCCCGAAGGCACTTATCCTACCGTCTTCTACAAGGCAAGCAGCACCGAGCCGCAGGCACTGGTTCCTGTCATTGAGTCCACCAAGACCATCGTTGATGTCGCCGGCGGCGCGAAGCTGCCCCTGTTCGGCGGTAGTGGCATCGACTTCCCTGCCGGTCAGTGGAACGAGGGATATTCTCAGTACTTTGTTATCAATATTGCCGAGGATATGTTCAACAAGCTGACTCCCGCAAATCAGACCGTTTATCGCTACCATGACCACGGCGCAGCTGCTGCCGAGAATCCGAAGGTAAGTGCTGTAATCGATTGCTACTACACCACCGTTCTTGAGAACGGCACGCTGAGCGGCGATACGCAGTTCAAGTTCTTTACCATGAAGACCACCGATGCTGAAGGCGGCAATGTCGGTTACCGTCTGGCTGTTTACTGTGCAACCGAGACCAACGTATCCACTGTCAGCTTCACCGCCGAGACCGATGATACGATCTACAACGTATCTATCATTGAGATGGCTCATATGGCAGCTACTCCCGAGGGCGCGCGTCCTCTCACCTACTTCAAGGATCAGTCTCTGGTCTTTGTGGAATCCATTGCTCCCGCACAGGAAGTCAGCATCTCCGGTGACGCAAAGCTGGCTTTGTTCGGCGGCGAAAACATTGGCTTCGGCACCAGTCAGTGGAATGCCGGCGCTTCTCAGTTCTTTGTGATCCAGCTCACTGAGGAACAGTTCAATCTGCTGACTCCCTCTGATGCAGTTGCAAAGCGCTATGTTAACCATGACACGACCGATGCAGACGCTAAGGTTGATCACTATCATTACTGGGAGAACGTTCTCACCGGCGGTACCAAGTCCGGTGACACCCAGTTCAACTTCTTCACTGCAAAGCTCGTGACCAGAGAAAATCAGGCCACCACGTATCTGCTGGGTGTTTACTCTGAGAACGAGACTAACGTATCTGCTGTGAATACCACCGTTCTGAACGGCAATCTCAAGGTTAATGTTACGTTCAACGGCATGGCAAGAATGGCAGGCACCCCTGCAGGCACTCTACCGCTGGCTTACTTCGGCAACGGTCAGAGCCTCATCGCTTGCGATTGATTCAGGCTGATTCACTTATCCCCTGAACGTTTGGAGCTACCTCGCATGAGGTAGCTCCTTTTTTGCTGTTTTTTTGCATTCTTTCCAATAAAGCGAAAAAAGCGCTTGCGAAATCCGTGCAAATATGCTACACTGATTCTGTGAAATTGTCGGTGCGGACGGGAGAACGCTTTTTGGGTGTTCACCGTTTGCGCCGCGAAAATGTTCGGCGCTATAATCATTTTTGATAAGTGAGGTTTCCAAAATGGAACGATTTCTGTCGGCGTTGATGCTCGTGATCATGCTGAGCACATGTATCATATTGCCTGTCAGCGCAGAGAAACCGTCGATTTCGAGCACAGAGGCGCTTTACGGCAGTACCGACGCCGCACCCAATACCGACGCAGCGTATGTGATCGGAACCGACTGCAAGACCTTAAAGGAGGCGTTTGCCTCCGCACCCACCGACGGAACGTCGGTCACGTATACCCTGTCGGATAATGTGACCTACGATTCCCGCCTCACTGTTCCCGCAGGAACCAAGATCACACTTGACCTTGCGGGATATGCCCTCACCTATAACGGCACGACCTCCCGCTCCTGCATCTATGTGGCGGGAAATCTCACCGTAAAGGGTACAGGCAGTGTGACCAACCCTTCCACGAACTATAACGGTCATGTCTTTACCGTGTGGGCGGGCGGCGCACTGACCGTATCGGGCAACGCGACATTCTCTGCCGACGGCGGTGATGCCATCCACTGCGTGGGCGGCACGGTCGTGTCGGTCAGCGCAGGCTCGTTTACCTCTGCCAAGGCGGACGCCGTCAGCCTGACGGGGCTTTCCAAACTGCTTTCGGTCTCGGGCGGCACGTTCACCGGCAGAAACGCTCTGTATGCGGGCGCGGGATCGACTGTCACCACCGTTTCGGGCGGGTCGTTTTCGGGCAGACAGAACGGTATGTACATCAAAACTACGGCAACTGTCAAAACCCTCGGCGCGGCAAGCGTCAGCTCGGCTGTCGGCGGCAAGTATGCCGTGACCAACCTCGGCACGATCAGTAAGATTGACGGCGCCAAGCTGATCTCCACCGGCGCGGGTACGCTGTGCAACTACGGCACGGTCGGCGCGGTGTCCGCACAGACCACTTTCAACTATACTTCCCCCGTGCGCGGCGTGGGCGCGGCAATTGTCAACTACGGCACGCTCGGCGGCACGGTTGAAGGCACAGTGACTGCCAATGCCAACGGCATTCTCAACCACGGCGGCAAGCTGACCACCGTCAAGACAACGATACGGACGGTGCGCGGCATCGGTATCTATAACCGTGCGGGCGGTACGATCATCAATATCAACGCTAATATTACCGTGTGCAACCGCGCGGCGGTCTTTAACACGGGCGAGGGTACCAAGATCACATCCTTCACCGGCGGCACATACATATCCACCTGTGAAAAGGAGGGTACGACGGACGACCGTGCCATCGGCATCCACACGGCGGACGGCGCCACCATCGGACGCATTGCCGTGACCAAGGTGGAGTCCTACGGCGCATGCATCGCCAACGACGGCGCTACGATCACTACGATCCAGCGCGGCATCTTTACCTCCTTCACGATCTCCGTTGCCAACAAGAACGGCGGTGTGATCGGCGAGATCCGCAACGGCACGTTCACTCCTGATTACGATTGGAATACCGTGTTCCCCGGTGTGAAGCGCACCATGTCCATCGTCGGCACGGCAAAGCTTGCCCTGCACGGCGGTACGGATACGCAATATGCCGCATCTCAGTGGAACGAGGGCAAGTCCCAGTTCTTTGTGCTTCCTCTCACCGAGGAGCAGTTCAACGAGATGACCCGTCCCGATTCCGCCTATGCGCGTTTTGTGAATCATGAGCAGACCGACGAAACGGCGACCGAGGACATCTATCACTATTACGATACCTGTCTTGACGGTGCGGTGTTTACAAGCAAGCAGACCGCGCGCTTCTTCACATCCAAGATCGTTCCGCGCGGGGAGGGCGACACCGTCTATCTGCTCGGCTTCTACTGCGACGAAACACAGGCAATCTCCTCGCTTGCTTGCAAGACCGAAAGCGACGACTATCAGATCTCGGTCTCGGCGGCGGTTTCCGCAAGGATCGCGGCAACGCCTGTCGGTCAGCACCCAACGACCTATTTTACCAAACAAAGGTTGGTATACTGTGGGGAGGGGGGCGTGTTCGCCGACCTGACCGTTTCGGGCGAGGCGCGTCTGGCTCAGCTCGGCGGCGCGGATCTCACAAAGCCCGCATCGGCACAGACGGGCAACGCGGCGCAGTTCTACGTCATTCCCCTCACCGAGGAGAAATTCAATCTTCTGACCCCGCAATATGCCGTCCCTCTGCGTTATGTGGATCACACGGCGACAAACGAAACGGCGACGCGGGACATCTATCATTACTACGATAACCGTCTGACGGGCGGTCAGGTGACAGGTGACAGCGGCTTCCGCTTCTTCACTGCCAAGATCATTGCGCGCGAGGACGCCTCCGCTCAATATCTGCTCGGCGTCTGGTCGGAGAGTGCGCAGGACGTGACGGCGCTTTACTGCACCGTTGTCACCGATACGGTGCGCGCGGTTATTTCCGTTGACGGCATGGCGCCCCTTGCCGCAACGCCCGTAGGGCAGTATCCTGCGGTATACGATGCGGGACAGTCGTTGGTGTCGTGCGAGGGACTTCCGGATATTCCCTACGGTTACGTGACAAAGGAGGATTCTATGGTTACACTGGACACCGGATCCGATTCGATCCGCGATCCTTTCCTGCTCTATTATGACGGCGCATGGTATCTCTACAGGACGGGCTGGCTCATGCAAAAGACCGAAAACGACGATTTCACCTCGCCCTTCTCCGATCCCGTTTCCTGTGTGGAGTATCCGGACGACTACGTGGATAACGCGTGGGCGCCCGAGGTGCACGAATACAACGGCAGATTCTACATGTTTACCACCTATTATTCGAGCAAGACCAATCACCGCGGCGTTGCGATATTTGCGGCGGATCATCCCGGCGATAAATTTGTGCTCCATTCTGCGGGGCACGTCACGCCGTCCGACTGGGACTGCATCGACGGCACGCTCTACATCGACGGCGACGGTCAGCCCTGGATGGTCTTTGTACACGAATGGACATCGACGGACGATCAGATCGGGCGCATGGCATGCGCCAAGCTCTCGGACGATCTGACGCACTTTATCTCCGAGCCGGTCGAGCTGTTTACGGCAAGGGATTCCGCGTGGTCGGCAGGGAACATCACCGACGGCTGTTTCATGTATACCACCGAGGAGGGCAAGCTCCTGATGATCTGGTCGAATTCGGATGCCTACGGCTACTGTGTGGGCATTGCCGAAAGTGAAACGGGTCTTGTGACAGGTCCGTGGAAGCAACAGGAAAAGACCCTGTACTCCAAATCGGACACCGGTTCAAAGGACGGCGGTCACGGCATGTTCTTCCGCGATGCCAAGGGCAATTTGTGGATGGCGATTCATTCGCCCAACAGCGGCAGTGAACGCGGCGTTCTTATTCCCATCAAGGAGAGCAACGGCACCCTTGTATGGGATACCCGCAACCGCGGTTACAGCGACTGAGGACTGCGGAAGCGCGAAATTTCATCGAATGCACATATGAGGCTTTTGTAGCCTACGGTGGCAACCCCCGAGATATCGAACGACGGTATCTCGGGGGTTGCTTGTTTTCGGAAGGGCAGGCTATGGCTTTTTGGTATGATGCGGCATGCGGGCAGGTGACTTCTGTGGGTTTGCGCAGACTTCGCGCCCCGCGTCGGGCGCGCGCGGCTTGCCGCGCGCGTGAGGGGATCGGCGGCAGGAGTGCAAAATCGGTCGCGCAGATGAGATTCGCCGCCGATCCCCGTCCGAGCCGCCGCCGAGGGCGGCGGCGACCGACGCGGGGCTTCGTAGGTGCCTCATTTCCGCATTTTTGCAAAGCCGAAGATGCATCATGGTGATGTATGCGGGTATGTCGGTCATGTGCGGGATGCGTTTGTTTTACGGCGGGCGACCACTGGTCGCCCCTACAACGTACATA
>ERZ825137.5741-NODE-5741-length-11295-cov-9.626601_pt1 | contig 11295 bp, 7 predicted proteins | sample MGYA00519873_ERZ825137 | MGnify/ENA primary metagenome ERZ825137 (study PRJEB31778, sample SAMEA3449190) | human gut metagenome | biome: human gut; feature: human-associated habitat; material: faeces | place: United Kingdom | collected 2010/2012 ... | reverse complement strand
AGTTTTTGGGTTAGCATCTGCACAGCCCTCCACAGGGTTTGTCGGGTGCGCCCACGAATCTCCACCTTCTCATATTTTGCATCAACAATCACTTTTCCTTTTAATGTCATAACGCCCCAATGTCTGGGAACCTGTTCAAAGGCGCAATAGGCACCGACAGGTTGCGCTATGCTGTGGTAGAGGGGTGGCACGATAACTTTACCATCTACCTTCACTCCCCATTTCTTTCCTGCCTGATACAATTCCACATGTCCTGTCTCTGACTTCTCACGCAAAAGAAGCATCTCGCTTGCTTCCATTTCCTTCTTTTGCAACATCATCTCATGATAGTATTTCTTACCAAGGCGAGGCATCACAACTTTCAAATCTTCATTCTCATTCTTGGGGTTATTGCGCCCGATATAGGTCTTCTTCATATTTGAATCCACCAAGTAGTAGTCCTGCTTGCTGTCCATGACAACAATATTTCGCCCATACAGGTTAGCACATAGCCAATATACATGCTCATAATCATTACGCAAAAAGCACACATCCTTACTCTCTATAGAATCCTTACGCATCAAACCATCACCGCCTTTATAATAGTACCATACCTGGCAACCACTTCCTACGGAATAATTATTGTGATATATCAAGTAATGCCCACGGTTCAACAGGTCATATTGTGAAGGGCGATAAGGTAAAGCAAAGTTCTCGTAGGTACGAGACCTAAAGAGACCATTATATTCGACGAACTCCCATTCATTAATAGTGATTACCTTGGGAGCATCCTTCGCATGAATGTCCTCGTCGATGACAACTCTCGCCAAGAGATCGTAGTAACACACAGTCTTTCTGCGAGGTCGATAGGATAAGATATTACCTCGCAAGAACTTCATTTCATAATAGTTGCCTGGTTCTATCACCTGTTCCCCTTGCCGGTTTACCACCGTCATCTTTCCATCTGGCAGCTTGATGATGGCAAAATCATCATTGCAATCAACAAACTCCCGATACAGCAACGACTGCATCAGTTCCTCATGGCTCATCACCATCATCATTTCCGAGTCTGGATTAATCTGAATATCGTCTTGCACCTTCAGGAAAAACTCTCTTTCCTTGGCTGTCTCCTTTTTCTTGCCAACTTTCAGTTTTCCCTCGAACATCGCATTCCAGTTCCATACTTGCGATGGCAACCCAAACACCCGATAGAGTCCCACATTATCTATAATCACGCAGTTCTTCTTTCCCTTAGCTACTCGCAATCCTCGTCCCACCATCTGCAGATATTTGGCAAGCGACAGCGTTGGTCGAGCCAACTGTACAAACTCCACATCCGGACAGTCAAATCCTTCCGAGAAGATGTCCACATTCACCAGTACTTGGATGTCACCTTTCTTGAAGGCTTCAATATCTTGTTGTCTTTCCGTGGCAGGTGTCTTCGAGTCTATGGCTATGGCTTTCACGCCATTTTCCTGATACAGTTTTGTGATTTTCTGAGCATGAGAAATATTGATAGCATACACGATGCCCTTTCTGTCTTTACCATATTCTTCCAAACTCCGATAGAGCCTTTCGATACTCGGTTTCTTATTCAGCAACATATCCATTTCCTTGTTCTGGTAGTCACCATCTGCTCCTCGCTTCTGCAAGGAGTCGATGAGCCGTTGCGTCACACCATCGGATTTGATACTCACGAAATCGTATGTCACCAATCTTCCCTTGCTGATAAACTCTGGAACACCCCACGACTGCACCAACACGTCAAACAGGTCTGTGAATCCCTTACCGTTCAATCGGCAAGGTGTAGCCGTCAGTCCCAGGAACTTAGCTTTCGGGACTCTCTCCCACATCTCCTTATAGGTCTTGGCAAGGGCATGGTGCGCCTCGTCAATCACTATCATTCCTGGTTCTTCCTCTATCTCGTCATAGTGTCTCATCAGCCACTGAATCGACATTGCCTTGACGGATGACAATAGAGAAGAGGTTTTTGATGAGGAATAGGAGTGGAACTTTCTTACGGTTTCGTCTATCTGCGAAACAAGTTCTCTTCTATGGGCAACAATCCATACTTTCTCCTTTGGATTGTTGCTCACAAAAGAGTCTATGACTGCTGTTAACAGGTATGTCTTACCTGTTCCAGTTGGCATTTGTGCCATCACGGACCGATGAAGGCACAACGCCTTCTCAATCCGTTCCTTCATATCCTCTTGGTAATCAAATAATTTGATTTCCTTCATTAACAATGTCAAAGAACCAATAATGAAGTTATACCAATTTCATAAATCCTATATACATCAAGGCATCGGCGATGCTCTGCTGTACTGGATTTTCCTTGTCCGAAGCCCATGAATATTTCGCTTGTATTTTGCGAAGTTCCTCACGTTTTTCTATATATTGCTCCTCCAGTTGGTTCAGAATCATTTTCGAGGCTTGCGACATAGGTATTTTGCCAGCCTCTCTGTGCATCACTTCCTGCAACTTGATGTTACATTCCGTCAAACTCTCCAATACTTTGCGATATTCCATCATGCCGGGAATATCACCTATCTGACTTTTCGTAGTATCTCTTAGTATTGTCCTTACGCAATCAGGCATAAATAACTTCCAAGTATTGCCATCCTCGTATGTCACCACCAAATGAACTTTTTGCATCATAAGATGCTTTTCGTTATTTCTTGGCACTTCAACACATTCATTAGATTTCAGATTGATAAGTTGGGCAATTAACTTCTGCTCGTCCATCGGGAGTTGGTTGACCGTATAGAAAGGATCATGCTGAAACAATGTGGCAAGTCCTTCTGCCATTTCACCTTTACGATAGGATGATGGCAAACTCACATTTATCAACCTTGCATGTTCTTGAATCACTTTCTTCGTATCGTATTCAATCATCATCGCCAAGTTGAGCTTATCTCTAAATGGTAATTTCTTCAGTATAACCATAGTATATGTTCTAAATCAAAATAATCAATTTTTCAGCAATCGCATCAAAGCAGGACGATTGCCGTAATTGTATTCTACCTCCTCCACAAAATCCAAGATAAGCTTCTTGGAAACCTCACAACAAGTGTACATACCCTTGATGTCATCCACAATATAGCCATAGCTCTTCGATTTTGCATAACTCAAGTGCTTTCGCAAATCATCAATAACATGCTCGGTATAAATAGCTTGGTCTTCCTCGCTCATATAATGCGCATACTTTTTGAAGAGATCCACCCGGCTGAACGACATTCTGTTGTCCATCAGAATCTTCAAGAGGCACTGATACTTCTTTTCCTCCACTATCATGTTGCACACTTCGATGCAATCATCATCCGTGATATGTGGAATATCTCCAAAGAGTTTCACAACAAAATCATCCCAATCCTCCTTGGCTACCAACTCTTTCAACTTCTCGAAGTAAGGTCGCTTGTCCACCAAGAACTGACGGAACAATCTGCGGTATTCCTCAATAATACCAGCCTTGTCATTACGCTTTTCCAAAATTCTGATCTTTTGCAAATGCCAAGACTCTGTGGTATTGTATCCATCATCTCCATACACAGCAATCGCTTTGTCTATCTCTTTCAAGGCATCATTCTCCAATCCCTTTTTGAGAAGTTCATTGATTTTGAAGGAGCAGACATCAGGTACATACTTGTATTCTTCAATGATTGCATCCGTTTCAGACTCTCTACCATGAGTCCGCAAATACTCAATCTTATTGATGAGCAACTTACCCAACTCCTCAAATCGGAATAGCGAACTCAACTGGTCAAAATTTTCGTCATTCACCAATCTTTTGTATTCGTATGTATGATGCTTTATCTGCTTGTCAAGGTCAGCGAGATAAGTATCTGCATCCGCCAATCGGAAGTTGATAGCCTCACAGATATGGTCAAAGAAGCAAAGGCAATAGTCATCGTAAGCCTCCATCTTCTCAATCTCTGCCATCTTTTTCTGTGCCATTGCCACACTCTCAATAGGAGTATTTTCATCCCTCAGCACCTGCGCTAACTCTTCCTCCACCCGATAGGTAAAGAAATCATCGCCATCACACTCTTGGTTGTTATACACTTCCAAGCGGATATACTCCTCAGCCACGAAGCGTAAGAAATCCAAGCCACTTCGCACGGCATTCTCATTTTCCTTGGCAACAACCAAGGAGTGAAATTGTTTATATTTTGTGTAGGATTGTATCATATTTATTTTATAAATTCTACAAATATCTTTTTCACATACACCAAATTCATCTTCCACCATTGCCAACAAAGTAACAGAGCAACACAAACAACAATACCAAACAATAACCAAGACCATCCCGTTATCACTATCAATATTATAGAAGAAAAGAGATGGCAAAAAAATAGATTTCTTGCCAATACTGACTGATAATAAAACTCTTGATATTTGTCTATTTCCGTTGCTTGCTTTGCTTGTGCTAAACTTTTGGCTGACTTTTCGTTATCTATATTTCCATTTTTAGGAAGATGAAGTTTCTGTCGTAAATCGGCTATCCTAACTATGCGGAATCGCTTAAAGGTACAATTCAATATCAATCGAGATGGACGCGGTAAGCCCAATCCATAAAGTATATATTCTATACCACCACTGATTATCTCATTGACATAGCCTATTATGAAAGAACCCAGAAGTAGCAAAACAATCAGTAGAGCTGATATTTTTCCCAAACTCTCACACATATCTTTGTCTATTTGATAGTGCGTTAAAAAACATCCCATACCAACACTACAAAGGATGTAAAATCCAGGTATTAGGATTTTCAACGTTTCTTGCCATCTATAACTCATATCTTCTCTTCTTTATTTGGTTCTACATATTTTTCATAATGGTATTCATATCCTGGTGGTGGATTTTTGAATCCTTTTAAGGCATCCTCATTTTCGGATTGTGCTTTCCACAAAGCATCAACAGGCAAAGAGACTATTTGTGTGGTAAACAAATCATGCCCTTCATGTTTATAGCTGTAACGCTCGAATTCATGTTTCACTGGCGTAAAACAAACAGAACCTCCGTAATGTCCAGAATTACAAATCACGACATTACAAAACACTAACCGTGAAATTGCCTCTGCCAAGAAATAAAAAGATTTGATGTCCTTGTTGTTTGCAATAATTAGAAGATGCTGTATGCGTCCTTTGTAAATTGCGTAACGCTCAATGTCATAAAAGTCTGCACAAATCGAAACTCCAAGCTTTCCATATCCAGCCAAATCTACAATATAGAATTCATTGCACGGACTGAAGCTCTTTTTCCATTTCTCACTAATGATTCTAATTTCTTCTCGTGAGGCAAAATGTTTCCCAAAATAGAATGATGTGGACTTTACTTTTCCAACATTCTTTTCATGAGGCCAATCTCGTGGCACATAGAATACAGCTTTATTTGCGACCTTGTCATTTTTGTATTGCTTGAAATCCAAACCAGCAATAACAATAGCACCTATTTTTTGAGCGTAACTTTTTATGCGAGATTCAAAATAAGTTGCTACTGCCAATTCTGGTATGACAACGATGTCTGGCTTGTTTGTTTCGGACATTTCTTGGAAAGAAGCAAATGCAGCTTGTATCTGTCTCCAGATGGCATTTGCTTCATATGCGTCCATTTGTGGAGAGTCAGCCCATGCTAAATGAGAATCTACAATTGCCTGTATAACACCGATTTTCAATAATTTTTCCATCAGATTTTTATCATTACGAGTTGACGTGTCTCATGGCGAGCTACAGATATTTGGTTTTCTTTCAATTCGGCAAGAGAAGCTTTTATTTCCTCATGCAATTCTTCAAGTGTTTCTATCTTGGCATCATTGACTTGTTGGGCACAAGTTACTCCATTCAAGATACTTTTCAGTTTAATGGTCTCTCTATTTTCCAATGACAAACAGGCAGAAATGATGTTGTAGTTATGAGAAGAAACCTTTCCCTTTTCCAGCAAACGATAAAGCACAGATTGCCACTCATATCCATATTCTGGCCTATTGAACACCCAAGGAAGTGAATATTCCTTAGTCAATAGTTGTAGAAAGATTATTCCCAATCCATAAATCGCTCCTATCATGGGCGCATAATCATTGGAGGCAAAAGTTGGATACCTGTACATTGTACTCTCAAAAGAATCTTTAGTGTCTACATTTATTTCCTTTTGTGGAGAAAGCCAACTGTCCCAGTCTTTGAATTTCAAACATTCTTCTCTCTTTACTAAAATCGAAGCAGGGTGAAGCGGCATTTCACCAATCTGCTCTATATTATCGCAATAATATTTTACAACCGATTTCATCATAAACGTTGCACAATATTCTGAACACAAGGCATTTCCTAAGATGTTAGCATCCTCTTTCTCCATTAATTTTACCTCTTTCATCCATTGCATTAAGGATATTTTGTTGTTTGGACTGGTCATTTTCTGTTTTGGTAATTCAAAGTTCTTAATAACATCATTCCCAGAATCTTGCCCCCAAACAGACAGAAGCAGGTTTTCTTTCTGTAGCCGATTGAGTTTTAATTTTGAAAAATCTTGTTTACCAAACTTGGATAGAGGAAAATGAGAAATACAAGTGAAAAGAAGTTGGACAAAATATTTAGAATTGACATCTGCCTTATTCAAATCTTCCATCAAGTAGTCTGTTACAAGCAAAAGTGGATTTGGTTTGTTTTTATTGAACCGCTCTATATGCCATAACAACCAAAATGAGGAATCCAAATTCATTCCATGATAATTGCAAGCATCCAAATAACCATTACCTCCTTCTTTTCCCTGATTTTTCTTCAATGAAATTTTAACTCGACCTACTAAGAACTTTGCATCCTCGTATAAATAATGATGTGTTCCGTCATATTTGTCATCTAAATTTTCAAATTGCGTCAAGAGCATTTCATCTACAATCTTCTTCCAAGGGTCTTTATATTTGTTTGTAGAAAGCCGTGAGATGGTCTTTAGCACCTGCAATGCCAAATGAATGTTCATCACAGAAACGATATATTCATATCCCAATAGATGAATATCCCCCTTTATCTGTATTCTATTCAAAATAGAATACAGTTTGTTTATCTTATCAGGCAAATGATAGATACAAAAATCCAATATCCTAAGCCACATCTTTGGCTTGTCTGGAATTTCTTTTATGGAATAGATTAACAGGTTAAATATCTTTTCTTCAATTTTTTGATTTTCCTTTCTTGATTCACCGATTGCGTTTCTAATGGCTTTATAATGTTTCTGCCCTTCCACGCCTACAATTTGGAGAGGTGAATCATCCAAAGTTTCAGGATAGTCTTCACCTTTAGTAAAAATCATGGAACGCAACATTTCTTTTGTTGCTTCATCTTTTTTCAAGGAAGAAACATATTCCAGCCATTGTTTCCGTAATTGACGTATCTTATCATAATCAACATTTATATCCGATGTCAAACGTGACAACATGGTACAGGCGAATGATGTTCTTGTCCCTTTCTTTATTTCCTGTTCAGGAAAATCCGTAACAAGTAACATTTGCAAATCCCTAAATACCATACTGAACTCATTGGAACTCAACAAATCCAATGGTATTCTCGCTATCTCGGATATTTTGTGTAATGTTTGTGTCAAAAGAGGTGTTGGATAGTGTGAATCAAGTTCGATTGGTTCCTTATCTGTCTTGGAATCGTTCACTTTTAGCCCTATTTTATCAAGCTCTTGTATGTACCAATTTTCCCATTCTGTTAATTTTCCAGCATTTTCTGACAAGAACAAATGGTCATCAACATATCTGAAATGTAAAATATGGCGTTTTTTATCCGTCCTTAATTTCTCTACTACTTTCAAGTCTAAGTCTAATAGATATAAATTGGCTAAAGCACCTGCAACTATCAATCCTGTTGGCAAGCCATCAAACACAACATCCTTATATAAATCCATTTGCTCCAATTCTTCATCGGAGAATAGTTGACCATCAAATCCATCATAAGAAATTTCAAACTTAGTGATAGTCTCAATCAATGCGGTGAAGTTTGGCTCATCTATAGGGAATGCCTTCAACAGTTTGTTCTTGATTCTTTCCATCTTTACCGAAGGATAGAATTTTTCCAAATCGATTGACATATAATATAGCTTAGGGTGATAACCATCTTTCGGAAAATAATCCTTTTCCAAATAAGGCACTCTGAAAGCCGAATTTACTTGTGCCTCATTTTCTGCGATAGTTTCAATTTGCGACTCATCACAAACTTCTTCATTTTTCTTTCCAGTGAAAGCCTTTCGCTTGATGCTTGCAGCCAAAACATGCCTATACAAAGGCCATCCTTGTGTCCATTTGCGGTAGAAATGTTTGGATGTAGTCCTGTAAACACCATAAATCCAATGTTTATTTTTATCTCTCCAAGTATTCAAATATAAGCGATTACCATAGCTCCAAGCAGGCATATCTTCCTCAAAGTAAGGTCCAAGTACACCATATACAGCCATCCATACAATCTGGTCCTCCACACGAATACAAAAAGATTGTCTGACACGAAGTTTCTCATTTCCATTCTCCCCTAAGACAACCTTTTTACCTTTTGGATAAGGAGCTGGTTTGATGGGGCTCATCTTGTAGGTTCCGTTTTTCATCTTCTCAGACAATTGGTCTATATTGTCCAGTAGATTAAACTTATAAGCAGCAAGTTCCAACTCGTCAAACCAAACATCACCATGATGAAAAGAGTTCTCTACTCTTCGCCATGCCAATATAAGGTTCTCTTTACTGCATATAGTCTCAAATATATTATTTTGTATTCTTCTCATGACGTTTATCCAAATAGTAATCCGAATAATCTTTATATTTCGTGTCTTTCCTGATATTATGAATACAATTACCTATTTTCTTCAATGTCTGGTTCATCTTTTCCAATAAGCCGTTCCCTGCCTTATCATTATCAACATACATAAACAAAGTCTTACCTCTCAGATATTCTGCAAACTCTGGACGAAAAGAACCAGCACCAGGTAAAGCGATGGCTTTCTTGCCTTCTGACAAAAAGGCAAGGCAATCCGTTACGCCTTCTGCCACATAAATTTTATCATACCTTTCCGAAGATTTTAGGATAGGTAAATTGAACATGATAGGACTGATACCTTTGCAGTTGTTGAATCTCCCGTTATCTCCCTTTTCCAACTTCCCAAGATAACGGCTTTGTATATTTTGTATTTGTCCATCCACATTATAATAAGGAAACAAAAGGCATGGTACTCTAAATACAGAATACAAACATTGCTGTTTCTCTATTAAGACGCCAGCCTTCAAGCATCTCTCTTTAGGAAATGCTGCGGTTATTGCTTTTATGAATTTGGCAGAGTCTGATATACTGCCTATCTTTAAGGACGAAACGACATCTTTTGAATATTCTCTTTCTGTAAACAGAAAATGTTTTGCTTGTTCAGACAATCGGGATGTGCTTATTATCCAATTCAATATTTCCACATCCACTTGTTGCGGAAGTAATTCTTTTGTAGAAGGTACAGCCCTCTTAATGGGGACTCTTTTTAATCTTACCTGTTGACTTTCAGGTATTGGTATGTTGAAATTCCGAGACAGCCAAACACAGGCTTCTTGAAAAGAATAATTGTTGTATCGTTTAACAAGTTCTATGCTGTGCCCACCAACACCACAAACATAACATTTCCACGAATTAGTGCTTTTCTTGAAATGTAAACTTGGATGATGATCCTGATGTATAAAGCAAAGAGCCAAATTTCTTGATACGGCTATTCCAAGTTTCTCCGCAACATCATAGACGTTCAACGCATCTAATTTTTCAACAATATGATTAGGTATATACACCATTGCATCATTACATCCTTATTATTGTGTCATGCAATTTTGTAGCAATGAATTTCTTGCAGTCTGCATTATTTTCATTATCATTTTTCATTACTATGTTTTGCCTTATACTGTTGCATTCTTTCTTTTAGATGCAACCTTTTTATGATTATGTTTTTATCCTCAACGACCTTGGCATACGCAGGATTATTTATCATCATGAACACACCGATAAAGCCATTCTTACTATTCTGAATAACATTCTTAGCACGTGCAATAGTAAGATTTATCCTGTTCAAATGACACTTATCCACTGTATATTTACCCTTTTTGCTTATGCCATGATACAGAATATCATTCCTTATCTCAATGTGCTCACTATATCTATCGAAATAAGGATTGACAAAAAGAAAATCTTCACCATCTGTTGGATAATCAGTGATCGTCATATCCTTTAATGATTTATTGGTGCTTTTTGATGTATTGCACAACCTACAGGAAAGTACTAAGTTTTGAGGAAGAAACATCCAATCCAACCGATTGCCCTTGTTGACTATGTGTTCTAATTCTGCCGTTGCATTCTCTTCATGTATCTCCATTCTACAGAATGCACAATATCCATTTTGCCTTTCACGAAGGTAATCACGTATATTTTCCTTGAAACCATCAAGCTCTTTGTCTGTCCACGATTTGGTAGAAAGCCCTTTACCTATAACTTTAGCTATTGCTTCCTTGTCTTCTGGCAACAAAGTATAAGGCTTGTCTATTATAAAATCTTCTTGTGAGTTCATAACAGAATTATTCCTCAAATGTTTCAATGATAGTTTCAATGATTTTCTTCATTGGGTCTATGTCATTCAGATTACCGACAATCTCTTTTAAAAAGCTGACTTTATTCTTTACATCTTCCATTTTCAGAGTGTCATTTGAAATACCATTCATCAGTTCTCCCACAATGCCAGCAAGATACCTGTTGCGTGTTGTGGAAACTTCAAAGACCTTCAACAACACTTCTTCAGCAGACCATCCGTATGTGTTGCTTTCTATTCTTTTTGATTCTATCAAGTTTTCTTCATCCTTGTATAGATGCAATACTTCTGAGCGTTTCATTGGAAGGTCTGACACCAAGAAATTACTATGCGTTGCAATCATCAGATGGCAGGATTGTCCTTTAAGACATTTGTCCAAGTAATCAATTATCGACATTTGCCATGAGGGATGTTGGCTTATCTCTGGTTCATCCATCAACACCAAAACATTCTGCTCTGCTACAGAAGCCACACTGATAATGGTAGCCAACATATTAAACTCTCCCGAACTCATGTCTATGCAAGAGACATAATCTTTTGATACCTTACGAAATGATATTTGGCTCAAATTCACAATGCCCATTTGCCTAAATTTATACAAGGCATAGACATCATGTTTCTTTGTCTCCAAATCATTATCGTCTATAAGGTCGATATTCATGCTTATGGTATCTTTGTGGCGCACCCGACAAACCCTGTGGAGGGCTGTGCAGATGCTAACCCAAAAAC
>ERZ825137.5737-NODE-5737-length-11308-cov-2.932196_pt1 | contig 11308 bp, 8 predicted proteins | sample MGYA00519873_ERZ825137 | MGnify/ENA primary metagenome ERZ825137 (study PRJEB31778, sample SAMEA3449190) | human gut metagenome | biome: human gut; feature: human-associated habitat; material: faeces | place: United Kingdom | collected 2010/2012 ... | reverse complement strand
AATCAGTCAGTGTAGCCCATAGAGATCCGCCAGAACGTGAGGCGACAGAGCAGAATTCGGTTCCTCTTGTGAGAGCAGGATTCTCTCCCTGCCGCCTTTCTGTTTTAGTGAATTAGTCGTCTCTGGCGGGTTTGGGATCATTCCCCCTAGGAGTCGATTTCATGAATATTACAGAGAAAACCGCCCGCATTTTTGACAGACAACCCAAAAACAGTTCGAGGACTCCCCTGAACAGTACCAAGAGTATGGCCATTGACGCATGTGCATTCGCAAATTTGAGCAGTATGAATGCAAGAAAATCGAGATAGCAAGAGACAATACAAAAGCTGAACGACCTGAATCAGCAGATGGCTACGGCCAAGGCTGAGCTGGGCAAGCCATTCCCGCAGGAGGAAGAGCTGCGATCCAAGAGCGCACGTTTGGCGGAGCTGGACGCAAAGCTGAATCTGGATCGTCCTGCCGCACAGGCTGAAAAGAAGAAGCCGGAACAGGAACGGTGATGTGAATGACGCTGTTTGAAAAAGTAAAAACCAACGTGACCACCCTTCAGGCCGCTGAGCGCTACGGCCTGAGGGTGAAGCGCGGGGGCTTGTGCAGGTGCCCGTTCCACAATGACAAGAATCCAAGCATGAAGATTGACACACGATTTCACTGCTTTGGATGCCAGGCGGATGCCTACCGCCATATTTGGCGAGGGGTGTTACATGGATTTATATTCTTCGCCAGGACGCCAGGAGTGCCCCATCAGCTGACGGAATAAGTCCCGAATTCCCATTAACACAAAACCAAGATGATTGGTTGCCCGAGCACCATTCTTTGGATTCTTCCAGTTTTCTGGTTTCACTTTAAGCGTACCATCAGGGTTCAACAAATCGCTTTCAGCCATCCCCGCACCATAGATTCCATCATAAGGGCTGGCTTCAATCAAGACAGCGTTCTCAGTTTTCAGCAGCGCATCCACAAGCATAATATCACTCTGGAATTTTCCAAGATACCCATGGAAAATGATTTCTCTCAACGCGTTATCCCAGGTTGTGGATTCAAATCCTGATACCAAACGGCCAAGGTCTTTACATTTCTTCGGGGAAGATTCCTCCATGATCAGACTGTAATGATACAGCTCCTTGAACAGGAGAGCCTTTTCAGACATCATATACTGCTCCGCAGTTAAATATGACCGTCCGTTTACAGAAGAAGGCATCCCCTGATACCATTGCGAGAAATAGTGATTTGGATACTCTTCGCCTTCGTGCCAGAAGGTAACATATTTCAACTGCGTTCCCTTTTTTACGGTATCGATCAGCCAATCGATATTATAACGGTTATAATACTTTACTTTGTGAGGGGCTATGGCTCCAAGGTTTCCAAGATCAATTGTCTTCAAAAAAGAATCAAATTCTGATTTCACTTACTAAATAACACCTCCATCGTATTATGTTCAATGTATTTTTTAACATCTCCAATATGATCGTCATGCGTACCTATTTCCGCAGCCAGATTCCCGGCGAACTGCGGGAATCGGCTGAGCTGGACGGCTGCGGCAATATCCGCTATCTGGTATCTATCGTGCTGCCGCTATCCGGAGCCATTCTGGCGGTCATCGGCATGTATTACGCCGTGGGTATCTGGAACTCCTATTTTGACGCCATGATCTACCTGAAGAAAAGAAATCTTTTTCCTCTGACATTGTTTATCCGTGAAATCCTGATTACCAACAACAGCACGGCCATGGATCAGATGACGGCTGATCTTTCTATGGGAGCGGAACTGGAGGCACGTCGCAATCTGATGAAGTATGCGGTGATTATCGTGTCCACTCTGCCTATGATGGTGATATATCCCTTCGTCCAGAAGTATTTCGTCAAGGGCGTGATGATCGGCGCAATCAAAGGGTAAGTTCTTTGACTCCGAGATGGAGTTAAGATATAATCAATTTAAGGAGGTTTTTCCATGAAAAACAACTGGAAGTCCCTGCTGGCCGGTGTGCTGGCGCTGGTGATGCTCCTGAGCTGCACGGCGGCTCTGGCGGCGGAGGATTATACTTTCCCACTGGTGGATGAAAAACTGACATTGACTGCTTTTACGCCTTTTTCTCCCCACATGACCGATCCGTCTACGAATCGAATGAACCTCACCTATGAAGAAAAAACCAATGTGCATATCGAGTGGACCCAGAGCCAGGAGTACGTTACCGATCTGAATCTGATGCTGGCTAGCGATGAGGATGTGGATCTGTGGCTGTGCCCTCTGTCCACCGATCAGGTGAACCTGATGGTGGAAGCGGGACGGTTGATGCCGCTGAATGATCTGATCGAACAATATGCGCCCAATATCAGCAGAATTCTGGAGGAACGGCCTGACCTGAAGGCAAATCTGACCGCTACGGACGGTAATATCTATACGCTGTTCGAGACGGACGTGGGCGTACATATGCCCAATCGCCGCAAGATGTTCGTCAAGGCGGATTGGCTGGAGGCCTACCGCGCTGTAGCCGGTGAAAAGGCCCCGTCGACCTGGAAAGAATTTGAAGAAATGCTGGTCTTCTTCCGGGATAACGACATGAACGGCAACGGCGAAAAGGACGAGATCCCGCTGATGGCCAGTACGCATAAGGAAGACGATCCCATTTATTACCTGATGAGCGCCTTCCAACAGATTTCCAACAACTTCTTCCATTTGGATGATAACGGCAAAGTGGTCTTTGAGGCGACGGCCGACACTTGGCGCGAGGGTCTGCGCTGGATGAATCACCTGTATGAGGAAGGGCTGTTCTACGCCGAGGAAACCTATGTGCAGGATCGCGATCAGTTCCGTGCAGTGGTCAATGTGGCGGATCCCACTCAGTATGTTGTCGGCGCTATCCCCACCTTCTGGGAAGGCCGTTTCGTGGACCTTTCTGTACTGGGCTACACGGACTTCATGCCGATTGAACCTGTTGCCGGTGAAGACGGTGTACGTCGGGCCACGATCACTCAGCCCGAAAACTTTAAAGCTATCTGCGCTATCTCTGCCAAGTGCTCCGATCCGGTGACGGCCATCAAGTGGCTGGACTGGTGGATGAGCGATGAGGGTTCCTTTGCTCATGCCTGGGGCATGGTGGAAGATACCGACTATGAGTGGGTAGACGCACCTTCCATCTCCGGTGAAGCCAAATCCATCAAGGCGCTGGCTGACTCCTACAACGACAACTTCCGGTTCGGCGAAGAAGCAACGCCCAAGATGGACAGTCAGAAGATCCGCTATGCCGCCACCTTGGATGAAAGCACTTTCAATACCAATAATTCCTATGTGCTCTATCGTGCCGGCAAGATGTACGAGCCTTATTATGTGCCGTCCAACGTTCCTGCGGTGGTCTGGTGTTCGGATACCGACCTGATCGCTGAAATGAACGAATACCGCAGCGTGATCAACGACATGGTCCGCACCGCCTATACTGAATTCATCCTGGGCCTGCGGGATCTGGACACCGAGTGGGATTCGTATCTGGCCGAACTGAATGACGCCGGCCTTGAGCAGTATATCGAGGACATGAATCGGTATTACGCCAACTAAACTTCCCATTAACGGTATGGGGCGTCTCCTGCGGGGACGCCCTGCCGTTGTATCACCGCCCATCCCGGAACAAAAGCTCGGAGGAACGCCAAGATGCAAACGATCGTTTCGGCAAAAGGAAAACGCGCGGGAAGCCCGAAGGTTCTGGTTCATTTTGCCCTGCCTTACCTGCTGATCCTGCTGATTCTGTTAGTGGTTTGCATAGCGATCTTCCACGTCACGTATTCTTCCCAGCTGGAAATGCGGATGGATTATTACAGCAGCACGATCTCTACCAGCCTGGAAATGGTGAATCGCGCGCTGACAAATGTGGATGGGCTGTATATGCAGCTTGCCCGATATAAACCCATTCAGGATGTGATGCTGGCTGCCGGAACACAAAGACCTCTGAAGGAATTGCTGAAGCTGCAGGACAATAGACTGAACTATCAAGACAGCACCCGCATTCTGGATGAATATCTGATCTACAGCAAGCGTTCAGGGGTTGCCATCACAGGGAAGAAAGTGCTGATGGACCCGCAGCGATCCTATGAGCAATTACTGCAGTATGGCGAGTTGAGCTTCGACGAATGGCGGGACACCATTCTGACCATGACGGTACGTGATCGCTTTTATCCGGCTGAAGAAGCCCGCGCCGGCTCGCCGGACGTCAAACGGTATCTTTTCTATGTGCGGCCCTATCTTGATTTGGGAAAAGGGACGCTTCTTGGGCAGGTCCTGATGTATTTGGATGAAAAAGAGCTTTTGTCCCTTATTCCGGTTGAAATGGAGCAGGACGGCGTTTTTGTTCAGCTGATCAGCAACGATCAGCTTCTGACTGGAATCAACATTGATCAGGAGATGCAGGAAATTCCTTTTCCGCTGGAAAAAAACACTCCCTACGTCCGTGCCCTTCTGAATGGCGTAAACTATTATATTACCTATCAGGACTCTGCTTCCTATCCCCTGCGGCTCCTGATCGGCGTTTCGGAAAACCAGCTGCGGTACTTTTGTCTGGAGCGCCTGACCGGCGTCTATGCCATTATCGCATTGCTGATGCTGCTTGTGCTGCTTGTGAGCATGTATACCATCATGCACAATCGCGCTTCGTTGATGGGCATTGGTACGATGGTGACCGGGCGTGGCAACATTCAGGATGTTCACCAGTCTTTCCGGCAGTTCTATAGCGACAATGCGGAGCTGAGCCAGCAGCTGGACGCGCAGCAACTTCGGCTGAGGGATGCCCTGTACCGGCAGTTGATTTACGGTTTTGAGTGCAGTGATGAGAAAATGGAAAGGCAGATGGAATTTGCCGGGATCCGTCTGGGAGAGGAAGAGATCCAGGCGCGGGCTGTTTATCTGCTGATCGACAAAGCGGAAGACAATCTGTCCGCGGACGAGACCCGCCGCCGCATTACGGAAGAAGCGCTGGAGCCTTATGGAGATCAGCTGCGCATCCTTCTTTTGGAAGAAGGATGCCTGTTGACGCTGCTCTGGTTCTGCGGTTCCGAGGATGATTTTTCTATTTTTAGAAACATTTTTGCGCAAATTCAGGAGGCCAACGGTTTTGAACTGCATTTTTATGTCGGAAGCCGTTTTACGCAGCTTCATCATGCACGTGATTCCTTCAGTGAAGCGCGTCGGCTTCTGCGCACGGATACCCGGCGGGAAGACAGCTTTCTGATCGTAGACGGCGGCAGCCGGACACTGGACGCATTTTGCTTTGGTCAACGAGAGGAAGAAAGAATGCAGGGGGCGATCATGCGCGGCGTACCCGACGAAATCAGCAATGTGCTGGATGAAATCTATGAAAGAAACTTCAAGCAGCGCGTTCTTTCTTCCCAGATGTGCCGACTGTTGTATGCCAGAATGATCTCCGCACTGGTCTGTCTGGACGCTCGCGTTCCGCTGACAGAGCGCGAACTGAGCGAGCTCCGGGGCGACCTGAATCCGGCAGATTTTTTTCGCGCTTACCGACAGCATATTGACGCCATGTGTGCCCTGATTCAGGCGGATAAATGTCAGGCTCACAAAGAACAGGATGAGCAGATGCTGCATTTCATTCATGAAAATTATACCGATAGTAATTTGAGCCTGACGATGCTCGCCATGCAGTACGGCCGTTCGGAATCCTATGTATCCAGCCGCCTGAAGGGGATCCTGGGACAGTCTTTTTCGACTTATCTGGAAAAACTGCGGGTGCAGGAGGCTAATCATCTGCTGCAAGAAACCGGCCTGACGATTTCCGAAATCAGCAGTCGCATCGGTTACAATAGCCCCAGCGCTTTTGGCCGCGCGTATAAGCGCGTCATGGGACTTACCCCCACGGATTATCTCAGAAGCAAAGCGATAAAAACGGAGGAACACTCATGAATTGGAATTTGAAAGAGGATGCTTTTTCCCGCACGCTGATCGCCGCCCATCGCGGCGTGGCCGGGGGAGATATTCCCGGCAATACGCTGGAAGCCTTCGACACGGCTCTTTGTCAAGGAGCGGACATGATAGAGCTGGACGTTTCCCATACCTCCGATGGGGAGCTGTTTGTTTTTCATCCTGGGATGGAGCCGGTTTTTCTGCACTCGAATCGCCTTTTGAAAGACATGACGGCCGACGAAGCCCGGAAACTATATTATTTCAATGGCGACGGCGCGCAGACGCAGAAAAAGCTCAGCACCTTTGACGAAGCGCTGGAGCATCTGAAGGGGCGCTGCTATATCAACGTTGATAAATTTTGGGAAAATGTGGAGGAAATCACCGGCACGATTCGCCGTCACGGCATGGCAGATCAGATTTTGGTCAAAACCGCACCCGATGAAGCCATTACCGACTGGCTGGAACAGAATGCGCCGGAGATCAATTATATGCTGATTCTTTCGGAGGAGGACCGGCACAGCGAAAGGATGCTTCGCCGCCATTTGAATTACGTTGGAGTGGAGTCCCTTTTTGCACGGGAAAACTGTCCCATTGCGGGCGAAAAATATGCCGAATGGATGCGCACTCATGGCCTGCTTCGATGGGGGAATGCCATCGTCTATTCCTATAAGGCAGTATTGGCAGCCGGCCATGACGATAATAGATCTGCTCCGGGACATATGGATGAGGGATGGGGCTGGATGCTGGAGCATGGCTTTAATATCATCCAGACAGACTGGCCTATGATGCTGCGCAGCTATATGGAACGCCGCTCAAGGTAAAGAAAGGATATTTCAGATATGCTTTATCCCAAAGAACCCTCGCTTTCTGCGGAGCTTTTCCGCCATCCGACGGCAGCATACCGAGCCGCGCCCTTCTGGGCATGGAACTGTAAGCTGGAAAAAGAGACGCTTGATCGGCAGATGCCCGTCTTTCAGGAAATGGGTATGGGCGGTTTTCACATGCACGTCCGTACAGGGCTGGATACCCCCTACCTGAGCGATGAATTCATGGAGCGCATCCGACAGTGCGTGGATTGGGCCGCAGCGCATGATATGCGCGCTTACCTGTATGACGAAGACCGTTGGCCATCAGGAGCAGCGGCGGGCATGGTCACGGAGGAAGAGCGCTTCCGGGCACAATATCTGCTGTTTACCCCGGAGCTTTCCCAGCAGGGAAAACTGCTTGCGGTCTTTGACGTGAGGCTGGATCGGAATGGATGTTTGGCGGAATATGCTGAGACCGCAGAAACGGAACCATGCCCTGGACGCTGGTTTGCCTATCGCTGCTATGAAGCCCCCCGAGGCCGTTTCAATGGTCATAGCTATGTAGATACGCTGAATCCGGAAGCTACCAGGCGTTTTCTTTCACTGACCCACGAGCGCTATGCGGCTGCGGTAGGCGAGGCCTTCGGCAGCACGGTGCCCGCTATTTTTACCGATGAACCGCAGTTTTCCAGAAAGCAGCAGCTTCGATTTGCCACGGAAAAAGCGGCGGTGAGGCTTTCGTGGACGGAAAGTCTGCCCAAAACCTTTGCAGAGGTATACGGGGATGATCTGACGGCCCATTTACCAGAATTGATCTGGGAGCTGCCGGAAGGACGAGTTTCACAATTGCGCTATCAGTATCATGAACACGTAGCGGAACGTTTCTCCGTTTCCTATGCGGATGTGCTGGGAGCGTGGTGCGCCGAACATGGCCTGCTGCTGACCGGACATATGATGGAGGAACCGACGCTGGAAAGCCAGACCAGCTGTTTGGGCGAGGCGATGCGATCCTACCGCAGTTTTACCCTGCCCGGGATCGATATGCTGTGCAGCCGGCGGGAATATACAACCGCAAAACAGTGCCAGTCTGCGGCTCATCAGTATGGCCGCGAGGGCATGATGAGCGAACTGTACGGCGTTACGGGCTGGAGCTTCGATTTTCGTGGGCATAAACTGCTGGGAGACTGGCAGGCAGCCTTGGGCGTAACGCTTCGGGTGCCGCATTTGAGCTGGATGTCCATGGAGGGCGATGCCAAGCGCGATTATCCGGCCTCGATTTTCTTTCAGTCGCCATGGTATCGGGAATATCCCCTGATTGAAGATCACTTTGCCCGGGTCAATACGGCGCTGACGCGAGGCAAACCGCTGGTGCATGTGGCAGTCATTCATCCTATTGAGAGCTACTGGCTCCACTGGGGGCCCATGGACCAGACGGCTGCCGTTCGGGAACAAATGGAAGCGCATTTTCAACAGGTAACAGAATGGCTGCTATTCGGTGGGATTGACTTCGATTTTTTGTGTGAATCTCTGTTGCCGGAGCTGTGTCCTACGGGCGGCGCTCCCTTGAAGGTGGGCGAAATGACCTACGACGCGGTGATTGTGCCGGGCTGCGAGACCCTGCGCTCCACAACATTGGAACGACTGGAAGCCTTTCGGCAGGCAGGCGGGCGGCTGATTTTTCTGGCCGAAGCACCGACGCTGGAAAATGGAGCTCTTTCCCGGCGCGGAAAAGCACTGTGGGAACGAAGCGTACATGTGGCCATGGAGCGAACGCTGCTGCTGGAAGCCCTGTCCCCACTGCGTGAGGTGGAACTGCGGGATGCTTCCAGCGGACAGATGACGAATCATCTGCTCCATCAACTCCGGCAGGATGGGGACGGCCGTTGGCTTTTTATTGCAAATGGAAAAGAACCCTATAACCTCGACATTTCGAGCAGAATGTCTCTGCGTATTATCCTGCGGGGAAAATGGAAGCCCACGCTCTGGAATACGCTCGATGGCTCGACAGTACCCGTCCCTCACCATACGGAAAAAGAAACAACCATTGTGGAGGTGAATCTTTACGACTGTGACAGTCTGCTGTTTCACCTGGAACCTGTGGAAAGCAGCGCATATGTTCCCGATGAGTGCGTCCGACCGGCCATGCAGCTGACGGTTCCGCCTTTGGCAGCACTTCGGTTGGAGGAACCCAATGTGCTGTTGATGGATCAGGCAATGTATGCGCTGGACAACGAGCAGTGGCAGCCAATGGAAGAATTGCTGCGAATCCGGCAAAAACTCCATCGACGTCTGGGATGGAAGACCAACGAATGGCAACCGTGGCGGCTTCCGGCGGAAAAACCGGAACATACAATTCGGCTGCGTTTCCGCTTTCACTGCGCACAGGCCATGTCCGGTTGTCGGCTTGCCATGGAAAAAAGGGGGGAAGTATCGCTTTGGCTGGATGGACAACCTATTGTTCCTATCGAAAATGGATGGTATGTTGATCCCTGCATCAAAACGAGCGAGCTTCCCTGCCTGAGCGCCGGAAGTCATACGCTGGAAGTGATAAGACCCTTTACACCGCGCACCTGTTTAGAATGGGTTTATCTGTTAGGAAACTTCCGTGTGAAGCTCTCCGGGCGGTTGGCGATGCTTGAACCTGTTCAGGAGGAAAAAGCCGGTTATGCCTCGCTGACGGAGCAGGGAATTCCATTTTATGGCGGCAACGCATCCTACGTCTTTGATATAGAGACGCATGGCGGCGCGCTGCGTCTTCGTGTTCCTCAGTGGCGCGGCGCGTTGATTGCTGCAAGCATAGATGGGCAGGATATGGGACGAATCGCCTTTCCGCCATACAGTATAGAAACCTCCCCGCTTCCCGCTGGCATGCATCAGATCTGTTTGAAGCTGTTCGGCACACGAGCAAATACGTTTGGCCCGCTGCATCTGGCGGATGAAAAAGAAACCTGGATCGGCCCCGGCGCATGGTGCAGCAGCGGCGATGCATGGACCTATGAATATCGCCTGAAGCCTTTTGGAATTCTGTCGTCATCCCAGGTGGAAGAAATAGAGGGAAGCGTTAGAAAAAGCTGTGCCAGAAACCAACACGGTTAGAAATGAACATTGGTTTCCAAAAAGATAAACAAAAGAATAACTTTGAGCAGCAAACGACCTCGTTCGGAATTTCGGACGGGGTCGTTCTATTTGGAAAAAGAAAACCATCAGCTATGCTGGTGGAATATAAGCCGGCTGCGTCTCATCCATGAATACAGATGCTTGAACTGTTTGGCTGCCTCCTTGTCATCCTTGGAGGCATAGAACAGGTCCAAAGCCTGGACAATCCGGAAGGCGCGTCCGGTCTTCGGATAAGCCTTGGAGAGGGCTGCCAGCCTGGTCAACTGTTCGCTGTTCATTCTGCTTTGCGGCGTCATGAGGAAATGCCGGTTCAAAAACAAATCCTTCTTGTTGTTGGTTTTCTTCTGCTCCTGTTTCCTGACTTTGTCCAGCGCATCAGTCAGAACCTTCTTCACATGGAACTTGTCAATGATCTGTTCAGCATCGGGGAAGTTTTCCCTGACACCGGGCAAGTAGCTCTTGGACATATCGCTGGTAACAGCAGTAATGTTGGAAGCCTTTCCACCATGCTGTTCAAGCTTCTTCCGCATGGCGGTTACTGCTTCCTTTTTGCGGCCGTCCTGGACGTCGAAGACGCGGCGCTTCATCGCATCAATGGTGACGGTCACATAATCATGACCACGCTTACGGGATGTTTCATCGATTGCCAGTTTGGTAACGTCGCTCAGGTCAAGCGTTTCTACTGCCTGATTCACCCAGTATGAAAGGATAGATGCCAGTGTCTTCTCATTACAGCGAAGGAGCCGGGATGCTTTCCTGCGCGGAACATCCGCCATGATCATCATGGCATATCCTTCGAATAGCAGGGGGGCTGTTCTGCCGTTCAAAAGGTGCTGTGACTTGCTGGACGCCACAGTTGTCACATTTAACTCGCGGACGTTTGCAGTGAACATAGCACGGATAGAACAAGCAGTCAGCATGACGCCATGAACGCTCGGTGGGTTCATACCCGTAACGCTTTGTCGGACCACCACAGTGAGGGCAGGCAATGACTGCATCCTCCCGGATTCCGACATGGACATCAATCACGTTCTTCACAGGATCAAACTCAGCTCCTGTGATGTACCACGGCTCATCCAGATCGAGTGAGCCTGCCAACATACTTTCGAAGCCTTTAACCATCTTCATCACCCGTGGATGATTATACCATAATTATCGGGTTTCCACTAACTTTGGAGTAGAGCCTAAAAACCGTTGTATTTCATATCATTTTTCTCCCGTGATTTATTCACAGACCCGAAAAACGCAGCCCAGCCGCCGAAGTGATAGACCATCGTCGCGTCCATATATAGCCCGGCAGTCTTGCGGTCGGTACATTCCGCCATGCTCCGGCGGTAGCTGTCAAACTGTGCGGAGATCAGCTTTTGCTGATGTCGTTGCCGCTTTACTTTCTTCCCACCAGTAATGTTGAGCCGCGAAGCATCAGGCGTCTGGCTTCTTTCGGCGTCATAAAGCTGCCGTCGGTTGTGTCGATCAGTTCC
>ERZ825137.5732-NODE-5732-length-11313-cov-6.529312_pt1 | contig 11313 bp, 7 predicted proteins | sample MGYA00519873_ERZ825137 | MGnify/ENA primary metagenome ERZ825137 (study PRJEB31778, sample SAMEA3449190) | human gut metagenome | biome: human gut; feature: human-associated habitat; material: faeces | place: United Kingdom | collected 2010/2012 ... | reverse complement strand
GTGGTGGACAGCTTATTTTTAGGTTCGAAAGACGACTTATAAAGTGTCCTGCTGCCACCCAGATACCACTTCCATAGGAGCTATGCACCGCATAGGAGTTGGTAATTCATTCGCAAGAAAGAGATGGAAAAAAAGTGGAGAGTTTTTTAAACTAAAGGGACCTATCAATGAAAGAATCTTAATATTTTGTCGGAGGTTTTTCTATAATTATTCCCGGTATTAGATGAGATGGAATTTGTTATAATTAAAAAAATTCAGAGAAAATAATATGGTATGAGGAGATAAAAAATGACAGCAGCTTATCAGACAGGAAAATATCGAAATGTATTTTTGGAGTGCGGATATTCTAAAGAGGAAATTCAAGAGAGAGTAGAGAAGACCTTTGAGACTATTTTTTATGGAACAGAAGAAGAACGCTTTTACCATGAAGTCGGAGAAGACATGGCGTATGTGGAAGACACAGGAAATCACGATGTCCGAACAGAAGGAATGTCTTATGCAATGATGGTGTGTGTACAGATGAATAGAAAAGAAGAATTTGACCGTCTTTGGAAATGGGTTCGTACTTATATGTATATTCCGAAAGGACCTGGAAAAAATTATTTTGCATGGTCGTGTGGCACTGATGGAACTTGGAATTCAGATGGACCGGCTCCGGATGGAGAAGAATTTTTTGCGATGTCTTTATTCTTTGCGTGGAGAAGATGGGGTGACGGAGAAGGAATTTTTGAGTATAGTAAAGAGGCAAGGGCAATCTTAAAAGAATGTGTACATAAAGGCGAACCGGGGCAACCGGGTGATTCTATGTGGGATGCGAAAAACCATTTGATTAAATTTATTCCAAACTGTGATTTTAGTGACCCATCTTATCATCTCCCTCATTTTTATGAATTATTTGCAAAATGGGCAAATCCCGAGGATAGAGAATTTTGGAAAGAGGCAGCAAAGGCAAGTCGCGACTATCTTCATAAAGCATGTCACCCAAAAACAGGTTTATCGGCGGAATATGCGGATTATGATGGAACTCCTCATAAAGGGCATCAGGAGATTTTTGGACGTCATGATTGGTATTATAGTGATGCTTATCGAACGATTGCAAATATCGGACTGGATTATGAGTGGTTTGGAGTAGATTCCTGGCAGGTAGAAAATGCGAATCATCTTCAGAAATTTTACTGTGAGGACCAGAAGCTACATTGGGATGGAGTATTTTTAACAGATGGAACAAGACTAGAAGAGAAAGCATTGCATCCGGTGGCAATTATTGCAACGAATGCTCAGGCATCTTTGGCAGCAAATGGTCCGTATGCAAAAGAATGTGTAGAGAAATTCTGGAATACACCGCTTCGCACAGGAGACAGAAGATATTATGATAATTTCCTTTATATGTTTTCAATGCTTGCTTTGTCTGGAAACTATCGAATTTATTAATAATTAGGATTTGAATAAAACGTAATATTTTGTCGGAGTTTTTTCTATAATTTCTCCCGGTGTTCTAAAGAGTGTAGTCTGTTATAATAAATGAAATTAAGAATGAGACTGGGGAGAAAGAAAGATGCAAGGTCCAAAAGCACCGAAAAATCCAGAGAAAAAAAGACCGTATTTTTATATTATGAGAGAAAAAGAAATTTTTAGTTCCAGACAGGAGGATGGAACAGGAATTCAATATATTTATGAGAGTGATGGACGATTAATAAATAGCGCACAGATAGCAGGTAATGTTACAGATAAAGAGGAGTTAAAGCTTTTAGAGACAGTAGAAGGGTTTGGAAAACTGGTCCATAGTATCGGAATTTTTGTAGAAACAGAGAATCCGGAAGAAGAAATAGAATTTATATTTCAGATATATGGAAAGAATGACCTCTATGGAGGAGGAACAAACCTAAAAACGAAATTAAAAGGCGATGGAATGGAATATAAGATTTTGTTGTCAGAATATCAATGGACAGAAGACGATAATATTCCGGGACAGATAAAATTTATATTTCAAACTCCGGAAATAATGGGAAAAGCAAGTGTAAAACTTTATTTAAACGATGGATATGATGCCCCAGAACAAATAGAAGATGAAACCGTAAATATTAATTCAGAGCAGTACAGTCAAATGGTTCGCAGCTCATTGTTAAGTATGGGGAATACTTTCCGGATACAAAAAGCAATCCAAAAAGCAAAATCAGGCAAGCCTGTTACTTTAGCATACATTGGAGGTTCTATTACCCAGGGAGCAGGAGCAACGCCGATCCATACGGAGTGTTATGCGTATAAATCGTGGAAGATGTTTCAGAAAAAATTTGCAATAAAAGAAAATGTAAAATTCATAAAAGCAGGTGTAGGAGGAACTCCATCGGAGCTTGGAATGTTACGGTTTGAAAGAGATGTATTAAGGGAAAATGAACAGCCGGATATCATTGTCATTGAATTTGCAGTGAATGATGAAGGAGATGAAACAAAGGGAGACTGTTATGAAAGCCTTGTACGTAAAGCTTTGAAGCTTCCATGGAAACCGGCAGTTATTTTGCTGTTTTCAGTGTTTGCAAATGACTGGAATCTTCAAGAACGTTTGATGCCTGTTGGATTAAGATATGATTTGCCAATGGTCAGCATAAAAGATGCAGTAGTGCCTCAGTTTAAAAACAAAGAAAAACAAAGTATAACGAAGAATCAGTTTTTCTATGATATGTTTCATCCGAGCAATTTGGGACATACCATTATGGCAGATTGTCTTAGCTATTTTTTTGAACGATGTGAAGAAACAAAGGGATTAAGAAAAAATAAATTTGTAACAGGAATCTTTGATGAGGAAACATTAGAGAGAAGGCTTCTGGAAACACCTGTCATTGGAAATAGTTTCGAGTCAGTCCACCTGATAGATAAAAAAGATAGTTATGTAGGTGCGAAGATTGATGAGGGAGGATTTGTACATTGTGATAAAGAATTGCAATGTGTAGAAATCGATGATTCTTTAATGACAGTGCCAGAGTTTCCGCATAATTGGATGTATAATGGAGATTCGCCGGAAAATGCATACTTTGAGATGAAAATAAGCTGTAAGGCGTTATTATTGATATTTAAAGATTCAGGAGAAACAAATGTGGGAAAAGCAGATGTTTGGGTAGACACAGAATATTGCCTGTGTGCAGACCCACATATCAATAACTGGCTTCATTGTAATGCGGTCATTTTATTCAATGAAAAAGAAACGAAAGAACATATTGTCCGAATAGAGATTCCAAAGGAAGAAAGAGAGAAATGTTTTACAATTCTTGGATTCGGATATGTGAAATAGGAGGAGAAGAAGTATGGTAATTGCAAAGAATCCAATTTTAAGTGGATTTTATCCAGACCCATCTATTTGTAGAGTGGGGAATGATTTTTATATCGTAAACTCTAGTTTTGTATATGCACCTGGAGTTCCGATTTTTCATAGTAGAGATTTAGCACACTGGGAGCAGATTGGAAATATTTTAGAAAGCAAAGAGCAGCTTCAAGTTGAAAAAAGCGAAATTTCGAGAGGGATTTTTGCTCCGACGATTCGCTATCATGAAGGGCTTTTCTACATGATTACAACAAACGTAAGCTATGGAGGGAACTTTATTGTTACTGCAAAGAATCCGGAAGGACCATGGTCAGAACCATATTATTTAGGAGAAGAAGCAATAGGAATTGACCCAAGTCTGTTTTTTGACGATGATGGTAGGTGTTACTATTGTGGCACAAGGCCGAATCCGGAAGGGGTACGCTACAACGGAGACTGGGAAATCTGGGTTCAGGAACTTGATTTAAAGAGTATGAAACTGGTCGGCGAGAGTATGGCAATCTGGAAAGGGGCTGTAAAGGGAGTCATCTGGCCGGAAGGACCTCATATTTATAAGATTGGAGAGTATTATTATCTAATGCATGCAGAAGGTGGAACAGGACCAGAACATAGCATTAGTGTAGCAAGAAGTAAAAAACTATTTCAGTGGTTTGAAGGCTGTCCTAGAAACCCGATTTTTACACACAGAAATCTGGGAATGGATTACCCGGTTGTCTATGCGGGACATGGAGACCTTGTGGATGATGGATATGGAAACTGGTATGTAGTAATGCTTGCATCAAGACCGTGTAAAAAACATAGCAGCATGGGAAGAGAGACTTTTTTGGCGAAAGTTATCTGGGAAAACGGATGGCCGGTTATCGCCCCACAAGTTGGACGGCTTGAAGATTTTGTTGAGATTCCGCTTGAAGAACATCGTTTTGCAAATGAAGTGACTTCTTCAGATTGTATTCAGTTTTGGGAAAATGAGTTAGATGAAAGACTAGTAGGAATCGAAAAACGAGATGAAGAAATTTATTCTCTTTCAGAGAGAAAAGGAATGTTACGATTATACTGTAGAAAAGAGAAAATTTCAGAAAAAGACTACAGTTCCTATTTGGGATTAAGACAAAAAAGTTATCGTTTTGAGGTGGAAACAGGGATTGAATTTGAACCGAAGGCAGAAAATGAAACAGCAGGAGTGATTTTGTATCAGAACCATGAAAATCATTTAAAGTTTGAAATAAAACAGGTAGAAGGGAAAAAAGTATTTGAAGTAAACTCTTATATTCATGGGGAAGAGACAAAACTTTCAATAGTTGATATTAGTAAGTGGCAGGGAATTTTAAAAATTATGATTCAATGTCATGACCAGGAAGCCAGAGTATGGATTGGAAAAGAGAAAAACCTTAAACCGGTTGCAGAAAAGATTCCTCTTACTGCGTATACAACAGAAGAGGCAGGAGGATTTGTAGGGTGTACGGTAGGAATGTATGCGTCTTCAAATGGAAAACAAAGTGAGAATTATGCGGATTTTGGTTGGTTTTATTTGAAAAATATGGATTGATTAGATATAGGATTTTTGACTAGGGAGCAGAATTTTTCTGCTCCCTGAAGTGGTTTTAGAAAAAAGCAGGAGAAAGAAGAAAATGAGAAAATTATTGCATCGGATAGAAGAAGGGATGGATAACTTAAAAATTAAAAAAAAATTATACATGCTTTATCTCATATGCGTTTTAATCCCCATTATTATCACGGATAGTGTTATCTTTTTCATTGTTAGAAGTTCAGAACAGGAAAAACAACAACATGAGATGGCAAATATTGCAAATGCAGTAAGCTATAATATCAGTAATACGATAAGCAGCATAGGGGAAACAGCAAAAAGTATTTATACCAGTAAATATATCAATTCGTTTTTGATGCAAGAATATGAAAGTGCTCCGGAATATGTGTTGACTTATCAGGAGTTTTTCAAGGACCATTTACTTGAAAATATATTAGGAATGAATAATTTAGTATTTACTTTTTACACAGATAATGAAACAATAGTAAATGGAGGAAAGGTAAATAAGATTGAAAATATCAGAGAAACAAAAGCGTATCAAAGCTTAGTCGAACAGAAAAAAAGCAAAGGGATTTTTTTCGTATATGATGAGAGCAGAAACAAAATATCAAAAAAAAGGCAGATTGTTTTCTTGCAGAAATTAGATTTCTATTCACCGAATAAAGAAAAAATATTAAAAGTAGAGTTGGATTATGGAAAAGTAAGCGACGAACTAAAGAAAATGAATTATGATAATGAAGTTGAAATTTTAAATGAGGGAAGAATTGTGCTTTCCAATAAAAAGCATGGAACGGAAAGTGAAAATTATGAAAAAGTAAAGAAAAGGAGTAAATACACTTATTGTCAGGAGGTAAATCTTTACGGGACAGAACTTGAAATCCGTATAGATGAAAGTGAGAAAACCGGGTGGGATAGTCTTATGAATAAATTCCCGATTATATTATTACTTATTTTTGTAAATGTAATACTTCCGGTTTTATTTGTTTATTTAATCAATCGTTCTTTTACCAAAAGGATTACAAAATTAAGTAAAGTATTTCAGTCCGTAAATAATGAACAACTGATTTATATGTCAGATGAACGGGGAAAAGATGAAATTGGAAGTATGATTTGCAACTATAATCGTATGGTAGAGAGAACGAATCATTTAATTGAAACGGTGTATAAAAGTAAAATCAGAGAACAAGAGATTATAGTAGGAAGAAAAAATGCAGAGTTACTTGCATTGCACAGTCAGATAAATCCTCATTTTTTATTTAATGCGCTTGAAAGCATCCGGATGCATAGTATTTTAAAACAAGAAAATGAAACGGCAGATATGGTAGAAAAACTTGCATTAATGCAAAGACAGTATGTAGAGTGGGGAGCAGACTGTGTGGAAATAGAACAGGAAATTGAATTTGTAAAAGCATATTTGGCACTTCAAAAATATAGATTTGGAGAGCGATTAAATTATGATATAAATATAAGTCCAAAATGTGAGAAGAAAATTATACCAAAACTTACTCTGGTTACATTTGTAGAAAATGCATGTGTACATGGAATTGAAAGTAAATCCTCTCCGGGATGGATTTTTGTAAGAATCTATGAAAAAAACGAAAATTTATATATTGAAATAGAAGATACAGGGAATGGAATGAGCGAAAATGAGTATCAGGATTTACAAAATAAAATGCAAAATGCAAGTATTGAAATGCTGAAAGTAAAAGGAAGAGTAGGGGTGATTAATGCTTGTTTAAGACTGAAAATAGTTTCAGATGATAAAGTGAAATTTACGATTGAAGGAGAAGAAGGGGTAGGAACCATGGTTATGATTCAGATACCTGCTGAATATGTATGAGGAGGAAAATTAAGTGTTAAGAGTACTATTAGTGGATGATGAACCATTTATTCTGCAAGGAATAAAAATGCTCATTGACTGGGAACAGGAGGGATTTGAAATTGCAGGGATGGCTGCAAATGGGAAAGAGGCAATTGCATTTTTAGAACAAGAAGAAGTAGATTTAATTATTGCAGATATTCGAATGCCAGAGATGACAGGACTTGAACTTTTAGAAACCATAAAAAGAGAAAAATTATCCAATGCTTATTTTGTGATTTTAAGCGGCTATGCCGATTTTGAGTATGCGAGGAGGGCAATGCAAAATGAGTGTACGGAATATCTTTTAAAGCCTATCGACCGTGAAATGTTACTTAAGTTACTGGAAAAAGTTTATACAATGCGAAGTCAGGATAGAGAATTGGATAAAAAGCGAAAAGAGCAGGAAAAAGCTTACTTTTCCAGAAATGTAATTGCACTGATTCATGGAAAATATGATGATTTCAATTTGGAATATGTAAAACAACATATGAAGAATATAGAGGGAGTTCGTTATGTTGAAATTCAAAAAGCACAATCCGAGGAAATGGATGAAAGTATAGAAAAAGATATGAGAAATTTTCAAAGAGAATTATATCAGTGCTGCATTGAATTTTTAAAAGAAGATGCAAACCATTGTGTGTTTGATGTATCTGCGAATGAAAAAATATATGATATTGGTCTGATTTTTGCAGATGGGATGGCGCAAAAATTAGGATTAGATGAAAGAGCTTATCTGGAAAAGTTTTATCAATATCTGGTAAATAATATGAAACAGCCACTGATAATGTTGGTTGGAAAGAAGGTTTCAGATATCAACAGTATTTCAAAGTCTTATGGAAATACCTGTATGCTTCGGTCCTTTCAGGGATTTCGGGCGCAAAAATCCATTTACTTTTACGAAGATGAGGTGCAGGTATCCTGTAATAAGATTGTATTGTGTAAAGAAAGTCTGGACCGGTTGATTGGGACAATCGAGCAAAATAATTATATAGAAATAAAAAAGGCAATTGAGTTATTTTACCAGGAAATGGGAAATATGGGAATGAACAGTGAGACCATGACGCTTAACGTCAATTATCTTTTATTTCGCTTGATTCATCTTGCAAGCGAGCAGGATGATGATGTGAATCAACAGGAAATTTTAAGATTAATCAGTGAGAGCAGTTTTGAAAGTGGAATTATGCGAGGAAGTAAAGCGCATCTTGCAAGTTTTGCATGTGAATATGCAGAGTACCTTTTTCAACTTAGAAAGAATGTTTCAAGAGGAGTTCTTGGTATGGTAGAAAAAGAAATCCGTGAGAGTTTTGCTTCTAATCTTACTTTAAAAGGGCTAAGTGAAAAATATTATGTAAATAGTGCATATCTGGGGCAGTTATTTAGAAAGAAATATGGACAGTCTTTTAAAGATTATTTAAATAATTATCGGATTGAGCAAGCATCGAATCAGCTCATCCATACAGATAAAAAAATTATACAAATTGCGGAGGAAGTAGGATATCATGACCTGGATTATTTTGTGAATCGATTTATTCAGGTGAAAGGCTGCACTCCGGCAAGATTTAGAAAACAAATGTTTGAAGAATAATAAAAAGCAGGATAAATTATAGAACAAATAAAGAAAAACTATAATTTATCCTGTTTTTGACTATAATTTCTCAGATGGTTTGTAAAAAGTGAAACAAGTATAATAAATATATCAATAAGGAGGTACTTACAGTATGAGAAGAAAAGTAGTTGCAAGTGTACTGATAGGCACGGTATTGGCTGCCACATTATTTACTGGATGCGGCGGCAGTGGAAAAAGTAAATCAAGTTCAGATGAAGGAGGAGTAAAAGAGTTTACTGCCTTTTTTGCAGTTCCGGGTTCGGAAATTAATGATGATAATGAGATTCAGGAACTGATTGCAGAAAAGACTGGAGCAAAAGTAAAAGAAACTTGGCTGACAGGACAGACGGATGTAGAAGCAATTGGAACAATGATTGCAGGAGGAGAGTATCCGGATTTTATTGAGGGAGGAAATGGAACACAACAGTTATATGATGCAGAAGCGCTTGTTCCATTAGATGATTATCTGGATGACTATCCGAATATTAAAAATTTATTTACAGACCTTGAATGGGAAAAATTAAGACAGGAAGATGGTCATATTTACTGGATACCACAGTTTAGCTGCATCAAAGGTGAAGAAAAAGTCTGTACTCATAATGATGAAGCATTTTGGATTCAGGCAAGAGTATTAAAATGGGCTAACTATCCAGAAATTAAAACAATGGATGACTATTTTAATCTGATAGAGTCTTATAATGAAGCAAATCCTACAATGGAAGATGGAACAGAAAATATTCCGTATACTATTTTATGCGATGACTGGAGATATTTCTGTCTGGAAAATGCTCCAATGTTCTTGGATGGATATCCAAATGATGGTTCTTGTATGGTAGACCCTGAAACTCAGAAAGTTATGGATTACAATACAACAGATACTGCAAAAGCATATTTTGGAAAGTTAAATGAGGAGTATAAAAAAGGAATTGTAGACCCGGAATCATTTACTCAGAGCTATGACGAATATATCTCAAAACTTTCTTCAGGACGTGTACTTGGAATGATTGACCAGTGGTGGGATTTTTTAAATGCAAATGATGCAATTAAACAAGCCGGACTGGATAAGCAGGGCTGTGATTATATTCCGGTTCCTGTTACAATTGATGGGCGTGATAACCAGTGGCATAATTCCGGTGGAGCATTTAATGCATCAAGTGGACTTGCGATTACAACAAGCTGTGAGGATGTAGAAGGTGCATTACAGTTTGTGAATGATTTACTTTCACAAGAAGTACATAACTTACGTTTCTGGGGCGTAGAGGGTAAAGACTATGAAGTAGATGAGAACGGAGAATTTTACAGAACTCCGGAAGAAAGAATGCAGGTATCCGATACTGCGTATAAAGCATCACATATGTGCAGTTATTCTTACTTACCACAGTATACAGGAACAAGTGAAGATGGAATAAATGCAAATAAACCAGATGGACAGGCAAGTGAATTTTTCTCAGGCTTAAATGATGATATCAAAGAAGCATTTGAGGCGTATGGAGTAGAAACTTATGTAGAGATGCTTGGTACAAATGATGCACCTGGAGACTGGTATCCAATGTGGAGTTATTCCAATAACTTTACAACAAATACCGACGGTGGTGTAGCATGGACAAAAATTGGAGAATTGAAACATGAAAAACTGCCACAGGTTGTAATGGCAAAAGATTTTGACGGTGCATGGAGCGAATATATGAAAGCATATAGCGATTGTAAACCGGAAGATTTTATTAGTGAATTACAAACAGAATTAGACAGAAGAATGGAACAGGCAGCACAATTTAAATAATGAAATTTAAAGGCAGGCAGATGTAGCATAAAATTTCATCTGCCTGTTTTTTAAGGAGTGATGTTATGGCAATGGTAAAAACAAAATCGAGAAAAGAAAATAAAAATAAAATCACATGGAAAGAAATAAAACGTCAGAAAGTACTATTGTTTTGGGCAGCAGTAATGGTAATCTATGGAATTATCTTTTACTATCTTCCACTTGGAGGATGGGCAATGGCATTCCAGAATTATAAGCCAAGAACAGGAATTCTTCATTCTGAATTTGTAGGATTAGAAAAATTCCGGATGCTGTTTTCAGATATGACATTTATTCGCGTAATTCGAAATACGCTGGCCATGGGTGTAATTAATCTTGTGGTTACATTTTTTACAGCAATTGCATTTGCTGTTTTACTAAACGAAATCAAATCAAAAGGTGGAAAGAAAGCCGTACAGACAATTTCTTACCTTCCACATTTCCTTTCCTGGATTATTGTAACAGGTATTTTACATGATATGCTTTCGGGAACCGGAATTATAAATGAGTTACTTGTAAATCTTCATCTGATTAGTAAGCCGATTAACTTTTTCGCACATACAAAATATTTCTGGCCGATTGTAGCGTTTGCAAATGTATGGAAAGAAACCGGATGGAATGCAATTATTTATCTGGCGGCTATTTCCGGCATCAGCCAGGATATGTATGAAGCAGCGGATGTGGATGGTGCGACGAGAATGCAGAAGATTCTGCATATCACACTTCCGGCATTAAAGCCGACCATTATGATTCTTCTGATTCTGGCAATCGGAGGTGTTCTGAATACAGGATATGAGCAGCAGCTGTTGATGTCTAATGATGCTATTTTAAATTATTCTGATGTACTTGATACGTATGCATACCGCTATGGTCTGAAAAACGGAATGTATTCTTACGGTACTGCAGTAGGATTCTTTAAATCCGCAGTCTCCTTCATTCTGGTCATCAGTGCAAATGCACTTTCGAAGAAATAGATGTAGACCTGTGTAACAAGTTCCGGAAATACCTGCTTAACGCAAAGCAACTCCGGCGTGACGGACAAATTTCAAAGAACTCCGCCTCCGGCTACTGGTCTACTTTCCGGGGATTTCTGAAGATTCTGTACCGCAACAGGATGATAAAGACCAATGTCAATGACTTTCTGGAAAAAATCGAATCGGAAGATATTGCCAAGGAATACCTAAGT
>ERZ825137.5729-NODE-5729-length-11316-cov-3.850013_pt1 | contig 11316 bp, 9 predicted proteins | sample MGYA00519873_ERZ825137 | MGnify/ENA primary metagenome ERZ825137 (study PRJEB31778, sample SAMEA3449190) | human gut metagenome | biome: human gut; feature: human-associated habitat; material: faeces | place: United Kingdom | collected 2010/2012 ... | reverse complement strand
CAACAGAAGTAAAGACCGGAATTGCACAGAATATGCGTAAATTGTGGGATGACGGATCTAAGGTTTCTGATTATTATCTGTTTGCTGATGGTGTAGAAATCGGGAAAAGTAAATACAACCTGAAGTTTCATTTGAGTACAGATAAGACAAAACACAAGCAGAATGGAAAGTATGTTGCCAATATTGCGACGATCAATACAACCTATGATGCGACAGACAATCTTGGTAGTTCAGAGGTTGAAGCAGCAGCAACAGAGTTTTTGAGTAAATCCTCAAAGTCCGGTGTAAAAACGGCGGCAGATTTTGCTGCTGTCATGAACAGAAATATTGAAATCCGGATCGAGAACAAAGATAAGAGCGGAATGGATTATGCGGTTGGCATTTATCGTACCTATACAATCCCATCTTCTTATTACAGTACTCTTGGCATTACTGCAGCTAATGATACTGTGACAAGATCGGATGCCAATATTTCTCTTTTGAATTCTACACAGCTTCCGAGAAGTGTATATCTGTATTTTGAGGGCATGAAAAGTACTTCAAAGTCGAATGTAACAGATACGATCACGATAAATAACAACACAGAAAAGTTCCGTACCGGAATCCTGTCATACCATAAGGATTCTTTTACGGAACTTTTACATTACTTCATATCTACCAAATTACACCGAACCCGTTTCTCTTATTTACAAAACCGGATAACACCTTCCATTTACTGTGCATCTTCCGGTGTAGCTGCAGTATTCTCTGTTGTAGCCGGCTTGCTGATCAGATCATAAAATGCCCGGAATGTCTTATCGGTATCCAACAGATATTCTGTATTTTCCTTTACATGAACATAGATATCCTGAATATCCTTTGATGCCTTAAAGCTATTCAGATAAGAAAGCTGCGCATTTGACAGTTCCCCATTATCAATCTTATAGGAACCATCCTTATCCTTTATAATATAGAAGGTCACAATATCAAGCGGTTTTGATTCTACATCTGCAATATCCATATAGGACAATTCGACCACTACATACTCGCCTTCCGCATAGCCATCTGCAAGATAGCAGGTCGTATCTTCAAAGCCTTTCAGATATTTGGCAGAACTTTCCAGCACTGACATATCATCAAATTCTGTCGGATCTGTAACTAACGACTGAAGTGTTGCCTGATCACAGGCTACTTTTGCTGTAAGATACTTACTTACCAGATCATTGATCTCTGAAACATTGCTTTTCTTATATGATGCATTTTCCGGAATCTCAAGCTCGACAGTATTATCTGCGCCCGGCTCAGCCTTTGGTTCTCTGATAAAAAATGCATATACATAACCGACACACAATAATGCAAATACTATCCATCCGATTACGACTTTCATTCCTGCCCGGATCACGATTTCTCCGTTTTTGGTTTTTATATATGTATCACCAAGAAAACTGCTTTTTTTATTTCTCAATTTTCCTATGCTCCTTTTCATATTTTATATCGACAAAATTCTACCATTCCAAAACTGATTTTGCAAGGACATACCAAAACTATTAAGAAATACAAGAAACTATTTGATTATTTCAGGGAAATATTGTATTATATATAAGTCATGCACCAGTAGCTCAGTGGATAGAGCAACGGCCTCCGGAGCCGTGTGCGGTGGTTCGATTCCACTCTGGTGCATATTTTTTATGGTTAAACGGACGAAAACGTCTGCCCTGAAAACTATGTTCTATCGCAAAACACTTGCGTTCTATTCTCACGTAACGGTACTAAACTCCTCACCTGTGGTGACTCGTTAAGGACCGACGTTCGAACAGGTTTGCTTATAGAACATAGTTTTCAGGGCAGACGTTTTCTGTCTTTGGCAGCACAACAACAAAAAAATTATTGCCTGTTTCAAAAATAAAATACCTTATTTCTTTATGAAATGATTACTTATATTATCATGTACAAAGATGTTCATGCAGTTTTCGTTGTGAGGCTTTGCACTAGCTGCCAGCATCAAGCCCATGTCTGAGTCCGAAGGACGAGTCTGGGCGACTGCTGGCTAATGAGCGTGCAAACCGAACAGAAAACGAAATGTATCTTTTACATGATAATATAAGAATCCATTTCATTAGAAATAAGATACCTTCCTACATTGTAACAAAGATAAACTTCACAACGAATAACGCAGCGATGATCGTTACAACGATATCTTTCTTCTTGTAGTTACCTGTGAATAAGGTGATCAAAACATATGAGATTGATCCTACACCGATACCATTTGAGATAGAGTAAGTTAATGGGATCATAAGGAAGGTAAGGAACGCAGGAACTGCTGAACGCATATCATCCATATCGATCTTAGCGAAATTCTTAGCCATTAATACACCTACAAAGATCAGTGCCGGAGCTGTTGCACATGTTGGGATCACACCTGCGATCGGGCTTAAGAACAGACATACTGCGAAGCAGGCTGCCGTAACTAAACTTGCAAGACCTGTTCTTCCACCTGCTGCGATACCGGATGCTGACTCAACGAAGGTTGTACATGTCGATGTACCAAGAATAGCACCTGCTGCTGTACCGATAGAGTCGCACATCATACTCTTATCTAAGTTGATCGGGTCACCATTCTCATCTAACATATTCGCCTGTGATGCGGTTCCGTATAAGGTTCCGATCGTATCAAACATATCTACCAGACAGAATGCAACGATCAGCATGATACCTGAGAATACGCCACCAACATATGGGCTTTCAAATGCATTTCTCCATGCATCCGCCTTGAAGCATCCAAGGAAACCGATCTCGCCAAAGTCTTTGAAAGACTGACCGATGCTGGATACATCAAAAGATGGCGTCTCCAGATTAAATACATAATAAAGAACTGTGGAAACAATGATACCGATTACGATATTTCCCTTTACATTTAACTTTGCAAGAACTGCGATCAGGATAATACCGATGATAGTTACAACCGGTGGAATAACTGCTTTCCATGCAGCTGCCGGTGTCTCTGCACCTGAAATTGCTCCATGGAAATCAAAGATCTGTACCAGTGTATACTTATTCGCCTGTACAAGACCTGAACCCTTTAAACCAACCAATGCGATGAACAAACCGATACCGGCCGGTATTGATTTCTTCAGGCATTCCGGCATGGCTGTCGCAATGTACTTACGAAGTCCGGTTACAGACAGGATCAGGAATACGATACCTGATAACAGGATGATAACAAGACCTGACTGATAACCTTCAATCACGCTGCAGCCTGCAAAGAATGCACCGGATACAAATGAGGTACAGAAGAATGAATTCAGTCCCATACCACATGCCTGTGCATACGGCATTCTGGCAAGGAATGCCATAAGAAGTGTACCGATAACAGCCACAAGAACGGATGCGATAAATACTGCATTCCAAACCCTGCCTACTTCTGCTGCGCTTGCGCCTTCTGCAACAAGCCATCCAGCCTTACCATCTGCTGCTACCTGATTTGGGTTTACCAGGACAATGTATGCCATGGCAAAAAATGTTGTGAGTCCGGCCATAATCTCTGTACGAACATTAGAACCGCGCTCTGAAATGTGGAAAAATTTATCCATATTTCCCTTCCTTTCTTTTGTTTATTCTTATTAAAAGCATTGGTTGTCTACCTGCCCCTCATTACAGATATCCGCCATGCTTTATAATCAAAACTCTGTGTGCCGTTACAGCACTGTTTCTTTCAGAAAACGTACCTGCTGTCAAAACACTTTTTATGAATGTACCTCACAGCACCGTTTTCTCTAAGAAATCGGCTACACTGTCATCCAGATAATCACCGATCACAAGATCTGCCGCTTCCTTGCAACGCTCTGTCGCATTTAAAACCGCAACTCCAAGTCCGGCTTCTGCTAACATCTCACTGTCATTATCTCCATCGCCGAAAGCAATTGTTTCTTCCATTGATATTCCAAGGAATCGTAAAACTTCCTTTAACCCATTATGTTTGCCGGAATGACGATCAGATATCTCGATCAGCCGCGGCGCTCCGGATGTTACATAAACAGTATGGATATTTTGCGTTAATTCATGCATAATACGGTATTTTTTCTCTGTCGGTCCTACAATTGAGATCGAATCCAACTCCGTATTATGCTGTAAAATAAACTGCCTTATATCAGGCACCGGCGTTCTGGTGCTTCTTACATAAGCACTGATATCCTCTGACTCTCCAAAATTCATTGGATTCTCATAATATATCTCAGATGTATATCCTCTACCGTCTATAAAACATTCAAAGAATACATCTTTATCCGTAACCAGATCAAATATCTGCTCCGGTACTTCCGGTCGTAATTTTAAATTATATACTGAATGATCATCTGATAAATCATAGATTGCTGCCCCATTGGATGTGATCGCATACCGGATACCCCGAATCTCCCGGATGCATTCTGGAATGGAATAAACAGATCTTCCACTTGCCGGAATAAAAATAACGTGGCTATCTGCCAGTTTTTCAAGAACTTCCTTTGTTCTATGGGAAATCCCATCCCGTCTTAAAATCGTTCTGTCCAAATCTGAAACCACGCATCTGTACTTCATCTGCTTTTCCTCTATTTTCGAATTTACTTTTATATGTTACCATATTTCGTAAGGGAAATAAAGATATTATAAACTTTTTTACATAAATACATAAAAAGGCACTATTTTCATTACATTTTTACCCGGTTATATAAAAACTGTGATAAAATAAATATACATCAGAAAGGAGACCACTATGTTGCATGAAATATCCGATGAACGCTACTGCTTTATTGAAGATACCATTTGTGATGCATTTTTATTGGTATTAAAAGAAAAAGAAATAGATAAAATAACCGTGACAGACATCATAAAAAGAGCCGGAATTGTTCGCAGTACATTCTATAACCACTACGAAAATATTCCAGCTCTTATAACTGCTGTTGAAGATAAAACTATCCAGGATATTTTCACCCTCATGGAAGACTTTCATCCTGAAAATAATCAGGATATATGCAAATCTTTCTTTCTGACAATTTGTAATTATACCAAAACGAATCCGTTTCTGGCAAATATTCTCCGGAGTCCGAGAGGCGATGAATTCTTTGAAAAGGCTTTAACTATGTTCCACCGCTATGTAACAGATGCCACCCGGAAAACAACGTCTTCCGTGCACTCCAAAGAAGAGGTCTCATATATGATCGCATGCAGCATTGGCAGTACCTTGGGTGTTCTCCATAAATGGACAAGAGAAAATTTTAAGAGTTCCGAAGAAATCATTGCCGGAATACTGACACAATCATTTCTCACAGGTATACTTCCCTATCTGTCTTAAAGTGCTTCATCAATCAGAACTTCCTGCCTTTTTATCTTCTTAGTCGCACTCTTGATAAATGGATATTTACGAATAACCAACCCCGTAATCCGACGATAGGTCGGCTGCGTATTATTATAACTGTCGATAAATGCCTGAAGCTCTGATCTGATTGTTTCCTCATTCATCCGTTTTGCCGAGACAGCATCCTGATCCGGATAGATCCTTGCAATAAGACCATTGTTCTCTCCTGTCACAATCACCTCCCCCACCAACTTTCCAAGAGCCAGCTTATTTTCTATTTCCTCCGGTGATATATTTTCTCCGTTTGAAAGAATGATCAGATTCTTTATTCTTCCATTTATAAATAAGAATCCATCTTTATCCAGATATCCTTTATCTCCTGTATGCAGCCATCCACCTCTTAAGGCTTCTGCAGTCTCTTCCGGCATCTGATAATAACCCTTCATAACGCTACTGCCTCGTACCAGAATCTCACCATCCTCAAAAGAAATCTCAACATTGGAAAGCGGTCGTCCTATAGAACCGGCCTTATGATCTTCCGGTACATTGCTGCTGATGACAGGCGAACATTCCGACATTCCATATCCCTCATAAATATTTACACCATATTCTGCAAATTTCTCAATATAAAACGGATCCAGATGTGCTCCACCTGTAAATATTGTTTTCAGCTTTCCCCCAAATGCCTTGGCTGCAACTATTTTCTTTGGGATCAAAGGGTTCATTGCCGAAAGACGTTTGTAAATTGTTTCTACCATCAAAGGTACCATCAACATGATATCAGGATGAAAGACGCCCATATTTTTTACCATATGCAACAGAGAATCATTGATACATACCGTTGCTCCAAAGGAAAAACCCTTGAGCCAATCCATAACAAGGCAAAATGCATGATGAATCGGTAAAACACTTAATACTATGGTTCCGGGATCTGCAGTATAATTAACGGATTTTACATTTTCTGCCAGATTTCTCTGTGTCAGCATAACACCTTTACTTTTTCCTGTGGTTCCGGAGGTGAAAATAATCGTAGCAATATCTTCCGGATCCGGTGCTGCAAAATCATCTGTACCGTTTATACCTGACGTCATTAATTCTGCTACAGATGCAACTTTTTTCTGATTTGTTTCAATGTTTTCTTCCTGTAATATCCAGATTTTTTTCAGTTTTGGACATTCCTCCAGTATCCGTTCCGACAAGGTCTGAATTTTAGGACTTAAAAAGAGTGCTTCTGCATCTGAACGATTCAGAAGATCTATCAGATCCTCTGCCGGGAGTCCTGCGTCAAGAGGAACGGCTACTGCCTGACCTGTTATAATTCCCAGATAAGCTTCTATCCATTCCACAGAACTACTACCGATCAATGCTATATGCTTTCCCTGAAAGCTTTCCTCACACAATCCTTTTCTGACAGACTTGGCATTCTCCATCAGCTCCCGGTAGCTTCTATCACAGATCTCCTTTTTCTTCAACCATTTTACTGCCTTTATTTCTGAAAACTTTTTTTCGCTTTCTTCCAAAATATCACGAATCAACATATCTTATTATACCTCCGCACATACTTACTGCGATCATATACTTATATTCTCTGATTATACAGTTTCCTGCTGTAATCGCTCTAACAGATCAAGTGCTTCTACAATTGTGAATACATGCAGTGCATCGTCTTCCTCCAGTTCAATGTCAAATGTGTCTTCGATTTCTCCCAAGAAAGACATAAAATCAAGCGAACTAAAGCCCAGATCTTCTCTGAACTTCATATCGTTTGTCATCTCCTCCGGCTTAACATCACAATACTGTGCTATGATTTTCTTAAACTGCATTTCCTGTGTCATAATAATTTCTCCTTTATATGTTTTATTTTATACCTGTTCCATGATTTCTCCGATACTCATATCAGGTTCCGCGATTCCTTTAAACAATATCCGCATCATATAGTAATATAACAATTCCATATCATGTTCTGCCAAATGTGCGGTCTGGTAATGATATGAAAAATTCATACCTCCATTATCTGTATGAGATACTGTCAGATACATTTTCTTTGTAGCTGCACCATTTGCAAACCATTTTGCATGCTGTGGAATTTGTACCAGATGAGGATTATCCAATTTTACCGGCATCGGCTGATAAGTAAGGTAACAGCTTTCATAGGCTGTATTCTTCGGTGTATGATATCGTTTCTGCATTTCCTCTCTGATCAACGCCGGATCATAGTTACTGTGCATATAGATCCGATTCTGCATATTCTGAATCTCATATGCTGCCGACAGGAAATCAGTATCTGCCGAAATCACAGTTCTACATGGAAACATAATAGTCCGACTACCACCGGAGGTCCATTCATCATGGGTAGACCGTCTTGAAATGAAGTTTTCTATCGTAATATCTTCCTGTCCATGATTCATCTTTGACAGATATGTACGAATACCAAGTAACAACAGATTTGTCATTGAAAGCTGATGGTTCATACAAAAATCTATCAGGTTTTTCGTTGGCTCCGGCTCCAGTTGATAATCCTTTACTGCCACAAACAACTGATCTAATTCTATATCGGCAGCCCTGAGTGTTTTATTCCTATGTAACTTTCTTGATGCTTCCAGTACATCTAAACCCTGGATATCAGAATAAAGGGGTTCCCCCCATGCATCCAGCTGATCATCCCAGAACTTTTTATCTTTAGCAAAACGTTTTTCATTATTTGCACGATTCAGATCTTTAACCAGCACTTCCTCAAAATCAGCTAACTTCTGCGGATATGGTGTATTGAATTTATAATGCGTATATAACTGCATCAGATCATTGATCATCACAACCAGTCCACAGGAATCAATCAATCTATGATCCATATGGATGAAGAAACCATTATATCCATCCGGCAGTTTTACCATCACTATATCGCAAAGCGGAATATCATCTCCGTCAAATGTCTCATATGCCCACTGCTGCATTAGATTGTCTGCTTCATCCATATGCATTCCTGATAAGTCTTTTAAAGGAATATCACGGGTTTCTTTTTCAGTAAGATATTGCTTCACATCACCATTTTTATCACGTTTCGTAAAACGAATACGCATACATCCATATCTCTCATATTCCAACTGAATACATTTTTTTAAAAGTCCGAAATCCAGTTCTGCTTTTAAAGATGCCACAACACTGACACCGGACACCTGCTGTGTTTTATATTTTTTTATCCAGTCATCATGCATTTTTTGTGCTGCTGTTAAGGGATACTGTTTCATCATCATGAATAACCTCCTGTATTCTTTATTCTTTTGTGAACTTATCACATTTTATTTTTGAATTCCACCCCTTGTACAACTTAACAAACACTTTACATGAAATTGACCGAAACTTTAAAAGTAATCTATAGATCAGAATTATCCTGATATAAAAATCCCCCTTAAACAGATTCGGCATTTACCTTATCTGCTTAAGAGGGATCCTGTTACTTCCGGTGATTCTATTTTAATTATCATATTTTTCAAAAAAATCAAGCAGCTTTTGTCGATAAAGCTCCGGAGCTGCATATGGCGCGCAAAGATGCCGTGCTTCCGGTATAATGACCAGTTCTTTGGGAGCACCGCATAATGCATAATTATATAAAGAATTCTCCGGAACTACATAGGTATCTGCTTCCCCATGAAAAAACAAAACCGGACGTTTATTTTTCTTCATTGCTTCTATCGTGTCAGCATCACTCATACGAAATCGGCCAAACATCCTGCAAAACAGATCTACACGGAACAAAAGCAGCTCTACCCAGCCCAAATGGAACCAGTTAGCTGCGATATCCTGAAGCTGACGCTTCATCGAGCAAAATCCACAATCTGCAATCAAGCCTTTCACTTCTTCCGGCAGTTTATGTCCTGAAGCCATAAGCACCGCCGCAGCCCCCATGGATTCTCCATAAAGATAGATTGGGAGCTTCTCTCTGTTTCTTGCAGCAATATAATAACTCCATTGCTGTACATCCCATTGCTCTTTTGCACCAAATGTAATATATTCACCCTCGCTCAAACCGCAGCATCTCTGATCAATAAACAATAAATTACACGCATTCTCATGAAGGAAACGTGCTGTATATGCAAAATCGCCAAAGCCACTACCTTTATATCCATGACTTAACACAACAAAACGTTTCGCTTCTTTTGTCGGAAGATAATAAGCATGCAGATACAGTCCATCTCTGCTTCTGATAAAGCAATCCTTCATCTGCTGCTCAGCACACCACAGTTTTCCTTCTTCATATTCCTTTTCGTATTTGTCTCTTGGATGATTTTTCTTTATATGAGACAGTTGAAACCATTTCTTTTTCTTCTGTCGTTTTTTTCCTTTGCAACGAACAAGCATATCAAAGAAAGACCAGCCCAAAGCAACAAACAGACCAAATGCACCGGCTACAATTTCCAGTAATCTTAATATTTTCTGCTTATTCCCTGTATCATTCATAATCGTTATCTTCTCCGCTTCTTTTTTGCGTATTTGTAAAACAGCCCTTGAAAACATAATGTTTTCAAGGGCTTGAAATTCTTTATTATAATTCAACAAATAAAATTATACATTCATCTGCTTAGCAACTTCTGCTGCGAAGTCTTCGTTCTTCTTCTCCATACCTTCACCAACTTCAAAGCGAACGAACTTAGCGATCTTAAGAGCAGGATTTACAGACTTCAGGTATGCTGCAACTGTCTGCTTGCCATCTTCAGCCTTAACATATCCCTGATCAAGAAGACAGATTTCCTTCATCTGCTTAGAGATACGTCCTTCAACAAGTCCTGAGAAGATCTTGTTGCCTGAGATCTCTTCCTTATCAGCACAAGCGATCTCTGCTAACTGAGCCTTAGCTTCCTTTGAAAGGAAGTTAGGTAAGAAGTTCATGTTTGACTTCTTCTCTTCGTAGATAGCTACATCTTCTGCGCTCCATACACCGGCTACAGCCTTCTCGATCAACTTGGAAAGAACCGGCTTTGGAAGTGAGAATGGATCATTTAATGCACTGTCAATTGTGATCTCTTTCATCTTAGCAAGCTCATCTGCTGAGATCTCGTCTCTTGAGATATACTGTGGGTTCATAGCTGCGATCTGCATTGCGATGTTTGTAAGTGCTTCCTTAGCTGCATCATCGGATGCACCGGTACCTGCAACTAATACACCGATTCTTCCGCCGCCGTGAAGGTAAGATGTTACAACATCTCCTGTCACCTTCTCGAAACGTCTGAAGGATAATTTTTCACCAATTGTTGCTGTCTTTTCAACTAAAGCTTCTTTCAGTCCGTTTTCAGCAAGAAGTGCTTCTACATCTTCGCCGTCCTTGCCACCATTTAAAGATGAAGCAAGTGCCTGATCCGCGATAGACTGTACAAATTCCTGAAATACTGCATTTTTTGCAACGAAGTCTGTCTCTGAGTTTACTTCTACAACAACTGCTGTATTACTGTTTGCTGCTGTACGTGTAATACCTTCTGCTGCGATACGGCTGGCTTTCTTCTCAGCCTTAGCTGCGCCGCTTTTTCTTAATACTTCAACTGCTGCATCCATATCTCCATCAGTTTCTGCAAGAGCTTTCTTACAGTCCATCATGCCTGCACCAGTCATTTCTCTTAACTCTTTTACCATAGCTGCTGTGATAGCCATTTTCGTGTCCTCCATTTATATTATGTTAGTCGTACTCTTACTTTCGGATACTGATTATTCAGCATCTGCCTGAGCGGATTCTTCAGCTTCTGCCTGTGCAGCTTCTTCTGCTGCACCCTGGTTTGCTTCAATAACAGCGTCTGCCATCTTGGAAACGATCAGTTTTACAGCACGGATAGCATCATCGTTACCCGGGATAACGAAATCAAGTTCTTCCGGATCACAGTTTGTATCAGCGATACCGATCAGAGTGATTCCAAGAGCCTGTGCTTCCTGTACGCAGATTCTTTCCTTCTTCGGATCTACTACGAAGATAGCATCCGGGATCTTCTTCATATCTTTGATACCGCCCAGGTTCTTCTCCA
>ERZ825137.5728-NODE-5728-length-11317-cov-3.991920_pt1 | contig 11317 bp, 6 predicted proteins | sample MGYA00519873_ERZ825137 | MGnify/ENA primary metagenome ERZ825137 (study PRJEB31778, sample SAMEA3449190) | human gut metagenome | biome: human gut; feature: human-associated habitat; material: faeces | place: United Kingdom | collected 2010/2012 ... | reverse complement strand
CGAGAAAGCCAACCGCCTGCCGCTTCTGCCGGGAAGAATTTCACTTCCGTAAGCCCCAGACTCAATGCCAGTTCGATTTCCGACGGAGTCATGATTCCGGGAATCACCGGAACCCCCTTTGCCTGACAATACTTTACGGTTACCGGATTCAATCCGGGACTTACGATAAACTTCGCACCTGCTGCAACAGCACTGTCTACCTGTTCGGTCGTCAGTACTGTTCCTGCCCCGACCAGCATTTCCGGATAATCCTCACTTATTTTCCGGATCGTTTCTTCTGCCGCCGCTGTCCGGAACGTCACCTCTGCACAGGAAATTCCGCCGTTTAATAATGCTTCTGCCAAGGGAGCGGCATCTCCTGCATCATCTAATGCAATGACCGGAATAATTCCGATCCGGCTCATTTGTTCGAAAACTGGATTCACTCTTTATCCTCCATTCTTTTGCTGTCTGTAAATTGTCCAGTGCCTTCCCAATGAACGCAATCTTTCCAATTACAGTATAGCTTTTTTACCGGAGGATGTCTTTTCAAATCCATTACAAAAGATTACAAATCTTGTTCGGATTGTTCTTCTGCCACAATCTGGTTTCGCCCGTTCTGCTTTCCGATATAAAGCCGCCGGTCCGCACCGCTTACCATGCTGTCAATGTTAGCAAACTGTTCTCCGGCTTCCACAATACCAAAGGTCATCGTAATATGAACTTCCGTTTCTTCTTTGTAGGAAACCGAATGTGCATCCAGTTCATGGATAAATTCATTCATTACCTCTTCTGCTTCATCGATATGGAATTCCGGAAAGACCAGCAGAAATTCCTCACCACCCCATCGCACCGCATAGCCCTTGCCACGCATAAAATATTTCAGTCTCTTTGCAATTTCGGTCAGCACCACATCTCCACAGTCATGACCATAGGTATCATTGACCCGCTTAAAGAAGTCAATATCTCCAAGTGCCACACAATAGCTGATACCCCGCTTCGCATAGTCCTCATAAGTCTGATGCAGCTTTTTTTCTCCACAGCGGCGGTTATTGAGTCCGGTTAAGGTGTCCTCTTCCACAAGCTCACGCAGAGATTTCTGCATACGTACCGCATTTCTTCCCATCTCTCCCAGCTCATCGTCACGCTTTAACACCTCATAATCCAACGCATCATGAAGGTGTCCCTTTGCAATATTCGCCATATATGTTTCGATCTTCTTAATCGTATCTACAAGACCTGTTGTGTAGTGGATGGTCACAAATGCAACCAGAATCATGACAAGAATTGCGATCACAACCATCGGCATAATGGAATTACGGATCAGCTTCTCCACATTCGCCGAAGGCTGTGCAACAAAAATCATTCCGATACAGCTTCCATCCTCCGCAAACAATGGTGCATAATAGGCAAAATAGCGCTCATCCTCCACCATAACAGATGAATAAAACATATCATCAGCCTTATCTAATACATCCCGCTTTACCACAGGGCTTACCTGCGTCCCGACCACACGCTCACCCTTATGGTTCTCAAGCGTTGTTGCTACCCGGATATCCTGATAAAAAAGTGTAATATCCACGTTGGTAACCTTTTTAACTGAATCGATCAGCTCATAATCCCCATTAAGGACATGCCCGCCCTTCATAAAATAAATTGCATCTTCCGTTTCTTCCACATGATATGCTCCTGGATACAGTTCATCTATCGTTACCTGAATCGTGTTGCAAAGATCCTTTAATCCTCCCTGCACCTCGTGGTACATGGATGCTGCAAACCGGTTAGCGCTGAATATGGTAATGACAAGACCCATCAGGATAATGGGAAGCAGATTCATCGCCAGAAACGTACCATGCAGTTTTGTCACTTTCAGCTTTTTCATTCCGTTCTCCCTGATCATTCCCCTGTTTCTTTATTGTATCTCATGAAGATAAATCTGTGCACGGTTCTGGATAATCTGTGCAACCTCACCTGCATTCTTCTGTCCGTTAAAATAAGGCTCTGCCTCTTCAGAAATGATATTAATCAGTGTATCATCATATCTACCGACATTCTTAAAGGTCTTAAGGATCTCCATAAAGTGATCTACCTCTTCCCGGGTCATCGGATCGATCGTAACCTCTACATCATCAATATAGATAATATCATCATAATAATCCTTATTTCCATTCACATCTATATAATAAGGACGATCCATGGCTTCCTCGGCCCGTTTCTCCAATACCTTCATGCTGAGAGGAAATCCGGGTGCTTCATTCTGATAGTCTTCTGTCAGATAATACCTCAGGAACTGCCATGCGGCATCCTGATTCTTAGACTTTGCAGAAATTGCAAACTGCATGGTCGGTACAAGAACGGAGCCATCCTGATCTGTGGAAGGAAAGCCAATCATGGTAATCGGTTCCCCGAAGGTTCCCTTCTGCGTATAGTTGAGATTACGGAAATCACCCAGATACATCTGCTGGGTAATGACCTTTCCGGTTCTCCACAGGCTATCATAGGAACTCCAATATTCATCGGTATAATAGTCATCAGAAATTTCAACCGGGAAGCGTTTCAGGAATTCCAATAAATTCAGAAAGCCCTCATTGTTAAAATCACAATCCCCTGTACTGTAATTCACAAACTGGCTGCCGGCAAAGCTCATACACATATTCAGCATCTCACTTCTGGTTGCCCCTGCAATAAACTCCGTTCCTTCCGGCTTGGAGTCCCAGAGAGCCATCGCCTCTTCTACGGTCCAGCCACGTTCTTCCCCGACATCTGAGGTCTTTGCAACAATCGTTCTTATAGAATAAGACGGTATAAGACGATATAGCTTTCCGTCCCTGGAAAATGCTTCCATTACATTCGGCATCAGGTCATTACGGTCAATCTCCTCATCTTTTTCGATAATGGGAAGAAGATCTGCAAACAGGCCTTTACTGATATAGCTGTCCGTTGGCATGGAATCATCCAACAGGATAATATCGGGTACTTTACCGGATACAATATCTGTATTCATTCTGGAAATGCCTTCCTCATACTCACCTGACTCAGAGGAATAATCAATCAGACTGATCCTGTAGGTATCGTTCTTTTTATTAAACTCAATTACCCGGCTTTTTACCGTCCAGTCTGTGCTTGCCATGGCAAGGGTAATCACCTGGCGCTCCTTGACATCCTTCGGATCTACCTTCGTAAATTTAGAAACTCCGTCCTGCCAGTCAGAAGCACTGGAATACGAACCATAAAACTCGGTATCACTGATCGGAATAATATTATTGATCTGCCAGACATCAATATCGGAATCCACATAGCTCATGAGCTTCGTAACGGTAGTATCCCCAAGGTTATATCCATAAACCGCATAGTTATCGGATACATAAAAATCATATCCGGAACCCGGATAAAAGCTGAAGCTGAAGCTGTAGCTGTTTCCCGCAAGCTCTGCAGCCGTTCCGATTGTACCGTTTGCAAGATCCAACGGATAAACCTTCATTCCATTATCCCCATAATTAATGGCTGCATATTTCCCGTCTCTGCCACGGACAACAGATGCACCATCCAATACATTTCCGGCATCCTGTCTGATGACATTGCCTACCATGTTTCCATTCTTATCAAACTTCAGAATGCTGCTTCCGCAGACAAGATACAACGCATCCTCTTCTGCAAACAATCCATTAATATAAAGCCAGCCCTGCTGTTCAACAATCTTCTTTATTTCCGGAAGTTCATTCAGATTTACACTGAACACGGTTTCATCATCCAGTGTTTTCTGCTCTAAGTAATACAGATCCTCACTGGTATCACTGCCGTCATCATATACATACACGTTGCGCAGGCAGTAAAGATTCCCCTGTGAATCTGCTGTAAATGAATTAATGGACTGATCCGGTGCCCCCTGAAGCTCATGGCCTTCTCCAAAGGTGCCGTCCTCCAGAATTTCATAAAAAATCATGGAAGAATAGCTTTCCGCAATGTCCTCTGCTGCCTCCTCCGTACCGGGCTCCGTTTCTGCCACAGTCTCTTCTGTTGCCGTATCGACATCCTCTGCTTCTGCTTCTTTTTCAGTGTTTCCGCCGCCTTCAATATCTGCTCTTGGCGTTACAGCCCCATCCATCTCACGCCATTCATAGCTGTAACCATAAACCTTATCCCCGATCTGAATCAGTCCGCTGGGTGCTGTACCACTTCCATTATAGGAAATAACCTCCTGCTTATACACATAATCCCTGGAAACTGCCTGTTGCTGCAAGTCACCCTTTTCTTTCTTTCCGCATCCGGCAAAACACCCAATCACAAGTGCCACAACCAGTAACGATACCATTACCTTTTTCATAATTGTCCTCCTTTCCTTCCGGGAATCAGAAATTCTCCCATTTTTCCTTTTCCCGCCTGCTCTTCTTTCGAAGACCATCCCTTATATCTATGATACGGTTGCCTAAATCTTTCCAGGTAAACGTCCGATGCCTCCATTTCCAAATAAAAAAGACAATCAGGATCGTCCCCGGAATGAGTAAAAACAAAAACTGAAAAATCAGTATCAATGCACACACATCTTCATAACCGCGCGCCACATTTTCCCAGAACGGAAACCGGATTGCGGCATTCTGCATCGAGCGTGTACCGAATTCCAGAATCACCGGAATCAGCGACTCCACCTTGAACCGTGTCGTGTTCTCCACAACGACCATATCATCCTCTGCCACGCCAAGCTGATCCTTCACGGCATTGTAGACGAAATGCCTGACCGGGTTTGGGGCAAGAACCTCATAATTGCTGATGCCCGCTGTTGTTCCATAAGCCTGCAGGGAATCATCCGACAGATACACCGTCGTCTTATTTAATCCGGCACTCTTTGCAAATTTACTGCCATCCCGTTCAATGACTCCTGCCACATAATGTGGCACACCGCCAATCATCACACTTTTCCCGACAATATCATTGGATCCGAACAGCTGCCACGCACCCTCCGTATCCAGAATAATACTGTCCTGCATGAGATCCTCGCCGGTAAAATAGCCTCCGGAAAGGAGTTTCACCGGATGAAACAGGAAATAATCTCCTCCGATTCCAATCGCATCGACATCGGTGAGCTTTCCCTTTTCACTAAGAACCGTCACCTTTCCCATGGCACTATAGCCATCTACCACCAGACGCCTGTCATTCTCTTCACTATATTCATCGGCAGGAAGTGTCTCCTTCAACATCTGTTCAAGCTTCTTTTTAAACCCTATAAACTCCATGTCGGTAAGCTTCACCTGATCTGTAAAGTAGCAGCTTACCTGAACACTTTTTCCGTCCTTGTCCCATCGCTGTGCAGCCTGCTGGTCTGTCAACTGACTGGTCAGATGGTGTGACCAGATGGTTAAAACAAGAAACAGCAGAAACGATACCACCGCCATCAGGCTGAACACAATCTGCTTTATTGTAAAATTGGAGAAAAAACGTTTAAGCCTTATTCCCACTGTAAATTCCTTTCCTCAACTGTCCTGCATTTTCTTATGGTTCTTAACGCATTCCTCATCAGGAGTTATCCGCAAGACGAACCTGCTTTCCTGCTTCTACCGGCTTCGTGGATGTCGTAATAACATATTCCCATCCATAAAGCGGAGCGGAAATTGCAGAATTATTATCATCCGAAGCCAATACTTCCACGCCGACCCGGGTTGCAATATAACGGTTTCCTAACGGACTGCTCTTGGATTCCACCGTCAGAATAAACTTACCATCGTTATCCTCACGGATAGCGCTGTTCGGTACCACCAGTTCATATTCCTGACTACGCTGTCCTACGGAAATACTTAAGGACTGGTCTGCCTGAATGGTTGATCCACTCACATCAAATACCAGCAGCTTATTGGTTCCCGGGTTATCCGGATCCGGTTTAATCGCAGACAGCATCACCCTTGCATCATCATAATACCAGGAATTCTGCAATTCTGCCATGTCACCGATCTGCACCTTCTTAGCCTGTTCATTGGTCACGGAGATAGAAAGGGTAAAGCCCTTGCCCTCCGGCTGGATTACTGCCATGACGTCCTCCGGCTGTGTGGTCTCACCGGCCACATATTTCACCGTAGTAATTGTTCCTGCCACCGGTGCTTTGACTGCAGAACCCATGGACTTTTCCTTCAGCTTCTCTATCTCTTCTTTCTTTTTCTGAATGTCCTTATTCGTCTTGGACAGATCCAGTTCCGCATTAATATCTGCCGCAAGAGAGGTCTGTTCTTCCTTTAATAAGTCATAGACTGCCTGGGCATTCTTCAATGCCGCATTTGCATCGGCTAAACGGTTCTGCCATGCCACGCTCGTCTGGCTGTTGGCTGTTGCTATTTCTAAGATGTTGCGGTTTGCCTGATTCAGACGGTTCTGCGCATCCTGTACACCACCATCTGAGGATGCCGTGATTGCCTGTACTTCGGCGAGTTGTTTCTGGAGATTTGCTAACTCTGCTTTCTTCTTTGATAATAAAGTTTGATTATTAGCATATAAGTTATTAACATCCTTCGCATTCTGCTCTATATTATCAATCAACATATGTGTTGCATTATAATCTGCAATAAGCGTTTGATAATCCTTATTATCCTTTATAGCATCATATACACCTTTATATGCATCTTCTATTTCGGTAAGTCCCACATCACCTAATTCTGGCTTTGATAAACCTTTTAATATTACATTCACGGTTTTCTTCAAACTTTCAATTGCTTTTTTTCGTTGCCCATCATAGCTTGATGATGATGTAGTGGGAGGATTAGTCCCACTTCCAGCCGAAGCTTCTGCATTGCTAAGCAGCTTCTCCAGATCCGAGATCTGCGAAGTCAGTTCGGTAATCTGTGCATTCAGACTGGCAATCGTTGCTGCCTTGTCCTTCTCAAACCGGTTCTGTGCCTCGGTGAGGTCTGTCGTTGCCTGATCCTTCGTCAATTCCTCATTCTTGGTGCTCACACCGGCATTATTGGTATCCTTCGTGCTCTGTAAGGTCAGATCATCCACGTTTTTCTGGCATTCCTCTACCCGCTTCTTTGCAGCCTCAAGACGGTTCTGCATATCGGTCACCTTGCCCTGTAACTGGCTGAAGCTGTCGATATTTCCATTTGCAACCTTCGTAATGACCTCCGGAGAGACATTCGCTCCGAACAATCCCTTCATATAATTCAGTTCCAGATCCTCCAGCTCCTGTTCAGCCTTCGTAAGTTCATCGCTCTCGGATTCTTCCAGATAATAAATTACCTGATCCTTTTCTACGATATCCCCCTGCTTTACTGCCACACTGGTGATGACACGGGATTCCTTCGCAATGACATTATACGGATCAGAAGCCTCCACCTTGCCGGTTCCGCGCACCTTTGCCGTGATCGTTCCGGTCTGCACATACTGTGTTGCCACCTCCGGCAGGGAATAATTCATAATCGTGTTGGAAAAGAACGTCAACAGCAACATGATCGTTAAGAATATGATTGCTGCGTTCTTCACCCATTCTCTTCTTTTCGTTGTATTCTTCTCTTCCATCGTTTCTCTCCTCATCCAGCACTATCCCTTAATTCCACCCTGATACGTGATTCCTTCTACCAGATAATCCTCTCCGTAAAGGAACACCAGAATGGGCGGAACCATATAAATTGTTGCAACAGCAAATGCAAGTCCGATTTCCCCCGAATTAATCTTCGATAAAAATACAGACAACGGATGCTTATTGGAATCCGACAACAGGATCAATGGCTGTTCCACCATATTCCAATAATCAATAAAAATCAAAATCGCAATAGAGCACATTGCACCCTTACAAAGTGGCATACAGATTTTCGTAAAAATCTGCCACTCGCCTGCACCGTCAATCTGTGCCGCCTCCATCACGGAAACCGGAATTCGCCGCATGTACTTCGTCAGAAGAAATACCGCAAACGGTGAGAAAATTCCCGGCAGCCAGATCGCCCAGCTGGTATCTAAAATATGCAGCCAGTCCGAAACCAGATAATTGGGAACCAGAGTCACCTGATACGGCATCAGCATTAAAATAATATAAACAAAGAAAATCAATTCCTTGATTCTTCCCCGGTATCTTGAAAATCCGAATGAGGCACCTGCCGCTACCAGTAACTGAAAAACCACAATCGGCACAACCAGAATTACGGAATTCCAGAATTTCAGCAGATAATCCGGACTCTTAAACAGAACCGTTACATACTGGCTGAAGGATACCATATCCGGAATAAATTTTAAATTTACCTTAGATGAAATAAATACCTTACCTCCGGAATCCGTTGTGGCAAAAACCTGTCCATAGTTGGCGGCAATCTCTGATGATGACATAAACGAATTGGTAATCGTTAAGATAATCGGCATCAGGAACAGTACGGCAAAGCATCCTGCCACCATCGTTCCCAACAGAATCCGTATCATCCGACGGGTATTTTTAATTTTCTTCCTGCGTTTCAGCCGGCGGCTCCAGAGCTCCGCAGGATCCCTTCTCTTCAAGCTCATCCTTCCACATCCTTTCCAAAATAATTCTCGGTAAGGAAAAGGATACCGATAATGATAACCATCACAACTGCCATCATAATGGCCGCCGCAGACATTTTCTGATAATCCAGCTTGCTGAACGTATTGTTCATAAAATGCTGGAGCATATACATCGTCGGATAAGGATAATCTCCCTTTAACAGATAGATTTCCCGGAATACCTTAAAAGAATTAATCAATGACATAATTGTCACAAACAAAATGGTCGAGGACAGATACCGGAGCTTGATATGCCAGAAAATCTGCATCGGCGTTGCACTCTCCAATACCGCTACCTCTAAGATATCCTTCGGTATACTGCTCAGGGCAGACATAAACAAAATCATATTATATCCCAGGTTTTTCCACAGAAACAATACAATAATCACCACCTGCGCATAATCAGAATTCAGCCAGTCAATCTTGTCCTTTCCGAACCAGCCGATGACCTCATTCATCATTCCGTTATAATGGAACAGCACCTGCCAGATCAGTACCACTGAAGCAATCGGCACCATCATCGGACTTAAGAAAAAGGTCCGGAACTGGCTTTTAAAGGGGATCTTACTTTCCATCAGAATTGCCAGAAGAAGTGATAAAACAACCGCTAATGGCATTGCTATTGCCGAAAATGTCATCGTATTAAATGCTGCCTGACGAAATGCTGCGTTCTCAAATACCATTTTAAAATTGTCAAAGCCTACAAACTCTGCATTGATCGGATTATCAATCACCGAATAATAAATTACAATAAAAAAGGGCAGGACAAAAAACAGCAATACTCCCAGAATACTGGGAAGCAGAAAGCCATTGGCCATCCACTTCCCCGGATTCTTATGACTACCGGTTTTACCTGCTCTGATTGCGGAGGGATTTTTCTCTCCTCTTTTTCCTGTATGCTTAGCGATTTTCATTGACATAAACCTGAATTCTGTTCTGAATGACATTCGAAACATCGGAAGCAGATTTCTGTCCCTTAAAGAACGGCTCCGTTTCCTCTGAAATAATGTTAATCAGTTCTTCATCTACATTATTCTGCCTTTTCTTTGCGGAAGCAATCAAGCCCCTCACCTGATCAATGTCTTCCTGTTTAGCTGCATAAATATCTATTTCAAAATCGTTACCATAGCCCCAGGTGGTCTTTGGCTGTTCCACCTGTTCGCCATTTTCATCCGTATAATACTCCGGTGTCATATCCTTCTCAAACTGAAGCTCCAGTGCGGATTTCAGAATCGGGAATCCACTCCATCCAAAGCCGTCCACGAGACTGTTCTGATAGTCTTCCGTAAGCAGTGTCTGTAAAAACGCCCACGCTGCTTCCTTATTCCCGGATTTGGAAGAAATAGCAAGACAGCCGCCGACCGCACTGATCAGATTCCCTTCACGGTCCTTATTCGGATATCCTACGTAAACCGGCTTCTCACCCATCATGCCTTCCAGCATCTGACATTCCTCTACGGAGCTTACCGATTGCATCAGCAGAAGCAATTTATTATTTCGAAGTTTGGTTGCTTCTCCCTCTTCCTCAGCATCATCGTTATACTGTTCCGGAAGGGTCTTCGTATATTCCAGAATTCTTGCAAATTCCGGACCGTCAAAGGAACACTTTCCACTCTCCCAGTCAATGAACTCATCCATATTATTATATACCAGAAGATACAGCATATACTGCTGGGAAGCATAGGGAAATACCTCGCTGTCCTTATGCTGATCGATAAAGTCCATCATTTCTGAAAGTGTCCATCCGGAAAGCTCTCCTAAAACAGATTGCTTACCAACGATGGTATAGATTGAAAATTCCGTTGTGAATCCATATAACTTTCCATCCATCTCATAGGCTTCCAGCACGTTCTCAACGTAATTCTCCTTCTTTAAGCCGCTCTTTTCCATATAAGGGTACAGATCTTCAAACACGCCCTTTTCCGCATAGAGCGTATAATTCAGATTGGAAAAATCTACAAGGTCAGGACCGCTTCCCGATGCCACATCGGCATTAAACTGGGTCAACCCCGACTCCCAGTCATCCTGTCCATAGGTCTTCACGGAAATATGGTACTTGTCGCTGCTCTTATTAAAGTCAATTATGGCGCTCTTCACATTATCATCAAGCCACAGTGTTCCGAGTGTTACTTCTTCCTTCTGTGCAACCTCTGAGGATTTTTTCTTTTCCAGAAGCAAAAGCTCTGCTTCATTATTATTACCGTCATAGGTAGAGGTAATAACCCAGATTCTTCCATCCGGCAGTTCACCGAAGTAATTCACATTATTGCCGTTCACATCAGCATCCAGCCAGTCAAAAAGCTTCGTAAAGGTTCCTGCTGTCACATCGGCTGCATAAACCGTATTCTGATCATTTACCAGAAAGTCACAGCTGATACCTGTCATACAACCATTGATGTTCATCAGCTCCTTATCAAACTTCAATGGATCAGACAAAGCCTTTTTCGTAAGGTCAATCTTACGGATCTCCGTACCGGTATTTCCATAAAGAGTTACATAAATTTCTCCATCCTTTGATGCAAACATCTGATTGATATAATCGGACAGGGATATAGCTGCAACCATTTGCAGATCCCCGGAAAGCACATAAATACAAGGTTCATTGCTGTTAAAGAGATAGTTATTTCCCTGTGCGTCGATATAGAAGCTTCCAAGGTAAGCATCCTTTGCGACACCATTCTCTTCCGAAAGCTCTTTCTGACCGGTAATCTCCCCACTCTCCGGATCCATATACCAGAGGGCATAGCTGCCTGATCCATCCTGGTACTCACCATTTTCATCCTCTGTATTGGTCCATTCATAAATCAGCAGGGCAATCTTACCGTCCGGCGTTATCTGCATGGCAGAA
>ERZ825137.5727-NODE-5727-length-11317-cov-6.850915_pt1 | contig 11317 bp, 8 predicted proteins | sample MGYA00519873_ERZ825137 | MGnify/ENA primary metagenome ERZ825137 (study PRJEB31778, sample SAMEA3449190) | human gut metagenome | biome: human gut; feature: human-associated habitat; material: faeces | place: United Kingdom | collected 2010/2012 ... | reverse complement strand
GATAGATATCATTTTCCTGAAAGTTCTCGATGCACTTATAGTCATGTAATATGACATTCGTGTCCAACACAAAATTCTTCTTTGCTCCCATGGCCTTTCGATTTAATGATTATTGCTTCTAATATAAGAACAATTCTGACACGTTGATAGTTCAGGCCTGCTAAAATTAGTTACACACACCAATAATTTCGTCATATTGACCAATTCAAAGAAAATATGTATCTTTACGAGGATAAAAAAACACAGGAGGATAACATCATGTTCACAAATTTCAATTTCCAGCAAATACTTAGCGCCTTTATCGTATTATTCGCTGTTATCGATATAATCGGAGCTATTCCCATCATCATAGACCTAAAGGATAAAGGCAAGGATGTCAATGCGTTGAAGGCAACCCTAATCTCTTTTCTATTGTTATTAGGGTTCTTCTACGCCGGGGATATATTACTCAGGCTTTTCCATGTGGACATCGAGTCGTTTGCCGTGGCCGGCGCTTTTGTGATCTTCCTCCTATCTTTAGAGATGATTCTCGACATAGAGATTTTCAAGAATCAAGGGCCAATCAAGGAGGCTACGTTGGTGCCGCTGGTATTCCCGTTGCTAGCCGGAGCGGGATCGTTCACCACTTTATTATCGCTCCGTGCGGAATATGCCAGCGTGAATATTATCGTGGCGTTAATATTGAATATGCTATGGGTATATTTCGTGGTTCGTATGACACGGAAGGTGGAAAGGGTTTTAGGAAAAGGCGGTATTTACTTGATCCGTAAATTCTTCGGTATCATTTTATTGGCGATATCCGTAAAATTATTCATGAGCAATATCACCCTGCTAATGGAACAGATAGAAGCGAGTACGAAAGCAATATAGGATTTCCTTTAAAAGAGCATCCAGTTTCATCCTATTGAAACAAAGAGTTCATTAGGATGAAACTACAAGGCATCTATTATTTTCCGAAACGAGATGTGTCTATCGAATCATGTTCCTTCTCCTTGTAACCACCAAACTTCCAGACAAAAGATAATTTCAGACATCTCTCATCATTCAATTTCCTCATCCGGCTCCATTGATTGCCTTGGTTTATCTTGATGGTACGTGGAATGCTGCTGGCGAAAATATCGTCTCCTTTAAGTGTCAAGCTGGCACGGTCATTCAAGAAAGTCCATTTTAATCCAGCAGATATCTCATACATGGAACCCAAGTCGTATATACCTTGGATGGCACCGGGAGTCACGTATTGGCCGTCTATCGTCATTTTTAAATTCGGTTTATCACATAGGTTAAATGTGTTACTCATATGCGCTAACCCTAGATAAGCCTCACGGTTATATGAGATGCCGTGGAAGTTATCATTCTTTTCTTGCATCCTCCAACCTCGCAGTGTGATGCGGCTATTCCAAAAACGACCCACATTAAAAGGAATGATCACCGCCAATCCCGTTTCCAGACTATAATCCATATTCTCGAAACGAAAAACGGTCTTCAGTTCCGTATCGCTTTGATAAGGAAGTTGGGCGAAATAATCCGGCGTGTATTCACAGAACGCTACCAGCATATACTTTTGGCGGAAGATATAGACCATCTGCCCCTCATACGTGCGATAAGGTTTCAACAAGGGATTTCCCGCCACCTCCGAGTAAGAGTTTAGAGGCGTTACTTGCGGGGAGACTTGCCAATAACCGGGGTAGGTCTTATCGCTACTTATATCGAATTGTAAAATATGTCGGGGAGAAAACGTATAGCTCAGGGATACGGTGGGAAACAACGCCCCCTCATTCCATAGGTTCATATTTTCCCGGCTAGAGGCGTAGTCAGACTTAAAATACTCCCCTTTCAGCCCGACCGTAGCAGAGAAACGCTCTCCGAAGCTTTTCGATACCTCGGCGAAAATATCAGCGATGTATTCCTTTTGTGTATTATCCTCCAACGCTTCCTCGTCCATCTCATAGCCAGCACCTTGCTCATATAAATACTCCGAATAGTTTTTCGACGAGGCGTAACCTCCATGCACGCCGTAATTCAATCCCCACCCGGAAGCGAAACTATGTGTCTTATTTAGGAATACGGACCAGCGGGATACATCCTGTCTCGTATTATTTATCATATCAGTCCGGGAACCATTCGTATTCGTATCCTGGTAATCAAGTACCGAGGGCGAATGATAACGGGTGAAATCCGCTCCTGCCGATATCCCGGCATGTCCGTCATATTGTAAACGTATATTATGAATAGCGGAGTGCCCGTCATCACGGACCAAGCTCGTACTCTCACTTTTATTTTCCGGCTTCGACAGATCCAGATATGAGGTAAAGGCATCACGGTCCGATAAGACTTTATCTCCCTTCAGATAATATGCCAAAGAGAGTTTATCCTCATTCGCGAACGTATAATCCATTCCCAGACGAACCGTTCCTCTATTTACATGGACAAGGGCCCGATTATGTTGGCTTATTTCCGTCATACCACTATTTAATGTATGGCGGGCCAACATATCCTCCCCCATCACATCCCGTCTCTTATTACCATTCAACAGGAAATCTATGCTAAAGCCCTTATTCGTATAAAGTAAATTCACATGCGCATCTCCCCCCGCATGGCGATATTGGGTGTAATCCACACCCGTTTCACCTTGCCAAGAAGGAGTCTCGGACTCATTCTTACTCAATACGACATTGAGTAACGCCCCCTTGACATTATATTTAGCTGGAGCGTTATACATCACCTCAGCCTTTTCGACCCTTGAGGCCGGCATAGTTTTCAGTAACTGGATTAATTGATCTGCCGACATTGTCGTCAACTGCCCATTCAAGATTATATTCAAACGACTGGCCCCTACCAGTTCCAGATTATCATTCCGCTCGATAAGCCCCGGTAAGTCCTTGATGATCTCAAAAGCGTTCGTGGCAGTCTTATCCTTCATCAGTTGAGGGACATCATACGTCAGCTTGCCTCCCTCCAGTTTCACTTGCGGGCGTTCTCCCTTTACGGTAATCTCGGCCAACTGATAATCTTTCTCCTCCAGCACCACCGTACCTACGTTGGCGGTAGTTATCTCTTTCTCTACCATATTATATAAGATGTGTTGGAAAATAAGTCGATACGACTGGTCTAGCGGATGATTCAATCGAAAATCCCCAAGCGTATCGGTAACCACGGCATCCACATATACAGAGTCGAGGGTCTGTAAAATCACCGCCACTCCATCTACCGGCTGTTCCTTGCCATCCATCACCTTCCCGGAAATACCTTGTGCCATAATCTCACCGAGACTCATCAGCAAGCATAAAATCATGTAGTAAATAGTACGTTTCATATCGGTTTGTTTTTATCATTTTTCGTTCATACAAAAGAAACGTATTCTTAAAAGAAACTATGTTACCACTCACTTACGAAGTCTTACCTTGTCTTATCAGGAATGTTATTTAGTCTTATCGCCAATTATCAAACCCAACAAAGAGGAACAAGATAATCTGGAAAACACCTTCAGAAAAGTAGTATGAATGGTATCCTTTGTGCTAAATCTCACCTAAGGGAATTGCAGGAAAAAGGTTTCAAGGCCGCCGTACTCTTTGACGCGAAAACGTAAACTGAACATTAAGAGGTTCTAACTGTTGATATATCAATCAAATATTTGAAGATAACCTATTAAAAGTTGAAAATCATGTGTACAAGAGTAGTTTATTCGGGAACAAACGGGATGGTAGCGACTGGTCGCACGATGGACTGGAAGACCGATATGCATAGTAACCTATGGGTGTTTCCTAGGGGGATGGAGAGAAACGGGGAGACAGGAAAGGATTCTTTAAAGTGGAAATCCAAATACGGCAGCATCATCACCTCCGCTTTCGAGATAGCCAGTACGGACGGAATGAACGAGAAAGGTTTGGTAGCTAATTTGCTCTGGTTACCCGAAGCCCAATATCCGGCCAGAGATAAGAATAAGCCGGGCCTTGCCATAACGATATGGGTACAATATATGTTGGATAATTTCGCTACGGTGGAAGAAGCGGTCTCTTTTATCAACGAAGATACGTTTCAAGTAGTATCGGATAAGATGCCGGACGGTTCCCGCTTGGCGACCTTACATTTATCGATTTCCGACGCAACCGGTGATTGCGCTATCTTCGAATACATAGGAGGTAAACTGACCGTTTATCACAGTAAGGAATACAAGGTGATGACTAACTCCCCTACTTATAATAAACAGTTGGCTCTTTGTGAATATTGGAAATCGATCGGAGGGCTGAGTTTCCTTCCGGGTACCAACCGTGCATCCGACCGTTTTGCCAGAGCTAGTTTTTATATAGATGCCGTACTTAAGACGGACGATGAGAAGATAGCTATCGCCTGTGTATTCAGCGTGATCCGTAACGCCTCTGTCCCTTATGGCATATCGACTCCCGAGAGTCCGGAGATATCCACCACGCAATGGAGAACGGTATCCGAAAGCAAGAACCTGATTTATTTCTTTGAGTCGAGCCTGACCCCGAACACTTTCTGGGTACGACTGAGAGACATGGACTTATCGGAGGGTGCGCCGGTACTTAAACTATCCATCGCCAACGGTGAGACCTATCATGGCAACACTTCAAAAGACTTTAAGCCGGCGCAACCGTTCAAGTTTATGGGTGTAAAGGATCTTATTTAGTCTTGGCTAACTATTTTTTGGGATAATATGTTCCATATTTCCTTTTACAACATTTGAGTTTCAATTAATATTTATATTTGACGTCAAAAATCTTACAATATGGATAAACAGTTCCTCTGCCTTGATTCACCTACGGACTTTATGGTTGGTAAATACATATCCGCCGACGAACTCAAGGAGTTTATAAATATTCCTTGTAAGATAAAAGCTGGGGTCTTTATCCTTTGCATGGAAGGGCAAATACGCTCAACTATCAATATGTCAGAATTGACCACTTCGAAACTCAATGTTGTAACGCTATTGCCCAATAGTCGCATACAAATACATGAGATATCCCCCGACATCTTGATCTATTTCATAGCGTTCTCTTTCGATTTTATGTGTTACACCAATTTTATCAAGAGCACGATGGGTTATCTACTGATGATTTACAGGTATCCGATTATAAAAATATCCCAAAACAGGGCCAACCTGATCACGAACTTCTACGAGCTTCTCTATCAATATGCCGTATATCCCGATATCTTGAACAATAAAGAGATGATAAAGGCCATTTTCATGATGTGTAGTCAAGGTATCATAGAAATATACAGTAAAATTTACCCATTAGAGAAACAGGAACTTACACGTCCGTTACAAATCTATCAAGAGTTCCTAAATATGGTATTGAGATACTATACGAAAGAGCATAACGTATCGTTTTATGCCGAGAAGTTGGGCCTCACGTTCTCTTATTTCTCGACATCCATCAAAAAAGCGATCGGAGAGACTCCTCAAGAGATCCTCACGCAAACAATAATCATAGACGCTAAGGCTCAGTTGAAAGGGACCAACCGAGAAATCAAGAACATAGCGATGGACCTCGGTTTTAATAATCTATCGTTCTTTAATAAGTTCTTCCGTCGAAATGTAGGCATGACTCCACAAGAATACAGGGGTAAATCGTATACCTATTCTTGTTACCAGAAAACATCCGACTAGCCGAAAGCAAAAACGGAACATATTATCAAAAAGAAGAATTTCAAGGGTACCTTTTATAATTTTTACTTTTGTAGGATAATATAAAAAGACATACGATGGAAGGGCGAGAGACGGATCTAGAATACAACTTATTGATGGGGCTTACGGGAGCTAGCGTTAGCAAACATTTATTGGATGAGCATTTCACACTTTTATGGGCAAATGACTTCTATTACGATATGATAGGTTACCCCAAAGAAGAATATGAAGCTCTTTTCCACAATAAACCCGATTTGTATTTTAAAGGTTATGATGAAGCTTGGAATATATTATCCAAGAATGTTTACGAGACGATAGCTAATAAAGCCAGCGGTTACGAAACCGTTATCCAGATGCCAACGAGAAAAGGAAAAAGATGGACTAAAATCACCTCAACGTTTACCGACCAACTACAAGACGGCATCCCTATCTCCTATACGGTAATGACCGATGTAGAGGACGTAATGCGAAGGCGGATCGAGCAAACGATCACTTATGATAATATCCCCGGCTTCATATCCAAGCATAAGGTACATAAAGACGGCAGTTTTACATTGCTGGAGGCAAATGATAAATATATGGACTTCTCTGGTATCGATAAAAATTCTTTTTTATCTTTCAGTCCTTTCTCCCGTTTAGATGAAACAAGCCGTAATACGATGAACGCACATATCTCCTGTATGCTAAAAGGGGAACCTGTACATTTCGTTATCCAGTCGAAAGACAAAAACGGCAACGGCGCTTGGCTACAGTTGAACGGGGAATGTATCGGCTGGGAAGGTGACGAGCCTATCTATCTTATCGTTTACATCAATATCACCGACATTACCGAACAGAGGGAGTTGCAAAAGAAACTGGAGAAACAGTCAAAGCAACTTAAAGAAGCACTAAAGTCGGCGGAACAAGCCAACCAAGCCAAATCTGATTTTCTCGCCCGCATGAGCCACGATATCCGTACACCCATGAACGCCATCATGGGAATGGCGACTATAGCCAAAGCCCATGTAGATGAACGTGAAAGAATATTAGATTGTATGGAAAAAATCAATGGAGCCTCTAAATTATTATTGAGTCTGATTAATGAGGTTCTCGATATGTCCAAGATCGAAAGTGGCAGGTTAATTCTTTCGGAGGATGAGTTCAATGTGGGTGAGCTCTTGCAAGACTTGGTCGTTATGATGCAACCGGAGATCAAAAACAAACAACAAACTTTAAATATACACGTCAAGAACCTTAGGCATGAGAATGTAAAAGGCGATACGCAGCGTATCAAACAGGTATTGATGAATATCCTCTCGAACGCAATTAAGTATACGCCGGAGAATGGGCGAATCACGATAGAAATCTACGAGAAGGACCCTCATAACGGCATCGGAAATTATCAATTCGTGTTTGAGGATAACGGAAGAGGTATGAAACCGGAGTTTCTGGATAAGATTTTCGAGCCTTTCGAGCGTGCGAGCGATGATGAGATCAAGAGGATACAAGGTACTGGCCTCGGGATGTCGATCAGCCATAAGATCATTCAGATGATGGGAGGAGATATCAAGGTGGAGAGTGAATATGGCAAAGGTTCCCGCTTCACCATCGACATGCCATTGGTTTGCCGGGATCAGAAGCCCGATGATAAGATAGAGGTAGAAGGTTTAGAGGTTCTTGTGGTAGATGATGATAAGATCGCTTGTCTAAACACGTCTAGCTGTTTGCGAGAGATCGGGATAAACAGTGAATGCGTATATTCAGGTAGAGAAGCTATAGAAAAAGTACGACAGCATCATTTAGCGGAGAAAGAGTATTTCGCCGTGATCATTGACTTGAAGATGCCTCAAATGAACGGCATTGAAACAACCCGGCAAATCAGACGTTTCGTGGGAGCGGACGTACCGATCATCATTCTCTCCGCATACGATCTTGAGGAATATGAGGCAGAGGCTAAGGAGGTTAAGGCCAATGGATTCATCACCAAGCCTCTCTATAAGTCCAAGCTACTCCAAGTATTGAGATCTTTCCTTGACGAAGGAGACCAGCCGGAACCGATCCGCCCATTCAAGTTATCAAACGTCGATTATTCCGGCAAGCGCATCTTGCTGGTGGAGGATAACGAGTTAAATCGTGAGATCGCCGTAGAGATCATCGGCAGCACCGGTATCACTATCGATACGGCGATAAATGGGCTCGACGCCGTACATAAAGTCTCCCAATCGGAAGAAGGATTTTACCAGATAATACTGATGGATATCCAGATGCCTATCATGGACGGTTATGAGGCGACCCGGCAGATTCGTTCCCTCCAACGAAGGGATATCGCACATATGCCAATTATAGCCATGACCGCCAACGCTTTTTCCGAAGACGTGACAAACGCTATCAAAGCGGGCATGAATTATCATTTGGCTAAACCGATTGATATTGGGGCGTTGATGGGCATCCTTAGTAAATATTTACAAGCGCCCGCATAAAGTTTATCTTGCGTATTAAAAGTTCATGTAATAAAATTGTCTATTTTTAGCGATCAATTCGATTATAAGCATAAAGAGACTTCATGAACATCAGACTTCGTTTTAAGTTAATCGCTTTGTTGATCGTCCTATCGCTGGCCGGGCTTTTGGTTTTCCAAGGATACTGGCTGAAAGGTTTATATGATACATTATATAAACAGATGGAGATCAATATAGAGGAAGCGATGAAGATCGCCGACTATAAGGAGTTGTTCCTGCGCATCCGATCTATCAAAAAAGAACAGGGAGCGCTGGGACCTCAAACCCAAGATGTGTACTTCAGCTCAGAGCTAGATCCGTCTAATAAGCAGAAGATGGACGCAAAAGCTTCGATCCATCCGCAGAAAGAAGATCCTGACCTTAACCGGGAAGATATCTTCAAGACGGCAAATCCCGACTCACACATGAAACTACATATCGATTACGGGGATGAGGAGGACTTTAGCTCGATAGACTCTACCCTAACGGATTACCTATATGTAATCGGCGAGGTGGAGGACATGGTGCAGCAAGCGATGCACGCGAATATAGATTCTATAAAACCAATTGATTTCAAGACCTACAACAAATTATTAACCTCGGAGCTGGAGGCAAGAAACATCGTAACGGAACATGAGCTGGTAACGATTTATAAACCAAACAACGGGGACGAGAAGGGTTGGATGCATCTGGACAAGCCGGAACGATTCACTACGTGGAAAAACCCCGTGCATTTCGATTACCCGCTCCATAACGAGAGCACGTTACAATATCGCCTGTTCCTCAAATCGCCGGCCAGCGTGATACTCACCCAGATGAAAGGCATCCTGATCTCCTCCTTCCTATTACTTTTGCTGATCATTTGCGCTTTCATATACTTACTCCGCACCATCTTAAAGCAAAAGACCGTGGAAGAATTGAAGACCGATTTCACCAACAATATGACGCATGAGCTGAAAACCCCGATCAGCGTCAGCTATGCCGCCGTAGACGCATTATTGAACTTTAGCGATCCCGTCAACGAGAAACAGAAGAAATACCTGACGATCGTTAAAGACCAACTTATCCATCTTACCGGATTGGTGGAACAAATCTTGACACTCGCCGTAGAGAACCGCAGTACCTTCCGCTTGCGCCCCGAAACCATCTCATTAAACGAGTTGGTGAACTCCCTCATCGAGCAATACAAACTGAAAGCGAGCAAACCCGTGGAGTTTACTTGCTCCATCCCCGAGGATATAGAATTGGTGGCCGATCGTACCCACCTATATAATATGTTGAGCAACCTTATCGATAACGCGATCAAATACGCCGACAAGGAACCTTGCCGCATCGAAGCGACAGCCCGGCAAGACGATCACGAAACGACAATCTCCATAACCGATAACGGCCCGGGTATCAGCGAAGCCAACCAGCGGCAGATATTCGACAAGTTCTTCCGGGTTCCCAGCGGGAATATCCACAACGTGAAAGGTTATGGCCTAGGATTATATTACGTAAAAGACATGATGGGTAAACATGGAGGAACAGCCCGTGTGGAAAGCGTCCCCGGCAAAGGCTCCACCTTTACCCTGCATTTTAAATAATAATCCGAAAATCAAGTATCAAATATGGAAAAGATAAAAGTACTACTAGTAGAAGACGAGCCTACATTGGCCATGATCATCAAGGATACGCTGGATGGGAACGAGTTCGATATCACCCTAGCTGCGAATGGCGAGGAGGGCCTCTCCCGTTACGCGGAGATCAAGCCGGATATTATCGTAGCGGATATCATGATGCCTAAGATGGATGGTTTCACGATGGTCAAGTTGATCCGTAAGACGGATACGCACACCCCTGTCCTATTCCTATCGGCCCGTTCCGCGGCCAACGACGTGGTAGAGGGCTTCGAGACAGGCGGCAACGATTACCTGAAAAAGCCTTTCGGCATGGCGGAATTGATCGTGCGCATCAAGGCGTTACTGCATAAGGTGTCCGTCCAAAGACCGGAAGCCACCTCTTTCCGTATCGGGCTTTATACGTTCGATTCCATCACGCAGACATTGGTCTACCGGGGAGAGAAACAACTCCTCAGCAACCGGGAATCCGAGATATTGAAGCGCCTTTGCGACAATAAGGACCAAGTATTACCGATGAAAGAGATCTTGATAGACCTTTGGGGAGATGATTCTTTCTTCAACGCACGCAGCCTGCATGTCTTTATCACCAAGCTACGTCATAAGTTATCGAAAGACGAGTCTATCAAGATTTTGAATATCCGGGGAATCGGATATAAGCTGATCATCGATTGAATTGCTTCAATGCCTGTGCCATCTGGTCCGGGCATGAAGTTCCCCTTCCATGACAATCGATGCCAGACAAACGGCCGATAGCGTCTTCGATGCGCATACCTTTCAATAAGGCGCACATGCCTTGCCCGTTACCGTGGCAACCTCCTACAATCTGCACATTCTCGATCACGTCCTCCTTCGCGTCGATCACCATCAACTTAGAACAAACGCCTCCTTGAGGCGTATAGGTTATACGTCGTGTTTCCATTTTCTTTTTCTCTCCTTTTTATAAACGAGTCGCAAAGGTATAAATAAATTTAACTACATTTGTAGCATCTAATTTACAAAAACATGACATACGAGGAAACGCTACACTATCTATATACCAGCATCCCGGTCTTCCAACACAGCGGAGCTTCCGCTTACAAACCCGGTCTTGGTACAAGTATCGCCCTAGATGATTATCTGGGAAATCCGCATAAAGCCTATAAGACCATCCATGTAGCCGGGACAAACGGCAAAGGCTCGGTCAGCCATCTATTGGCGGCCATTCTCCGGCAATCCGGTTTCAAGGTCGGGCTTTATACCTCTCCCCACTTAGTGGACTTCCGGGAACGCATCCGGGTGAACGGGAAAAAGATCTCCCAAGATTACGTGGTCGATTTCGTCGAGCGTCATCGTTCTTTCTTCGAGCCTCTCCATCCTTCTTTCTTCGAGCTGACGTCCAGTATGGCTTTTGAGTATTTCCGCGACCAGCAGGTAGATTACGCGGTTATCGAGGTCGGGCTTGGCGGTCGTTTGGACAGTACGAACATTATCACTCCGATCTTGAGTATTATCACGAATATCAGTCTGGATCATACGCAATTCTTGGGAGATACGGAGGAGAAGATAGCGGCGGAGAAAGCCGGCATTATCAA
>ERZ825137.5726-NODE-5726-length-11318-cov-3.361271_pt1 | contig 11318 bp, 10 predicted proteins | sample MGYA00519873_ERZ825137 | MGnify/ENA primary metagenome ERZ825137 (study PRJEB31778, sample SAMEA3449190) | human gut metagenome | biome: human gut; feature: human-associated habitat; material: faeces | place: United Kingdom | collected 2010/2012 ... | reverse complement strand
CCGGTTATAGGAGGCACACGGGCTTGCCCGTCTGCCACGAAACAAAGGGAAGGGGTAGCCTAATACCCCGACCGACATTCATCGGCGGGAGCGGTGTCCATACAAGCAGCAAGCTGGGACATGACGGATTGTACATATTAACATGAAAAGAGTATGGCAAATGCTAAACAGGTACTCGATGTACGAGTATCGAAAGGTGTAACAACCGCTCAGAGCAACGAGCATATGCGCAGATGGACAGAGAAAGGCTGGAATAGAGCGGTCGAGATAGGCAATTACGACCCGACTCGTGAACACCTGAACTTCGAGATTGCACCTGGTGGGAAAATACGCACTATTGACAAAAGCCGTAGCATTCCGGAACGGATTGCGGACATATTAAGTGATCGCGGAATCAAAGACCCCAATGAGGGGCTGGTTGAACCGAAGTTCCGCACTGTTGTAAATATTATCTTCGGAGGTTCAAGGGAACGGATGCACGAACTCGCATTTGGTACACAACAGGTGGACTTTGAAAACGGTGCGGACAATACACGCATCAGGAGGGAGGGCGACATCGAACGTTGGGCAAAGGACGTGTACTCATTCGTTAGTGGCAAGTACGGCGAGCAGAATATCGCCGCATTCATTGTACATCTGGACGAGTTAAATCCACACGTGCATTGTACGCTTCTGCCAATCAAAGACGGACGGTTTGCGTACAAGGAGATTTTCGCCGGAAAGGACAAGTTTGAATATAGTGCGAGGATGAAACAGCTCCATACCGACTTTTTCGCTGAAGTCAATACGAAATGGGGAATGTCGAGAGGAACGAGCATATCCGAAACGGGCGCACGCCACAGGACAACCGAAGAGTATCGCCGTATGCTCTCCGAGGAGTGTACAACCATCGAGGAAAATATCGATCGGCATCGGAAGGCTCTCTCCGAACTTCAATCGGACATCCGTCTGGCAGAGCGCAGGGTCAAAGGACTTACGACAATGGTCGATAACCTTGAAAAGTCAAAAGCGGAAAAAGAGGCTCTACTGTCGGCAGCCGAATTGGATTTGAAAGCGAATAGCGGTAATGCGGCAGAGTTGGCAATCCGGATTCAAACATTGGAAAAAGAGTTGGTAGGCATCAACAAACAACTGGCAGACAAGCAACAGAAGTTACAGGCCGCTGACCGGCAACTGACCGACCTCAAGGAGGACATGGATGCCATTAAGGATCGTACCGAAGAACTCAAGGAAGAAGCCTACAAGTATTCACGTGATGTTCACTCCAAAGTGGACACCCTGCTCAAAGACGTATTGCTGGAAAGTGTGGTCGGTGAATACCGGAATGTATCGGCACAAATGGACGTGTCGGAACGGCAGCTATTCGACGGCTCACTCGTTCAATCCATCGCGGAACAGGGCGCAGACATAATGCACTGTGCAACGATGTTGTTCCTCGGAATGGTCGATGATGCCACCACGTTTGCCGAAACTCGTGGCGGCGGAGGTAGTAAAAGCGACCTGAAATGGGGGCGCGACGAGGACGAGGACAACCGTGCATGGGCACTCCGCTGCATGAGGATGGCAAGCCGTATGATGCGTCCGGCCATCGGCAAAAAGCCCAAACGGTAAGTGGCACACATCTTACGATAAATCAAAAGTATAACGAATAAAATCATTGGAATATGACGAAACAACTCATTCTTATTTTCGCTGTGCTCTGCTCGTTTCAGGCACGCGCAGGTGTACACTCCATACAGGGAGATACTGTCCAACCTCCGTCATTCTATAATATCACGGAGGAACTTCAACCGATGCAACCCGTCTATCTCGACGGAGTGGTTCTTCCGATGTCCCGTACCGGCAACTGGTTTGTCAGCATTGCCGGAGGTGCGACCGCATTTCTCGGCACGCCACTCGGTTGTGAAGATCTTTTCGGACGACTGAAACCCTCGTACAGCCTTGCCGTCGGCAAATGGTTCACGCCATCGGTCGGTGCGCGTATCAACTACAGCGGTTTACAGTTCAAGGATGGTGCATTGTCCACTCAGGACTACCATCATATCCATGCGGATTTGCTATGGAATGTACTCGGTCGCAGGTATGCCCGGCAAGATCAAGTGCATTGGAATCTCGCACCTTTTGCCGGAATCGGACTCCTGCATAATGCCACGAATGGGCATAACCCATTGGCTATCTCATACGGGGTGCAAGGACAATACCGTATCTCCAGACGGGTAAGTGCCCTGTTGGAACTCTCCGGCACTACCACCTTTCAGAACTTCGACGGCTACGGACACCCGAACCGTCTCGGTGATCACATGCTGTCGCTGACGGCCGGCTTCACATTTCACCTCGGAAAAATTGGCTGGAAACGTGCAGTGGATGCAACGCCTTATGTCCGTCAGAACGAATGGCTCGTGGATTACGCCAACTTCCTATCAAAAGAAAACAAACGTTATGCAGACTTGAACGACAGGAATCGTCAGACATTTATTGAATTGAAGAAGATTTTAGAGATTGAGGGGCTGCTCGACAAATACGGCAGTCTTATAACGGAAGACAGCATTGGCAAGTATCAAGGCTATCCCACGAATAATTACAGCGGGCTGAACTCACTTATGGCAAGATTGAGGAATCGACACTGGAACGGTATTTCCCCACTTGATTCGACAAATACCCGATATGTCAATAATGACCGCTTACCCGAAGAATTGGCTATAAACGGTTCAGAAGATATAAAACTCATGCAAGTCGGAGAATGTATCGGCTCGCCTGTTTATTTCTTTTTCAACCTGAATACGGTTCATTTGACGGATGCCTCGCAGATGCTTAATCTCGATGAACTGGCTCGTGTGGCGAACAAATACGGATTGTCCGTAAGAGTAACAGGTGCGGCAGACAGTTCAACGGGAACTCCGGTTCTCAATAATTCTTTAAGTACATCGAGGGCAGACTATATCGTTGCGGAATTAGGACGACGCGGTATCCCGGTTGAAAGAATCATCAAGGTGAGCAGAGGCGGAATAGCCGACCATGTACCGGCTGAAGCCAACCGACACACGAAAGTGGAGCTGTTTTTCACCGAGGGATAATAGCCCTTTTGTATTAACTGTTATAAATAGCCAGAGTGTCGTTCTGCGGAATGACACTCTTTTTTATGTAATTCACTATTCCTCCAATCGCAGTATCGGCTATTCTTGTTCGGTGAGATTTTGTATGCAAAGGTACAGTGTTCGGTCAATTGCCAAGTACCGCTATCGCTAACGGCATCCGGATTCTCCGACAGCCTTCCGCAAATCGCAGATTTGGGTATTCCGTAGAATCAGTCCGCTGTTTATTTGTCTTATTCGCCCTTTTTCCACTGTTGATTCAGCATAAAAATCAATCCCGACAAGGAAGCCGAAATAGCTTCGATAAAAGGGAAAATAAAAAATCAATAAATCAAAAGACAATGGGTAAATACGATTACATCAAGAACGGCAATCTCCTTTATTGGAATGACCCCGACAATGGCAAGTCTGACGGAGAGTATAAAGTGATTTCCGCACCTGAAGAAGTGGATAGTGACAGCATTATTCTGATTTCAAGCGGTGCTTCGGAAGCAGAAGTTTTTGCGTCGGAATTATCACCGATACCCACACCGAGAAGTCACAAAGAGGAGTTCCAGAAATGGAGAGCGGAACGGGAGGCAGAAGGCATGGAGTTTTTCAATCGGCTTTCAGAGGTGATGGAAACAGACAAAGATTTGGCAGTTGGCGATATGGTGGCGTTCACGAATGATTACGGAGTGGTATTCGGCCCCAAAGAGGTATTGGCTTTCAGAAAGCCTTGGAATGGCGACAGATGCGTGTATATAGACAGTGATGCCTATTGGTTTCCAGACCGTCCGAACCAACTCACAATTATAAGTAAAGGAGGTATGAAATGACAATAAACGGCACTCTCAAACGACTTTGCGGCAATATTGCCGCTGGTCGTTTCAATTGGCGGAAATACTGCAGCCCACAACCTTATTTCGGCTATGAAATATGTGTGACACCATTGCATTGCTCTTATGGACAGATAGGTTATACTGTTCATTTCCCTTATACCAATATGCCGGAAGTGGAATACGATTGGGAATTGAAAAAGCTGACTATTGACGGTGAAAAGTGGAAAAATTACTTACATAATCAACAATAAAAATCAATATGGCACAGAATTTTTATACCAAATGGCAGGACGGAATCAATATTGTGACCTGTCAGACCTACAGTCAATGATTGACTACTTATTGAACCAATAATATGAACAGCCTGCATCGTATCTATGGCATCGGTGCAGGCCATAAAAACGTGGAGCAGACTTTTACAGTCCGCTCCACATCGCTTATACATCGCCTTCTAACGCCGCATTCCGCCGCTGTATTCTGCCTCTTGTAGCTCTTCCCGATATTCTTCCATCTCGTTCAGCTTTTCATTTGCATTTTGCAGGTTGGTGTCCAATTCGATATTGTGGTCATACGGAAACCGATGTTGAACAATAATACCTGCATTGGCAGCCTGTCCTACATCCAGCGTGTCCGATTCCCGGTTATATGCGACATACAGCACGTCACCGTTCGGCATCTCGAATGCCGGTGTCTTTTGCTGTGCCATAGCGGAGAACTGCTCTGCGACCATATCCTTGGCAACCTCTTTGATTGCCTCTCCGGCAAGATCGACACCGTAACGCCGGATATGATCACGGACTTCCTGCTCCGTGAATTTCAACATCACTTCGTATGTCCCTCCGACACTTCCATTGTACACTACGGCAAAATTCTTATCCTCGACAAGAAGGTCGTCACCCTTGTTGTTCGTAGGCGATGAATACGTGTATTGCTCGTTGATGCCGTTGCCGTCGTAATACTCCTTGGCGAGCGTCAGCAATCCCTTATAGTCCCCTTTGTCCTTGAGTTCGTCAAGTTGTTTCGTGTCATCGGTGGACTGGAGATAAGCCACCGATGAATAGTACACCTTTTCTTTCGTGGCAACCTCTTGTTCCTTGCCGATGTGCTGCTCCAATTCCTGCGCAATCTTATCCACTCTTTGCGTAATAAGCGAGGCCGCTTTTTTCACATCGAGCAGCGTGGTCTTGATGAATTGAGGCGATTCCTTCAACTCATCGAGCCACCCTTTGAGATACGCGCAACTGTCTTCCTTGATATGCTTGGTCATACCATAACGTTGGGCTACCAATGCACTGCCGAGTTCGGCTACCAGTTCCTCGCGTGCATATTCCGGAGAACCGAATGAAGTCGGCTTGAACCGGTCGAGCACACTTTCCGTACCGGTCGAGTGCGTCATCTCGTGGAAAAGCGTTCCATAGAACGATTCTCCCGATTTGAACTGCTCCTTTTCCGGAACGATGATTTCATTCTTCGTGATTGAGTAGTAGGCACTGTCCTGATGTTTCGGCGTGATCGGGCAAATCCAAAGATTGTCCTTTATCATCGTATCGACGGGTGCGAAACTGAAATGCTCGCCACCCTCGATTGCCGGACGCACATTTTCCTCCTCCAGCTTTTTCCACAGCTCCGGACGTGCTTCCTGCAAATTGGTCTGCGCCACATTGAAGACCCGGAACACCTTCATATTCGGATAGACATTGTACTCTTTCTTTTCATCATCGGAGAGTTTCTTGTAATCCTCATACTTGATTTTCTCTTTCGTTTCTTTGTGGATGCACGTAAACGTGGTCAGCATGACCGGAAAGGATTTCTCGCCGCGCAGCACGGAGACACGAGGCAATTCCTTTCCGTCCTTGCCGGGATTATTGAGCCGCTGCACACAGTCGAACGTGCAGAAACGTGGGATTTTGTATCCCTCTTTCTCGCAATGCAGTAACAACATAAATGCGTTCATGCCGTTATACTCGCGCCCTGAAAGATTTTTCGGCCATTGCAACGCGCCCTCGGTGAACCAGGGCTTTTTCCAGTCCTTGTGGATGCTCTCGATTTTCTCGATCATCATTTCGGCGAACAGGTCAAGAGCCTTGTCTTCGCTGTTGGGCCCGTCGGCATTCTTTTTTCTGTACCCAGCCATAAGCGTCATTGATTGTGGTTAGACGAATCCGACACATGCTGGGCAAGCTCTTCCACCTTGCAGGACAGGTTGATTTTACCGTTGTGTGCCGACAGATTCATTTCCCCCTTGGCGTCCACCTTCACACCGGCCTGCAACCACTCTTCACGCTCGTAGCCGAAACTGAAGAAGCGTACCCACTGGTACTCGAAGCCGTTCTCGACCTTCTCCGCGCTGAATGCAGAGAACACCGTGTAGGGCTGTTCTTTCTTATCCCTTTTTTCCTCGATGTTCTGACCCACCTTGCCGCGAAATACCAGCTCACCCTTGATTCCATCCGCATCATCCGCCGAAGCATTGCACACTTCATTGGCGAAAAGGTTGAAATAGAGTTTCTCACCCCGGCGTTTGAGATACATCGTACCCCTCACTTCGACATGCGAGCCTTTCCGATAGCCGGCGGTCTCTTCCTGACTGCCGTCCTTGCGGACATCCACCTCGATATTCATATTTTGGCCGCCCGTTCCCGGAACCATGACTTTGAGCGGAAAGGTCAGAAATGACTTTCCTTCCTTATTCGTGCGCATCGACGCATCGCGGTCGATAACGCCGCATACCGTAACATTACATTTAATCATCTGTTTTTTGTCTTTAATGATACATGGATCATCCGACAAGTGAGACATGGGGTTTATTGATGTTGAACAGTGGGGTATGGAAACTAATCGGGAGCGCGTATCATCGCCCAGACTATCCATCCGGCGATAACCAGTTGCACGCCCACGATAATAAGTGTCCCTATCCATCCGAACAGGCGATAGCAGAACAGTACGTGCAGGGCAAGGATGGAAATCCCTGCCAGACATTTGCATAGCTGTATCATCACGCATTTTATCATATCGCCATGCCTTTATCTTTTCAGGTTCTCCGTCTGTCCCTGTTGTTGGGACATCCCTTGCTCAAAATTCTGTGAGGCCGCCTCCGACAGGATAATCGTGTTCAGCATACCGGCAATACGCATCCGTCTGGTCTCCTCCGGAAGAGCGTGATTATTCAACGTAGCCGACAACCGGCTCAGTTCGGCGGCAGTCAGCTCACGAGAGACGCGCAGTTCGCCATTATCCACCCGTAGAATGGCCTTGCCGTTCTCACCGATGGTCAGGTCGCAGTTTTTCATGTTCGGTAACAACGGCTTCAAGTCGATGTTCCGGGAGTCCATAGCCACCGATATTGCCGCTTTCTGCTCTTCCTCGTTCCGGTTGTCAATCTGTGTCGCCAGAAGCATCAGGGAGGCGAAAGCGGTCATAGCCATTTCCACAATCGGGTCGTTACATCCTGACAAGCCCACACCACTGTCCTCCGAGGAGAGCAGCTTCTTCATCCAGTCGTCGGGTGAAAGATTCTTTTCGACTGATGGTGCTTCCGATTCCTTATATTTGGCAAGCAGGTCATTGCCGTTATGCAGCATTTGTTGTTTGAGCTGTCCCTTTTGGGCGATTTCCGCCAGATACGCCGCAGGATCTATGTCACGGCGTGTCCCGTCGGCATAAATGTTCGCCACTCCGAAGTGCAGATGCTCACCCGTTGTCCGTGTCCCCGTGTTGCCGGATGTTCCGAGCCGCCCACCGGCTTGAACCATTTCGCCAACCTTTACGGAAATTTCGCTTAGGTGCATATAGGTACACTGTACCTTGCTACCGTCCGCACGGGCATACTCCACTGTCACCGACTTGCCGCCGGGAGTGTTCTTGTTGTGATTGACGGCTATAACTTTGCCGCCGTTCTCCGTTGCCAGTACCGCGTCGCCGTTACACCGTATATCGACACCCTTGTGCATCTTTTGCTTCGTGCCGTCCATCGGATCTTGCCGCATACCGAAAGGTGAGGTCACGAAAAGAAACTCTTTTCGTTCGACAGGGAACGAGTAGCCGTTTGCATTCGTCACCTCTCCGGATGCACGGAGTGGATTGTTCTCTACACCGAACTCCCTGCCTTGCGCTGCCATTTCCTGCATGACCAACCGGTCATACTGCTGCAAGCCGTTCTGTTCGATGATTTTTTGCAGGTTCTCGGCATACTTGCCGCCAGTGGCGTAACCAGCCTTCTCGATACTTCGCGTCCAGCCCTTGTAATCATCCGGGGACAGTTTGAAACAACCGGCATAGCGGCTGTTCGCTTTCAAAAAACGGGAATGGTGTTCGTATGAATCACCCACGCTGTCATAGCTGCAAAACTTTTCATTTGGTTTGTCATCCGAATACAGACCGTACCTGCCACCTTCTGCGATCCACGATGGCGTGGCCTTGATGCCGAAATGGTTGTTCTCGTTCTGTGCCAGCCGGCTCCGTCCGTTGCTGCTCTCCAAAATTCCTTGCGCCAATGTCACCGAGGCGGGTATTCCATACCGGCGCATCTGTTCCATTGCATACTCCGCATACTGTGCTGCATATTCCTGATTTCTGTTCATACTACTCCTCCTTATCTATGAATCCCCCGATGAGTTTCCTGCTCGATGTCCTGTTGTTCTGCGGCTTGTTCACAGATAGCGACACGTTGTCCGGCACGCACGAGTTTGGGCAAGTGGCTGTCAAGCTCTTCCTTCGGGAACTCTGCGAAAGACGAAAAACCACGTTCCGGATTCTCCTTTATCGCGATTCCCAATATCTCTGCGCCCTTTACTGCGTCCTCATTATAGAGCCGGTACACTTCATTCGTGCGGATCAGTTGCAGGGCATCGGGATGTTTTTCCTTGAGTTTGTCCCAGAACTGACGCTGTACGGAAACATTTTCTTCGTTTTTCGTATCCTCCGTATGATTTTCCACCACTGTCTCATTCTGGTGTTGTACATTTTCTTCTTGTCTCTGTTCCCCGACAGACTGCCCCTTTTGCAGCACGTCAGCAAACAGCGTGGCAGCCAGATGGCGTTTGTATTCGTTTTTGTCCTCCGCCACCCACATCCGTTGCCATTGCTGCGGAGTAACGCTGCGGGGCTGCAGCTTTTGTCCGTCGATGGTTGCCACGCACTGAATACCGTCCTGCTTGGTCTTGAAGACAAGTTGAATCCGGTTCAAGTCAATTTCCGGTGTCGGGCTGCCGAACAAATCCACTTTCAGGTCAGGCTTGACCTCTGCCAAAGCGTAATACTTGTATGCCAGCTCCATGCGCACCTTGTCGAGGTTATCCATCGCCTGCTTGAGCGTGGAGAAAAAACGGTTCACGTCCTCCTTGTCGGGATATACGCTGTACCCGTTCTTGTTTTCCGGTTTGATATAGAGTGCCCAGCGGTTCTTGTCATCCTGAATCATTTGCACGGCATCGAAACCGACTTCGTTCGCCCGTTTGTCGGCTGATGAAACGTCCAGCGTGGAGAGCATTTCCAACGTGCGGTTCTTTAACCGGGCCAATGTCACCAACTTCTCGGCGAAGTAACCGTCATCGGGTCTGTACCCCAAAGCACCATTGTTATTATAAAAATGTACCTGCTCGATTCCCTCTTTCTGCAAAGCCCGTTCGATACGTCCTTTGTTCATGCCCGGAATCTCGTTATCCGTCTCTGTCGAAGCTCCGGCTGGCAGGATGACATCCGCAGATTTATTCTGCCGGTCAATGACGAGGACGATACTTTTCGCCTCTTTGTCGGGATGGCGGCTGATTTCGTTCGCCACGAAATAATGCTTGGGCATCTGCTCCTGCATGGTCGAGGTCTGCCGCCTGTTGCGCATCGTGGCATACTCGATTTTCTCACCCCGTTCCGCCTTACGGATGACTTCGAGCGCATTGTTCACATCGCTTTCGAGCGCATCCGTCAGGCATGGGTTCTCCTTGAACTCCCGACACCAGTAGTCCACCGTCTTAAGGCTTTCATCGGACAGGCGTGCAGGCAGCCCCAATTCCAACATCTTGATTCCGGAAGCCACTTCCACGACAAGACGTTCGTATTTCACCGCATCCTCCGACGGAGCCATGCCGTTCTTCATCACCATGCCTTCCCGTGCAAGCCGCTGCTGATGTCCCGTAGCACTCACGATCTGCCGCAACGCTTCCTGCACATAGTCGTGGTAATGCGCGAAATCCTTTTGGCGCGGCATATAGACCGCATCCTTGTCCGTCTCGTAATGAGGGACACCGCTTCCGTCCGAGCGCACGGGAACGAGATTGTCCCGCATTTTCTGCAGAAAATCATTGAACCGGCTGCGTAGCCGGCGGTTGTCCGCCTCGGTGTAGCCTCTTTTCTGGGCTGTACCGTCCTGTGCCACCGCTTCCTCGTAACCTTCCTTGTCCACGTATGGCTGTGTTGTCTGGTCGATATTGAAAAGCGTGCGGATCTCCCGGTTATGGATGCCCTTGAACTGCGCTTTCTGCTCTTCACTTAATTGAAGATAGATAGTACGGTCGATGGTCTCTTCCGGATTGTTCCGATTGACATATTTGTTCCAGTTATAGAAAAGGAACGGGACACCCTGCTCATGCTCCCTTACCGCCGTGCCTCGCGCCTTGGCATCAGTATAGAGCGTGAACAGGTTGGTTTTGCAACCGTATCTGTCCGAATGCAACGCCATGAACAGTGCATTGAACGGGCTGGCGGATACCCCCTGCGGATAAAGGCGCGGAAATTTCTTACCCGAAGCGTTCAGCCAGTGCCCTCCGGCGTTCGATGCCTCACTCAAAGCCTTGGACAGCAAGTCTGTTTGCTTCTCCTGGGCTTTCTTTTCGATTGGTGACTTTTCTTTCATATAATCATACTTTATATTGTTCGTGGAATTATTGGATGCCTCGCGTGCGCACAATGGTTTCCTGCTGTCCGTCATCGTAATTCTGCGATGCAATCCGGCGAAGTTGGTCACTTTTGGCAAGCACGGCGTTGGCCAACGTATTCAATGGTAAGGCCCCGGCACGGTAGGCATCCGCAACGGTCGGCATGAGTTGGATAGTGCAGGGCACACGGTCTATCGTGGCTATAAGGGTGCTGCCTTGAAGAATCGGATTTATGATGCGTGGATTCAACGGCTCATCCGCATAGCGTCGGTACTGCACATCGTTTCCTGCAACCGCCTGCAGTTTTCCCTCTGCTCTCCCTTGTAAAACCTCGTGTCCGGCTTTGTTCAGCAAGTTCGCACCGCCCAAACCGACAAGGAGCATCTTCAGCAAGGGGTTACGGACAAACATGCCTGCCACGATACTCGCTATCGGCAGCAGGTTGTCCCCGAATCGCAGCGATTGTGTCTTGCCGGTAAACGCCCCCAACAGGATGTCGGGCAGCATGGCCATGACATATCCGAGGTTGCCCGTGA
>ERZ825137.5723-NODE-5723-length-11320-cov-4.009232_pt1 | contig 11320 bp, 10 predicted proteins | sample MGYA00519873_ERZ825137 | MGnify/ENA primary metagenome ERZ825137 (study PRJEB31778, sample SAMEA3449190) | human gut metagenome | biome: human gut; feature: human-associated habitat; material: faeces | place: United Kingdom | collected 2010/2012 ... | reverse complement strand
GCTTTGCTGTTACTCATTAGCGCCGCAACAGTGATTATATTATCACAAGCATTTCCCCTTGTCAACAACTTTTTTCAAATTTTTTCGACTTTTTTATCACCCGACAAAAAGCAAGTAAAAACAAGGGGAAATAACCGCTATATATTGTGCATACCTCTTCTTGAATTCGAATATATTGAAAGAAAATACAGTAAAAAAAATACTAAATATATGCCAGTACTTCCGCAATATTCTGTACACCGATCAATTTGATTCCTTCGACTTCATCTATGCCATCGCAATTAATCTTTGGCAAAATGCATGTCGTAAAACCTAACTTGGCAGCCTCTTTCACCCGTTGTGCTGCCATGGATACTCCGCGCACTTCTCCTGCCAATCCTACTTCTCCAAAAATGATCGTATGTGCATCCACTGGTACATTCTTAAAACTGGATACCAATGCTACAATGATTCCTAAATCAATCGCAGGCTCGTTCAATTTCATTCCACCCGCAAGATTCACATAAGCATCATTTCCTGCTAACATCATCCCGGCACGTTTCTCCAAAACCGCCATTAACAGATTCACCCGGTTATAATCTATTCCGACAGAAGTTCTTCTTGGAAGATTAAAATTCGACTGACACACCAGTGCCTGAATCTCGATCAGAATCGGTCTTGTTCCTTCCATTGAACATACCACAACGGATCCTGCCGCATCCAACGGCCGTCCATTCAACATGACCTGTGATGGATTTTCCACTTCTGACAGTCCATTTTCCTTCATTTCAAATACACCAATCTCGTTCGTAGAGCCAAAACGGTTCTTTACCCCTCGTAAAATACGGTAGATCGCATTCTTCTCCCCTTCAAAATATAACACCGTATCCACCATATGTTCCAGTGTTCTAGGTCCTGCCACCATTCCCTCTTTTGTCACATGTCCGACAATGAAGATTGCAATATCCAATTGTTTGGCAATACGCATTAACCGTCCGGTTACCTCTCTTACCTGTGATACACTGCCTGCACCACTGTTAACACCCTCTAAGTACATTGTCTGAATAGAATCAATCACAACCACTTCCGGCATGATCTTGGTGATTCCACCTTCGATCGCATCCAGATTTGTCTCGCATAATAAAAGCATATCCTTCGTAAATCCACCCAGACGCTCTGCCCGGAGCTTGATCTGTTGTAATGATTCCTCTCCGGATACATATAACACCTTATGTTCTGCACTTGTCAGATTACGGCATACCTGTAATAACAGGGTGGATTTACCAATTCCCGGATCGCCTCCAACCAGAGTAAGAGAACCTTTTACGATTCCTCCGCCTAATACGCGGTCTAATTCTTTCATGCCTGTGCCAATTCGTGTATCTTCCGACGTAGTGACATTTAAAATGCTAGTAGGCGTTGCAGCCTCTGTACTTTTTACAGAGTGCTGGCCAACGCCTACTACTAATTTCTCTTCTACAAAAGTATTCCAATTCTTACATCCCGGACACTGTCCGAGCCACTTAGCCGATTCATATCCACACTCCTGGCAAAAATAGATCTGTTTTGCCTTTGCCATATAAATCTCCTTATAATTTCTCGATCTTAATAGTAGAAACCTGTCCTGGATTCAGTTCCACACTTAAATTCAGCTTTCCACCAAGATTAGTCTTGACAGATCCTGCACTGTTGCCATCGATCACTGTAACATATTCCTGTCCTGCTTCTAATTCCAATGTGATCTGGGAATCCTCTGTTCCTTCTACCTGAAATTCTACCATATTGTCAGATGCATTAAATCCATGTACAACGGTTCCCGGTACAGATTCATATACAAATGAGCCGTTCTTCTCAAGTTTGGTAATCTCTTTAAATGTCTTAACTTTATATTTATCTCCTTTGAACTCAAAACCGTCTAATTTGGTCTTTGTGTCCAACTCATAATTGCCAAAACTTAATGTCCCATTCTCTTCTTTGATCAGCTCGCTTACTACTGCCATCTTCTTATCCTCCTGTACTTTATCCGATTATGCTGTTATATCTTCGTATGTCTCAATTGCCATTCACCACAAAAGAGCCCATTTATCGTGCTTATAGTATACAATATATGGTGGCTTTTTTCCAGCTAATTTTTTATAAATTTACTCCAAAACCTTAAACTTCACTCCCGCTTTTACAATCGAGATCCGCACAGTCTGTCCCGCCTTTATATTGCCTGCGAGCATTTCTTCTGCCATCTTGTCTTCTACTTCATTTTGAATGGCTCTCTTTAACGGACGTGCACCATACTTCTTATCATATCCTTTTTCGAATATATAATTCTTCAAAGCCTCTCCATAACGCAATTCGATTCCCAACTGCTCTTTCACCCGCTTTGCAAAATTATGCAGCAACAGACTTGCAATCTGTTTCACTTCTTCCTTTGTCAGGGCATGGAATACGATCATGTCATCAATACGGTTCAAAAATTCCGGCTTAAATAATCTCTTAACCTCTTCCATAACACCATTCTTCATATCCTCATGTTCCTTGCTATCAGAAGAATCACCGGTAAATCCTAAGCGTTTCGGCTCCATAATTCTGGATGCACCCGCATTACTCGTCATAATAATGATCGTATTCTTAAAATCTACTTTACGTCCCTGTGCATCTGTCACATGTCCATCATCTAAGATCTGTAACAGAACGTTAAATATGTCCACATGTGCTTTTTCAATCTCATCAAATAAGATAACAGAATACGGATTTTTCCGGACTTGTTCACTTAACTGACCGCCTTCTTCAAATCCAACATATCCAGGAGGCGAACCGATCATTTTGGACACGCTATGTTTCTCCATGTATTCGGACATATCAACGCGTATCAGGTTCTTCTCGTCCCCAAATACGGTCTCTGCCAACGCTTTTGAAAGTTCTGTTTTACCGACACCGGTCGGTCCTAAGAACAGGAATGAACCAATCGGACGTTTCGGGTCCTTTAGTCCAACCCTGCCTCGTTTGATTGCCTTTGCAACTGCCTCTACCGCTTCATTTTGTCCGATCACACGCTTGTGTAATTCATCCTCTAAATGCAGCAGACGTTTGGACTCTTCCTCCTGCAATCTGCTGACCGGAATCTTTGTCCATTCGGATACAACCTGGGCAATATCCTCTTCATTCAATGTCAGATCCTGATTCTTCAATGTATTATCATGTTTTTTCTTTAGTTTGTCACGTTTCTCTTCTAATACTTTGATTGCAAGCTTTGTCTCATGCGCAGTTTCCAAATCATTCTCCATAAAGGATTCATCTAATTCTTCATTTAACACCGACAGTTCTTTTTCAATCTGTTTCATCTGTGGTGTAACCTTAAATGCTGCCAGTCGTTTCTTCGCTGCCGCCTCATCCATCAGATCAATTGCTTTATCCGGCAGGAAACGATCATTCAGATACCGTACCGACAATGTAACACAAGCCTTGATTGCATCATCACCAATTGATAAACCATGATGATACTCATAGATCGGACTTAATCCTCTAAGAATCTCTACCGCCTCTTCCGGCGTTGGTTCCTGTACAGTCACCGGTTGAAATCTTCTTTCTAATGCTGCATCCTTTTCAATATACTTGCGGTATTCTGCGGTAGTGGTCGCACCGATCATCTGAATCTCTCCGCGCGAAAGTGCCGGCTTCAATATATTAGACGCATCAATTGCACCTTCTGCACCACCGGCACCGATGATTGTATGCAATTCATCTACAAATAATATAATATTTCCTGCCTGCGTTACTTCCTGAATCAATTTCTTGATTCTTTCTTCGAATTCTCCACGATATTTGGAACCAGCCACCATTCCGGAAAGATCAAGTGAAAGCAGTCTTTTCCCTAACACGGTTTCCGGCACATCCCCTGCATCGATCATCTGCGCAAGTCCTTCTACAATTGCAGTCTTACCAACACCCGGTTCTCCTACAAGACACGGATTATTCTTCATTCTTCTGCTAAGAATCTGTACCACTCTTTGAATCTCAGTTGTTCTTCCCACAACCGGATCTAATTTTCCTTCTCTCGCTAATCTGGTAAAATCTCTTGAATACTGATCCAATGTCGGCGTAGCGGATTTTCCTCTTTTATCTTTTGACTTTAATTGATTTAATTCGCTTTTTGCAATTGCCGGATCCACACACATTGCGGTTAATATTTCACCATACATTTTCGGAATTGCTATATTCATCGCTGTCAACAGACGAAATGCAACACTGTCCGGATGTTTAATGATCGCGATCAATAAATGTTCCGTTCCTACCTGCTTTGCTTTGAATTTGGTCGCTTCTTTGTCCGCAAGGTCGAGAATATCCTGACATCTTTTGGAATAATCTGCTTTGTCCACCAATGCAACATTGGTATGATCCATCATAAGCTGGCTGGTAAGGTTCTCTAACCTTTCCTCGTCCACGCCATTCTTCGTAAGAACTGCATAAGCAATGCCATTTTTTTCTTTCATAAGTCCAAGAAGTAAATGCTCACTTCCGACATATTCCTGTTTTAATTGCAGTGCAACTTTCTTTGCATACTTCAGAGCATTATTTGCACTTTTGGTATAATTCTGTTTCATTGCATTCTCCAATCTCTATATATTCTACTACAAAGAAAGGTCCGTTGTGCCAAACACATGGAAACACTTATGAAAATGCATTCTCCATGTATGGTGATTGTACAACAGACCCCTCATTTGTATTATACCATTCTACTGTTCATCAATTGCTTTTCCAATATCATGACGCATATATTTGTTCTCAAATGTAATCCATTCAGTCGCTTTATATGCATTTGCTCTTGCTGTTACCAGATCTTTTCCCTTTGCAGTCACTCCAAGGACACGTCCGCCATTGGTCACCACTTCTCCATTCTGAAGTTTTGTTCCTGCATGGAATACATAATAATCCTCTTTATCCTTAAATGTCTCCAAGCCATGAATCGGGAATCCCTTTTCGTAGGATACCGGATATCCGTCAGATGCTAATACAACACAAACTGCTGCATTATCCTCAAATTCCAGATCAATCTCGTCTAACCTGCCATCAATACAGGCTTCCATTACATCAATAATATCATTCTTCATTCTAGGAAGGACTACCTGTGCTTCAGGATCTCCAAAGCGGGCGTTGTACTCCAATACCTTTGTTCCCTTTGGCGTGATCATCAGTCCGGTAAATAATACACCGACAAAATCTCTTCCTTCTGCCTTCATTGCCGCCATTGTCTTCTTATAGATCTCTTTCTGACAGAAATCATCAATCTCTTTGGTATAGAACGGACTTGGAGAAAATGTTCCCATTCCTCCGGTATTCAATCCCTGATCACCGTCTTGGGCACGTTTATGATCCTGTGCAGAAGTCATCGTCTTGATCGTTGTTCCATCACAAAATGCCAGAACAGACACCTCACGACCCGTCATAAACTCTTCTATTACCATCTTATTGCCGGCATTGCCAAAGTGCTTGTCTAACATGATCTCTTTCACACCGGCTTTGGCTTCCTCTAAATCGTTACAGATCAACACACCTTTGCCAAGAGCAAGACCATCCGCTTTCAATACGATTGGGAATTCTGCGGTCTCAAGATATGCTAATGCTGCATCTGCATTATCAAATGTCTCATATGCAGCAGTCGGAATATCATATTTCTTCATCAGATCTTTCGAAAACGCCTTAGATCCCTCAATGATCGCTGCATTCCTGCGTGGTCCAAATACTTTGATGTTCTCTTTTTCAAAAGCATCCACACAACCAGCTACCAATGGATCATCCGGTCCGACAATTACAAAATCAATTGCTTTTTCTTTTGCAAATGCAACCAGCTTATCAAAATCCATTACCGAAATATCTACACATTCTGCAAGTTCTGCAATTCCGGCATTGCCCGGTGCTGCATATATCTTTGATACCCGTTTGCTCTTCGCTACACAGGTTGCGATTGCATGTTCTCTTCCGCCACTTCCAATGATCAAAACTTTCATGATTATCCTCCTGTTTTCCTGCATCTATTCTCTGACCAATCCTGTCAGGATCAGTTCTTTGTTACAACTCTTCCGTCTACCACTACAACTTTGTCATTTGCAATCAGATCAATTGCCTGTGGCAATAAGATCCACTCTGCCTGTTCCATTACTCTTTGTTGTAGTATCTTTGGTGTATCTCCCTCTTCGACAGCAACTGCCTTCTGTAAAATGATCGGACCGGTATCTGTTCCCTTGTCCACAAAATGAACGGTTGCACCAACTACTTTGACACCTCTCGCCAAAGCGGCCTCATGCACCTTAAGTCCATAAAATCCGGTACCACAAAATGACGGAATCAATGATGGATGAATATTAATGATCCTGTTCTCATACTTATCGATCATTTCCGGCGGGATCACCACAAGATAACCCGCAAGTACGATCAGATCCACCTTCAGGGAATCCACCGTCTCAATCAATGCATTATTGAATTCTTCTCTTGTATCATAATCCTTTGGCGATACAACAACATCTTTGATTCCAGCCTTCTTAGCACGCTCTAATGCATAAGCACCCTTATTATTGCTGACTACGGCAACCAGTTCTGTATTCGTAATTCTACCGGATTCTACCGCATCTATAATTGCCTGAAGATTCGTTCCACCTCCGGAAACCATCACTGCTACTCTTAACATAGCACATCCTCCAATATCTTACGCGATCTATTAAACGAGTGTAACACCCTTTTCTCCGGCTTCTACATGACCAACAACAAATGCTTCCTCGCCGGCAGCCTGTAACGCAGCTACTGTCTTGTCTGCATCCGCCGCATCTACTGCAAGCATCATTCCAACACCCATATTATAAGTATTGTACATCATCTGCTCTTCAATGTTACCAGTCTTTGCCATTAATTTGAATATAGCCGGAACCTCATAAGAATCCTTCTGAACAACTGCACGGACACCATCCGGAAGCATTCTTGGAATATTCTCATAGAATCCGCCTCCTGTAATATGGGAACAACCCTTGATGGTAATTCCTGCATCCTTGACACCACGAAGTGCTTTTACATAGATCTTAGTTGGAGCGATCAACGCCTCTCCTAATGTCTTGCCTAACTCATCATAGTATGTATCTAATGATTCTTTTGTCATCTCAAATACTTTACGAACTAATGAAAATCCATTACTGTGTACACCACTTGAAGCAATTCCCACTAAAACGTCTCCCGGTTTGATATTCTCACCGGTAATAAGATCTTTACGTTCTACCACGCCAACTGCAAAACCACCGATATCATATTCATCTTCCGGCATAAGTCCCGGATGCTCTGCTGTCTCTCCACCGATCAGAGCTGCATCGGACTGCTTACATCCTTCTGCAACACCTTTTACGATTGCAGCGATCTTCTCCGGATAATTCTTTCCACATGCAATATAATCCAGGAAGAAGAGTGGCTCTCCACCTGCACATGCAATATCATTCACACACATAGCAACAGCATCGATTCCGATTGTGTCATGTTTGTCCATTACCATAGCAAGTTTTACCTTTGTTCCGCATCCGTCTGTACCGGAAAGAAGAACAGGCTCTTCCATCTCTTTGATCTTCGCAAGAGAGAAAGCTCCTGAGAATCCGCCAAGTCCTCCGAGAACTTCTGCGCGCATTGTCTCTTTTACATATTCTTTCATTAATTCCACTGATTTGTAACCGGCCTCAATATCTACACCTGATGTCTTGTAATCCATCGTAAATCTCCTTTTCTTTCGAATCGTATTTATTTATTGTTGAGATATTCCTCATAACCAACTTCTGCAAGTCTGTCTGCTTTTGCCTGTACCGTATCTTTCATCTCTGCAGAATAAGCTTTCAGTTTCTCTAAAAGCTTCGGATCTGACATTGCAAGCATCTTTGCTGCAAGAATTGCCGCATTCATACCGCCGTCGATTGCAACTGTAGCAACCGGGATTCCAGGTGGCATCTGAACGATTGAATAAAGTGCGTCCATACCCTCCAGATTCTTTCCTGACATTGGGATACCAATTACCGGCATTGGGAAAAGTGCTGCGCACATTCCCGGCAGATGTGCTGCCATACCTGCTCCTGCAATAATTACTTTGATTCCCTTTCCTTCAGCTGCCTTCGCCCAGTCAAAAAAGACATCCGGCATACGGTGTGCTGAAATGATCGTCATCTCATAATCGATTCCAAACTTCTCCAGTGTGGCTGCTGCCTTACTCATCACCTTCAGATCTGAGTCGCTGCCCATGACAATTCCTACTTTTGGCATATCATTTCCTCCTCAGTGGTATACTGTTTTCCTTCCCTTGGAAAACTTTGTTTATTTATTATCCATACTTATGAAAGATTCCATTTAATCATCTATTAACTATCCAATTACCTATAGGATTTCCTTAAAATCCCGCTTCATCCAAAGGCTCATTAAGTACCTCTGTTCCCGGCAATACGAATCTTCCGTTCTCTAATAGTATAATGTCTTTTCCCTCGTTTGTCACTACACTTATTTCTTCTAACTCTTTATAAGGCACGGTTATATCTGTATGACAGTTAAAGTATGCTTTTGATACATCTTCCTTACGAAGAAGAGAACAGGAGTTATCTTTCGCCACAATTTCCTTTCCATTCGGATTGTAGACTCTGATTTCCTCGCTCCAGGAATAACATGTATCTCCTACTGCAAAATGCGGTCCTGTCTTCTCTGCAATCAGAATCGGCATCTTATCTTCTATATTAAATTTCTTTGCTGCCACATATGCAGTCGTATTTGTTCCAATTGCGAACTCACCAAGCGGAAGAGTCTCATGATTCTTCAACACATTATCGTAAATGTATTTCTTATTCTGTGCTTCATCCTCAAAGTTCGTACATGTATAGTCGGTGATCTTTCCATCCTGAAATGTAAGTTTCAGATTCTGATACTGAAGTCCATCTAAATATACCTTGCTTACATGAAGTATGCCGTTCGTCCCTTCCAGAACCGGTGATGTAAATACTTCTCCGACAGGAATATTCACATCTGCCACACAATTTTCGAAGATTGTCTCCTTCTGTGCGTCTTTCAGATGATATAACTGTACTGTAATATCTGTCTGGTTTTCTCCTTTTCCTCTTACATGTACACAAGTTCCCTGATCTAACGCATTGATCATTGTCTGCTGCACTTTTTCATAAAGTTTCGCGTCTAATGTATTGATCTTGATCACTTCATCAAAGATCTTTGCATAATCTGCCCCAATCTCCGGCACCGGATAAGCAACAATCGTGAAACTTCTTTCCTCACCCTTGATATACTCATTCGTGATCTGTCCTGATCTGCTGCTAAAGAGAAGATCCAGTTCTCTCTGCGCCTCATCATATGCCGGTGCTGTTTCTTTCGCTTCCGGTGAAAATGGAGTCTCACCGAAGATCTCCATAACTGCCGGTCCTGCAACGCCTGCTGCCATCTCTTTATTTTGCTCAAAAACGGTCTTCATCACCTCAAGCTTACGTTCTACATAACGCTTATCCATAAAGAGTGCCTGGTCCTGTCTATGATCATACTCATACTGCTGATTCGCAATTGCACCGTAATATCCAATCTTGTGGTGCTCTCTCTTCGTAATCACGCTGGAGGCTGCACGGTAAATAACCGGCTTTAATCCCATCTTACGGAAGTTCTCGATTGCAAGGCAGATCACCTTTTCAAATCCAAGACTGTAACGGATATTTACAATCGATTTCTTTGACAGATCTTTTCCAGTGTTAATAAAACCAACACGATATCCTTCCGTATATACATCTGCCATCTTCTGCAGTGTCTCCTGTGGCAGATTTCTCAGATGATGAGCTGTTCCAAGTTCATTCTTGGAAATGTATTCGCCAAATTCATAAAGATAATCATCTTTATCAAGATCTGCATTTTCAATGATCTGTACTGCAAAATCCGCTGACGGATCCATCTGCTCCAGAATTCGGTCTGCATAAAATACATCGCAGTAATCGCTTGCATACCAATACAGAATCTCCTTGATCTGCTCCGGCTTTGGAACTGGATTCTCTTCCTCACTCATTCCCTCGAAACAGGTATAGACTTCGAGAAACAACTCATAGAGGATTGTCAGATAATCCTTGCGCTGTTCAAACACATACGAAATTCCTGCTCTGATTTCCGTATACAACAAACTTAAAAGCTGTCCCATCTCCTGCCCCAATTTTTCACAGGCATAGTCTTGATTGGCATAGCTTGTCTGATATTTCTCTCCTATAATATCACTATAAAGAATCCTGTTCAGGCTACGCTTTTCTTCAAGACTTAAGCTGTCCCAGCTTCCATCTTCTAGCTTTTTTCGTGTATTCTCTAACTCAAGCAGAAACAAGGTACAATCCTGAAAGTAAGAAATATATGCTGCATTCACTGTTTCTTCTGTCACGATCGTGCGCAGACGCTCAACTGCCAGTTCGTGACGCTGTGTGCACTGTTCATTTTTCTCCTTCTGTAACTCACTTAACTTTCCGATCATAAGCTCAGACCTCCAACAAAAATTCCAAGGAAGCACAAGATCTGCACAATACCGATCCCGATTCCACATTTGCAGGAAAGATATTTTCTATCCTGCTCCTCAAATCCTTCTATTGCGTTCCAGATTCCATATATATCAATCATTAAAGAAAGGATTGCAACCCCTCCGACAATTCCGGCTGCCTTTCCTCTCGTCAGGAATGCATATCCGACACATCCCAGCAAGATAGCAAGTGACCATCCTGTCAACCAGCAGGAGATCACACCTCTTCTTGACTGCAGATACGCTGCTTTCCCATATTTCTTTGATTGATTACTCTTTCGTTCCTTTTCTTTCTTCTGATTTTTTTCTCTTTCATCGTTTTTCTTTTCTTTTTTTCCGATCATTTCTTCTCCTTAGTAGATTACAAACTACAAAAACTATATATCCAAGTACACCGCCGATTGTATTCAGCAGAATATCGTCCACATCAAAGCATCCCACTTTCGTGATCAGCTGCATTAACTCTACACAAAAAGTCAGACAAAAACTCCAAAATAACGTTTTAAAAAAGCTTCTTCTTTTCCCTGCCATTGCAGAAAAGTAACCAACTGGCATGAAAATCAGAATATTTCCAAATAAATTTGAGAACACCGCAAATGTTCCCAGCTGATGTCTGTATTTAATAAATCTCTTAATCTCTTTGAATAGCACCAGATTGTAATGGTATTCATCCATTACGCCTTCCCTGCCGTACCAGTCTGATAAGAACAGAAAGTAGACAAGGAAGATAATATATAATATAAACAGGAGGTCGAAAAATGGATGTGTTAGAGTTTCGGACTACCAACCGACATC
>ERZ825137.5709-NODE-5709-length-11340-cov-5.659903_pt1 | contig 11340 bp, 10 predicted proteins | sample MGYA00519873_ERZ825137 | MGnify/ENA primary metagenome ERZ825137 (study PRJEB31778, sample SAMEA3449190) | human gut metagenome | biome: human gut; feature: human-associated habitat; material: faeces | place: United Kingdom | collected 2010/2012 ... | reverse complement strand
TGGAAACACCGATAACTACGAGTCCGTCACCTACGAGGGCTACGGCCCCTGCGGTGTGGCCGTGATCGTGGAGGCCCTGACCGATAATCGTCAGCGCACCGCCCCGGAGATCCGCCATTACTTCGATAAGTTCGGCAAGGGCATGGGCGCTCAGGGCTGCGTATCCTGGTCCTTCGACCGCAAGGGTGTCATTGTCATCGACAATGAGGATGGCGAGCTGGATGAGGATGCCGTCATGATGGATGCGCTGGATGCCGGCGCCGAGGACTTCTCTCCCGACGGCCCCGTGTTCGAGATCACCACCGACCCCGACAGCTTCAACGATGTGGTGAAGGCGCTGGAGGCCAAGGGCTATACCTTCGCCAGCGCTGAGCTGGAGATGGTGCCGCAGACCTACGTGACCATGACCGGCGAGGATGATGTGAAGAACATGAACAAGCTCATCGATATGCTGGAGGACAACGAGGACGTGCAGAATGTGTGGCACAACTGGCAGCAGGACTAAGAAAGAGTCCTGCAAGAAAACGGCCCTTACATAAAAAAGCAGGCGGCGCTCAACTTCAGTTTGGTGCCGCCTGCTTTTGTGCATTTCACATTTTGTGTGTTCCACACCGGAAAAGGCTGAGATCCATTTGTATTCGCAGAAAGGTTACATTTTGGGAGATAACTTCCGTCACGCCTATTGAAAGCTCAATGATTGCTATGCTACACTGCGTATACACACGAACAGAAAAGGAACATAATGGAGAGAATCGAAACGGTTGAATTTACCAATATGTGCATGATCTGTGATGGCAACCGGGTCGTCGTGATCGACCGGGAAAAGCGGGACTGGCCGGGCATCACCTTCCCCGGAGGTCATGTAGAGCCGGGAGAATCCTTTACGGATGCCGTGATTCGGGAGGTGCAGGAGGAAACCGGACTGAATATCCGTTCCCCTCAGCTCTGCGGCATCAAGGACTGGTGTGAGAATCAGTGCAGGTTTGTTGTGCTGCTTTATAAGACAACTTGTTTTGATGGCGAACTGCGCTCCAGCCCCGAAGGCAGGGTCTGGTGGGAGGATATTGCCGATCTGCCCAAGCTTAAGCTGTCTTTTGATATGCGTGATATGCTTCGGGTTTTCACAGAAGAAGCTTTGAGCGAGTTCTTCTACTATCAGGAAGGCAGTGCGTGGAAGTATGACCTGAAGTAGTAAAACGGTGATAAAGAGCAGGGAGCTTCATGCTGTCCTGCTTTGATGCATCTGTTTTACGCTAAAAGGCATCCCCCGGCGTTTACCGGGGGATGCCTTCGTATATCCGGATGTGCTTTACAGAGTCTCCTTGATCTTGGCTGCGATCTGGTCGGCGGTGAGGCCGTACTCCCGCAGCACATCCTTGGCCTTGCCGGACTGGCCGAAGCAGTCGTTGATGCCGATCTTGCGGAATTTACAGTTCACCTTGCCCATGAGGACGTCCGCCACGGCATCGCCCAGACCGCCGATGACGCTGTGTTCCTCCACCGTCACCACGTTGCCGCACTTCTGTGCGTACTTCGTGACGCAGGCGGCGTCGATGGGTTTGATGGTGTGAACGTTGATGACAGAGATATGAATGCCCTCTGCGGCCAGCAGCTCCGCCGCCTCCAGCGTCTCGCTGACCATCAAGCCACAGGCGAACACCGCAGCATCCTTACCCTCCCGGAGGACGTTGGCCTTGCCGATCTCGAAGGGATAGTCCTGCTCGAAAACAGGGGAGGCCAGCCGGGCGGTCCGCAGATAGGCGGGACCCTCCATTTGAGCCAGAGCGAAGGTGGCCTTTCGGGCCTCGTTGCCGTCGGCAGGGACGATGACAGTCATGCCGGGGATCATCCGCATAAGGCCGATATCCTCGATGGACTGGTGGCTGCCGCCGTCCTCGCCCACGGACACGCCGGCGTGGGAGCAGCAGATCTTCACATTGAAACGGGGGTAGGCGATGGAGTTGCGGATCTGCTCATAGGCCCGGCCTGCACCGAACATAGCAAAGGTGGAGCAGAAGGGAATGAGCCCCATGGTGGACAGGCCCGCCGCCACATCCATCATGTTGCACTCGGCAATGCCGCAGTCAAAGAAGCGATCGGGATAGGCCGCCTTGAAAAATTTGGTCATGGTAGCCCCGGCCAGATCGGCATCCAGCACCACGATCTTATCGTTGGAAGCGCCCAACTCTACCAGCGCCTTGCCGTAGGCTTCACGGGTGGCGATTTTTTCACTCATGCTCTCAGTCCTCCAATTCCTTCAAAGCCTGCTGGCGCTGCTCCTCGTTGGGAGCCTTGCCGTGCCAGCCCACCTGATCCTCCATAAAGGAAACGCCCTTACCCTTCACGGTGTGGGCCAGGATGCACTTGGGCTTGCCGGAGGCCGTGGGAGCGTCCAGCGCTGCGGCAATGGCATCCAGATCGTGACCATCGATCTCGTGGAGATCGAAGCCGAAGGCCCGCAGCTTGGCGGGCAGATCGCCCAGAGACATGACCTCGTCGTTGCGCCCGTCGATCTGCAGCCCGTTGTTGTCGATAATGACCGTCAGGTTGTCCAGCTTATAGTGGGCAGCGGACATGAATGCCTCCCAGATCTGTCCCTCCTGACACTCGCCGTCACCCAGCAGCGTGTAGACCTTCACGTCCTGTCCCCGATGCTTGGCACCCAGTGCCATACCAACAGCGATGGAGCAGCCCTGTCCCAGAGAGCCGGTGGATGCGTCCACGCCCGGAACCTTTTTACAATCGGGATGCCCCTGCAGGATACTGTGGAGCTGGCGGAAGTTGGTGAACTCGTCCCGGCTGATGAAGCCACGCTCCGCCAGCACTGCATAATAGCAGGGGGCGGAATGGCCCTTGCTGAGAACGAAGCGATCACGGTTGGGGTCCTTGGGATTTTTGGGGTCGATACGCATCTGTCGGAAGAACAGGGTGGTCATCAGCTCTGTGGCGGACAGGGAGCCGCCGGGGTGGCCGGAACCGGCATTTGCCGTCATGTTGATAATATCCCGACGTACCTGACGGCATACGCGGGAGAGCTCTGCTGTATTCATGGGGGACCTCCATTCCTTAATGTTCCGTATAAGATTACCGCATTTTACCGGAAATGTCAATGAACAGTACGCGCCGCCGCAGCATAGGATGCTATTGGAGGGATGCAGCATGGTATTTCGCCCCTATCGGCGACTCAACGCCGTTTTATACGCACACCGCTGGGCCTACGGCCGTGACCCACAGTTCTACAATTACGAAGCCATCGGCGGCGACTGCACAAATTTCGCATCGCAGTGCATCTACGCCGGCACCGGCGTCATGAACGAAACGCCGCTTTACGGCTGGTACTACATCAACGCCAACAACAAATCTCCGTCCTGGACCGGCGTGGAGTACCTCTACGACTTCCTCACCCGTCCCCGGGCATCGCTGGGCCCCGTGGCGCATGCCACGACCGACCTGCGGGACGCCCAGCTGGGCGATGTGATCCAGCTCCGGTTCAACGGCAGTACTTTCCAGCACTCGCCGGTGGTGGTGCAGTCCAGCGTTGACGGTTCAACGGACAAAATACTGGTAGCCGCCCACAGCGCCGATGCCGATTGGCGTCCACTCAGCAGTTACGAGTATCAGGAGCTACGGATCCTGCACATTCTGGGTTTTTACGACGAATAAAAGGGGAGACGGAGGTTTATTCCTCCGTCTCCTTATCTGTATCTTCAATTTTTCTTTTTATCTTCACGTTTGACAAGGGATTTGCCTTTGCAGCAACGCGCAGGGATTCGTTGTCGATGTGGGTATATATCTCTGTGGTGTTTAGGTGTTCGTGGCCCAGAACTTCCTGCACCGCCTTGACATCCACGCCGTTCTGCAGCATAAGTGTGGCCGCCGTGTGCCGCAGCTTGTGGCTGGAATATCGTTCACTGTCCAGCCCCGCGCCAGACAAATGCTTCTTTACCAAGGCGTGGACCGTGGACCGGCTGATGCGCTTGTTCTGGCCGGAGAGGAACAGTGCGTTCCGGTCCTTGCCGCTGACAGGTCGTCGCACCGCCATGTACTGGGCCAGCGCGTCCTTGCAGGCGCCGTTGAGATACACTACCCGCACCTTGCTGCCCTTGCCCAGCACCCGCAGCGCATCGTCCTGGATGTCGTTGACATCCAGCCCGATCAGCTCCGAAATACGCAGTCCGCAGTTCAAAAACAGCGTCAGAATACAGTAATCCCGTTCTCTGTGTGCCCCATCCACTGACTCCAGCAGGGATAGGCACTCGTTCAGCGTCAGATAGCGGGGGAGGGACTTCATCTGCTTGGGCGTGTCCACGTCCTTGCAGGGATTGTTCTCCAACAGGTGTCGTTTGTTGCAGATATAGTTGAAAAATGAGCGTATCGTGGCCAATTTACGGGCACGGGATGCAGCGCTCAATCCTTTGTCAGAATTTTCACTATTCTGATGCTGCAGCCGGTCGCGGCTGAGATATGTGAGGTATCCGTAGATATCCGTCAGCGTGATGGACGCGATAAACGACAGGTCCACATCGTGGATGTCGATCTCGTCCAGCCGCTTGTCAGCCAGTGTCGGATTGCGGGCCTGCTTAAGGTAGCGGAAAAAATTCCGCATATCTAGGTAATATTCATCCACGGTATGCCTGGAATGTGCCTTGATAGTTTCGTGGTAGCTGAGAAAATCCAGCAGCAGCTGGGGCGAATCTGTACGATGGTCCATAAGAACCTCCAAATATCAAATATGATAGCGGCAGACATTGAGATGTAAATCCCGTGATACCGGCGGCAGCCGAATATTGCTGCGTGCGCTGCAGTGACCTGACTTGATTCCGACAGCACAAATCCATTTTCCAAAAAGGTATCCAACTAAATGCGAGTAAATGCGGGGCTGATCGGTTCTGGTCAATGGGTCTTTGAATCCATCTGCAATCTCAATTTTACCCTCACTGAATCCATCCGCCTCCACTCGATTGAACAAAATTTTTATTTTGTTCAATCTCATGCGCCAGGTCATTCGGGCTTCCCTTTTGCGTTGCAGGTATGGTAGCAGAGTTTCTGGGTGCTGTCAAGATTGAACAAAATAATTGTTATTGTTCAGTCCGTGCAGCAGCGGTAGTCTTCGTCATGCCGACGTTTACCGGAAAGATACCGCACAGATAGCCGAGTTCTATTTACCAGCGTGTGTGACTGTCGTTCACACACGCTGGTTTTTCCCGCGCAACTGAACCGTTCTGCAAGCGTCTCTTTTGCGGGAGTCCCCCCCCTTCATCCAGGCCACTATCGGTTCACCATAAGCAAAGCAAAGGACGGTTTGCACCGTCCTTTGCTTTGCTTATTTCTTCTTTCTTGGCTTCGGCAGCGGCGTAGCGGCCTCGACAGCCCGCAGCACCTGCTCCGTCAGCTCGCGATCCTCCACGTCCAGCATGTAGTGCTCCTTCGCCCCTTCGTAGGGGCAGCCGCAGGGTGTATCATACATCAGATTGTCCAAAACCGGCAGTTTTTTCACAAAAACCGTGTTATCACACACCAAAAGCACAGGTTTTTCGTTAAAATACACCATGTATTCCCCAAACATTTTCCGGCTGCGCACGACCCCCAGCGGCAGGAGCTGCTCCAGCACGAAGGTCAGATAATCGGCGGATGTCGCCATGTGTTACGCCTTCAGGCAGCGCAGCACAGCCATCAGGATGGAGTAGTACTTGCTGTCCGGCGTATCGGCACGGCTGGTGATGATGACGGGGCAGGACGCGCCGCAGATGGTACTGGCCATGGTCTTGCCCGCAATGTAGCTGCATGCCTTATACAGCACATTGCCAATCTCGATAAACGGCACCAGCAGGATGTCGGCCTGACCGGCCACGGGGTCCTTAATGGCCTTGTGCTTCACGGACTCCATGGAGATAGCGCCGTCCAGTGCCAGCGGGCCGGAGATGACGCAGCCCTCCACGCCCCGCTCCGCGATCTCCCTGGCGGTGACGGTGGACGGCATCTTGTCTGTGACATTCTCCACAGCGGACAGCACGGCCACCTTGGGGCACTCCACGCCCAGCGCGCGGGCCACAGGCAGCGCGTTCTCCACGATGCCGATCTGGGTCTCCACGTCAGGAGCGATGTTGATAGCGGCGTCGGTAATCATGATAAACCGACCCTCGTACTCAAAAATACCGCACTGGCTGACGAGACGGCGGCCGCCCTTAGGAATCAGGCCCGTCTCCTTATTCAGGATAGCCCGCGCAAAGTTGGAGGTCTGGAGTATACCCTTCATGGGGATGTCGGCCTTGCCCTCCCGCACCAACTGCACGGCGATCTTGGCGGCCTCCAGCTCCTCACCATCAAAATCCACGATCTCGTAGTCACTCTCGTTCTCACCCATGTCGTGCAGCATGGCGATGATCTCGTTCTTCTTGCCCACCAGCGTACCATCGACCACGCCCTTGCGGTGGGCATGGACTACGGCGGACAGCGCCGGCTCGTCATGGGCATTGGCCAGCGCGATGCGCTTCTTCATGTTCCGGCTCAGCACATAGTCTTCCAGTTCCTTAAAGTTTGTCAGCATGATGTTTACCTCCGTGAAATTTGTTCCCATACTTGCTGTGAGCGGTTTTTCAGGGCTATTATACGCTTTCTCCCTGTAAATGACAACACTTTTCTGCCCCCTTCCCTTCCGCCCGACTACAAATTTCTTGCAAACAGCCGTCCTTTGGGGTATACTGATAGAAACTTGTGCAGGAGGTCCTTCTATGTTCTGGGATATTCTTTTTTACGGCATTATCATCATAGGCGCTGCCCTGCTGATCGGCCTGACGGTCTATCGTATCGACTGGGCCCGCCACCCTGAAAAGTACAAGGACCTTGTGGAGGACCCCGAAAAGGCAGCCTACCGCCAGAAGAAGGAGGCAGACAAAAAAGCCGCCGCCAAGAAGGCCAAGGAGAAAGAAAAGGCCCTGAAGCGTCAGAAGCGTGTGGATAAGGTCAACCACTACCGCGCTATCAACGGCAAGCCTCCCATTGGCATGGACGGCAAGCCCAAGGATGCCGGTAAAAAGAAGAAAAAGTAACGCAAAAGCACCGCGGCACTGCCGCGGTGCTTTTTTGCTCTATGATTCCTCTCAGACGTTGTCTCCGCCGCACAGCAGACCGGTGAGTTGGGCGTACAGCCGCTCCGGCTCCCGCTGGAACCGCTGGGCCAGTGCATCGGCCGTAGGCCGGTCCGCCACCATCAGCTGCAGCTCCATCAGCTGATCCACATCGTCCCGCAGCGCCAGCGTCACAGTATACGTTCCGTTGGGCCGCTCCGTCACATGGCTCTGTACCTGGGCGCGCCGCAGTGCCGCCTTGTTATAGGCAGCGATGTTTCTGTCCGACCGCTGCCGCACGGACAGCGGCAGGCTGGACTCGCAGATCTGGCTGTTCTTCATGCCCTTGTCGGTGATGGCGTACCGTCCCTCCTCTGTCAGGCGAAGGTGCTCCGTCTTCACCAGATCATTGAGACACTCGGCATAGTCGAAATAGTCGATACCATCATCGCACATGGTCAGATCCTGCATATCCTCCGGTGTCAGCGGCTCCGTCACACGGGCGGCGATATATAAAATGAGGAACTTGATCTCCAGCTTGTCCTGAATGAAGCCGATACCCATAGCGCATCCCTCCCTGTTGCTTTATTTTATTATACGCAAAAAAGCGGGATTTGTAAAGAGGAGGAGCCGCGCCATAGGCACAGCTCCTCCTCTTTACGCTCAGTGGCAGGCGCAATAGCTGCGGGTGCTGTTGTAGTCGTTGGGTGCATCCACCGTATTGGGCGGGAAGAACTCGTTGACAGGGAACGCCACGCTGCGGAACAGGCCGCAGGGATCCTCCTGCGCGTCGCAGGGGCACTCGGACTGCGGCACGCAGTAGTCATACACGGGGATGAGCAGCTGGGTATCCCGCTCCAGCCGCACCAGTGTGAACTGCCCCAGCGTCACGTAGAACCGGCGGCTGGCACTGTCATCGAACACCAGCTGGCCGCTGAAGCTCTGGGCAATAAAGGACGGGATCTCCATCAGCCTCCCGCAGTCGCAGCTGGGTGTCGGTGGGCAATCCGTTGCCTTGGTGTCCAGCACGATGGGATCCACCGCCTCTACCACAGCGATGGGCAGATTCGTGCGCATCCGGTTGGGGACGTCCAGCTCGTCAAAGGCCGTGTCGGAGGAGAAGATCTTGGCGTTCCCCTCGCTGCCGAACAGGATGCACCGCTTGTCGAACACGCACAGTCCCTCGGCCTCGGCGTAGCGGGGCGTGCCGGTGCAGACCTGCAGCGTCACGCGGTAGAAAAACCGCATATCGATAGAGTAGAACCCACGGTTAAATGTCACCGGCTCCACATCCGTGTAAATATACAGCAGCTCCGCCGTGCCGCCCTTGATCATCTGAGAGGTGCTCAGCACCTCCTGCGCCGCCGTGGTGGGATAGAACCGCAGATCCTCCACGCAGTCCTTGTCGCGGCAGGAATCAAAGATCTTCCGTGTATGGACGCAAACGGACTCACGCACGCTGCTGAGATCGCAGACGGGGCCCGGCATCAGATTTTCAGGCATTTGAATGACCTCCTAATAAGTACTGAAAGAATGGCTCTTTCAGTACAGTGTATGCCCGAAACGCACAAAGGTGCGGCGCCGCAGCGCCGCACCCGTACTCGTTATTTCTTCCGTACCACCACATTCTCCTGCCCCAGCCACTCTCTGCACTCCTGCAGGAAGGCCGGATGATCCAGGCACGTGGTGCCCAGCATCTTGCCGGTGTCCGCCACGCGGACCTTCAGGGGCGTATCGCCCTCGAACATGGTCATCACCAGACTGATGTGCCGGAACTCACGGCTGTCCATGCTGGGCACCCTCAGATAGATGACGGACCGCTCCTTTGGCGCCGCTGGACGGTGCTCCTCCCCTACGGGGATGCTCTGCTCCAACGGATAGATGCTGTCGCACATGATCTGGGGCGGCTTCTCGTCCCGCACGGACAGCCTGCCCTTCACCAGCACCGGCGTGTTCACCGCCATGTAGCTGCCGCACTGGTCGATAGTGCGGCTGAAGCACAGCAGCTCGATGGCCGCCGTCTCGTCCTCCACCACCACATAGGCCATCAGCGTATTGTTCTTGGTGGTCCTTGTCCGGCTGGAGGTCACGATGCCCGCCACGGTGACGTTCTGCCCGTCGGCGAACCGCACAGGCCCATCCTCGCTGGCAAAATCGTCCATGATCTCGTGGATAGGCACTGCCCCTCCCCGCTGGGCCGTGGGCCGCCAGTCCGTCATGGGATGGCCGGAGAGATACAGCCCCGTGGTCTCCTTCTCCATATGCATCCGCTCGGTGGCGGAGTACTCAGGGATGTCCGGCAGGTGGATCCTGGCCGCCTCGTGCTCCTGACCGGAGGAGCCACCGAACATATCCAGCTGTCCCTCCACGTTCTGCCGCCGTGTGCTGCCGATGGCGTCCAGCACCGTTTCATACACCGCGATGAGCTGGGACCGCCGGTCCCCGAGGCTGTCGAAGGTGCCGCTGCGGATGAGGTTCTCCACCGCACGCTTGTTCATATCGCCGCAGTCATACATCCGCTGGCAGAAGTCCTGAAAGGACTTGAACAGTCCCCCCTGCTCCCGCTCCTTCACCACAGATAGGATGAAGCCCCGTCCGATGTTCTTGATGGCCACCAGACCAAAGCGGATGCCCCCCGGCTCCACGGTGAACCGGTCATAGGAGCGGTTCACATCCGGCGGCAGCAGCGTGATGCCGCAGTCCCGGCACTCACCGATATAGCCCGCTACCTTGTCGGAGTTATCCAGCACGCTGGTCAGCAGCGCCGCCATATACTCCTTGGTGTAGTGGCACTTGAAGTATGCCGTCTGGTAGGCCACCACCGCGTAGCTGACGGCGTGAGCCTTATTGAAGGCGTAGTTGGCGAAGTCAAAGATCTCATCGTAAATGGCCTGCGCCGTGGCCTCCTCGATGCCATTGGCGATGCAGCCGGGGATGCCCCGCTCCGGGTCGCCGTAGACAAAAGCGTGCCGTTCCTTCTCGATCTCCTTGGCCTTCTTCTTGCTGATGGCCCGGCGCACCATGTCCGCCTGTCCCAGCGAGAAGCCGCCCAGCTCCTGAAAAATGCGGATGACCTGCTCCTGATAGACGATGCAGCCGTAGGTCACCGACAGGATGGGGATCAGCTTGGGGTGCTTGTATGTCACCAGCTTGGGGTCGTGCTTGCAGGCGATAAAGCGCGGGATGGACTCCATGGGGCCCGGCCGGTACAGGGCTATAACAGCGGTGATATCCTCGATGTTCTGGGGCTTCAACCCTACGCAAACGCCGGTCATGCCGGTGGATTCGATCTGGAACACACCGGATGTCCGGCCCTGCGAGATCATCTCGTAGGTCTCCGGGTCGTCGTCGGGGATGCCGTCCAGCGTAAAGTCCGGCTTGTACCGCTGCACCATCTTCACTGCGTCGTCCAGCACCGTCAGGTTCCGCAGCCCCAGAAAGTCCATTTTCAGCAGCCCCAGCTCCTCCAGCGTGGTCATGACATACTGGCACACCACGGCGTCGTCGTTCCGTGCCAGCGGCACATATTCGTACACCGGACGCTTGGTGATGACCACGCCAGCCGCGTGGGTGGAGGCGTGGCGGGGCATCCCCTCCAGCGCCATGGCGGTGTCGATGAGCTTCTTCACCCGTGGATCGTCCCGGTACAGGTCGGCCAGCTGCTTGCTGAGCTTCAGCGCGTCCTGCAGCGTGATATGCAGCGCGCCCGGCCCTGCCGGTACCAGCTTGGCCACCACGTCCACCTCGGCGTAGGTCATATTCAGGGCGCGGCCCACATCCCGGATGGCGGCGCGTGCCGCCATGGTGCCGAAGGTAACGATCTGGGCCACATGGTCGTCGCCGTACTTCCGGCGAACGTAGTCCACCACCTCACCCCGTCTTGTGTCGCCGAAGTCCATATCGATATCGGGCATGGATACCCGCTCCGGATTGAGAAACCGCTCGAAGTACAGGTCGTACTTCATGGGGTCGATATCCGTGATCTCCAGACAATAGGACACCATAGAGCCTGCGGCGGAGCCGCGCCCCGGCCCTACCGGGATATCCACGCTTTTGGCGTAGCGCACAAAGTCGGACACGATGAGGAAGTAATCGGTGAATCCCATCTTTTCGATCATGTCCAGCTCATAGTCCAGCTGCTTGCGGTAGTCCGGCCTGCTGCCGCCGTACCGCTTGACAAACCCCTCGTCACACAGCTTTCGCAAATACGAGGGCGAGTCGTAGCCCTCCGGCAGCTGGAACTCCGGCAGGTGGTATTTGCCGAACGTAAATT
>ERZ825137.5704-NODE-5704-length-11347-cov-3.438275_pt1 | contig 11347 bp, 9 predicted proteins | sample MGYA00519873_ERZ825137 | MGnify/ENA primary metagenome ERZ825137 (study PRJEB31778, sample SAMEA3449190) | human gut metagenome | biome: human gut; feature: human-associated habitat; material: faeces | place: United Kingdom | collected 2010/2012 ... | reverse complement strand
GTATGCACGGCGGCTGGCAGACCAGCGGCACCGTCCGGGTGTGCCGCCTTGCTTTCAACCTCTGGAACGGCTATACCGACCCGGATCACAGCAACGCCTACTCCCCGGAGGATTTGTTTTGCTGCGAGTTTGCTCCCTACTTTATGGAGGGCGTGAAAATCCGTTACCCGGAATACTGCCGGGAGCTGCCGCCTGCGAAAAAGCAGGCGGAACCGGCGCGATAATACGTTTGAATGGAGGAATGAACCATGGCAGAATCGGCTCTTGCCCTGCGGGAACACCCGCAGATTATTGAACTTCTCTCCGTATTGGAGCAGAACAGCCTTTCCAAACAGAAGGAAGAAGTACAGGCCCTGGTGGGCTATATCGACGGCATGGAAGAAAAGCTGTCGCAGATGATGGACGAAATGAAGGCCATGCGCCTGGAGGTGGAAAAGCTCCACGACAAGGGAATCCGCGCCCGGTGCGCCCAGCTTGTGGGGACGGCGGAAGGAAAAATCCGCCAGGGAAAGACCATGCTTTCCACGGCCAGGACAAACTTTGTCTCGGCTGCCGGGCGTATGCTGGGGACGTTTCAGGAAAAGGGGCGCGCCGCCCTGCGCCATGCGGTGCAGGCGCTGCGTATCCCCGCCGTCCTCTCCCGCATGGAGCGCGGTTTTTCCCACGCAAGCCAGGCGATGGAGCAATGCGCCGGGAAACTGGATGTGATCCGGGATGAGCTGCACCAGGCGGGCGGCCACATGAAAAACGCCGGGCGCGCCCTGGCTGGAAAAGAGGCCCTGGAGGCCCAGAAACTGGAGGCCGACAAGGGCGCGCTTGCCAGGCTGCGAGGGCTGTTTACGTCCTGCGGCAAAACCTTTGCCCAGATGGAGCGCAGCGCGGGACGCCTTGCGGAAAAAGCAGGCGGCGAAAAATCTTCCGTAAAAACCGAGCTGCGGGGGCTGAAACCGGCCCCGGAGGGGCAGCGCCGCCAGGCGGCCAATAAAGAACAGGCGCGATAAGCATAAGGAGGGGTGAAACATGAGCGATAAAGCAAAAAGCAGACTGATGATTGCAGGGGCGGCCCTTTGCGCCGCCCTGTTCCTTTTCTCCGGGGCTATGCTGGCCCGTGAATACCTCGACCAGAAGCAGAGCGCCGAAGCCTTTGCAGAAGTGGCGGATTTGATTAAGGAAGATGTAGAGCCGCCCACGCTGGAACTTGCCGACGACCCGGCCCCAAAGCCGGAAGAACTTACGGCTTTTGAAAAGTACGCGGATGTGTACGCCCAGAACAGCGACCTGGTGGGCTGGATTTCCATTCCCGGCACCCGGATTGATTATCCGGTCATGCAGACCAAGGATACCCCCAATTTCTATCTGAAGCACGCTTTTGATAAGTCGTATAGCAGCTATGGGGTGCCCTATATGCAGGAAAACTGCGACGTCGGCATTTCCGACAACCTGGTGCTGTACGGCCACCACATGAACAACGGCAGTATGTTCTCCGACCTGTGCAAGTATGAGAGCGAGGATTTTTACCGGGAACACAAGACCATCCGCTTTGATACCCTGGACAGCTTTGGCGAATATGAGGTGATCGCCGCCTTTAAGACGGTAGCCTACTCGGAGGAAGGCTTCAAGTATTACCACTTTGTCAATGCGGAGAGCGCCGGGGCTTTTGACGGGTTTATTGCCGAGTGCAAGGCGCTGGCGCTTTACGAAACGGGCGTAAGCGCGGAATATGGCGACCAGCTTATCACCCTTTCCACCTGCGAGTATTCCCGGACAAACGGGCGGATGGTGGTTGTGGCAAAGCTGCTGGAGGAATAAGGGCGGCCCCGCCCGGGGAAGGAGGTGAAGCCCATGGGCAAGGGTATAAAAACAAGAGTTTCTGCGAAAAAAGGCATTAAAGCGATTGATAAAGCGGCGGTTGCTTCTGAACGGATGAAGGAGGCGTATATCCGCACCAGGGATAAGGCCGACCACAGCCTGTATGCGGAGGAAAGCTCCCCCGGCGAGTATGCGTCCGACCGCCTTTCTTCTGGGGTGGATAGCGTCACCCATGAAGTGATCCACCAGTTTGATAAACAGGGCCGCAAAGGGATAAAGACCACAAAGGAGAACATTTCCAAGGTCAAGGAGAATATCCAGAAGCGGAAAGCCGCAGCCGAACAGCCGAAAAAACAAGCGGAGAAACAGGCGGCTCAGCAGGCTGGGCAGCCCGCCACACGCTGGAGTGGCCGTCAGGCAGCCGATACGGTTTCCGAGCCGGCCAAGGCGGTCCGTCAGGAGCGCGGGGCCATCAAGACCCTGGACCGCGGCAAGAAAGGCATTAAGACAGTGGACAGGGGCCGAAAAAACATCAAGCAGGCTTCTTCCACGGCCAAGGGAACCATAAAAACCACCAGCAAATCCATTAAGACGGCGGAAAAGACTGCCAAGGCCAGTATCAAGACCAGCCAACAGGCGGCTAAAGCTGCCCAGCGGACTGCCCAGGCCACGGCGCGGGCGGCCAGGGCTGCAGCTCATGCCGCCCGCATAGCGGCTCGAACTGCGGTAGTTGCGGCAAAGGCAGCGGTCAAGGCTACGGTTGCGGCGGTGAAAGCCATCATTGCAGCCACCAAGGCGCTGATTGCCGCCATCGCTGCCGGGGGCTGGATCGCCGTGCTGGTCATTGTCATTATCTGCCTCATCGGGCTTTTGATCGGCTCCTGCTTTGGCATTTTCTTTTCCGGTGAGGACAGCGGTTCGGGCTATACCATGCAGAACGTGGTGCAGGAGATCAACGATGATTACCAGCAGCAGATCGACACCACAAAGGCGAACCTGTCCCATGACGTGCTGGAGATGTCCGGCTCCCGCGCCGTCTGGCCGGAGGTGCTTGCCGTCTATGCCGTCAAGACGACCACCGACCCGGATAACCCCCAGGAGGTGGCCACCATGGACGACAGCAAGAAAGCCATCCTCACGGATATTTTCTGGGAGATGAACCAAATATCTTCCCGCACGGAAACCAGGACGGAAACGGTCATCACCGAAACTGATGACGGCAATGGCAATATCGTGGAGACGGAAACCACCGTCACCCAAACCTATCTGTATATCACCGTCAGTCACAAGACCGCCGAGGAAATGGCAGCGCAGTATGGATTTGACGAGGAACAGAAAGAGCAGCTTGCCGAACTTTTGGCCGAGGAAAACCGCAGCCTGTGGAGCGCCGTCCTCTACGGCATTTACACCGAGGACGGGGCCATCGTCTCCGTGGCGCTCTCCCAGGTAGGGAATGTGGGCGGCGAGCCGTACTGGAGCTGGTATGGTTTTTCCAGCCGTGTGGAATGGTGCGCGTGTTTTGTGAGCTGGTGCGCCAACGAGTGCGGCTATATTGATACCGGCGTAATTCCCAAATATGCAGGGTGCGTCAATGGCGTACAGTGGTTCAAGGACAGGGGCCAATGGATGGACGGCTCCGCCGAACCGGCCCCCGGCATGATTATCTTCTTTGACTGGAACGATGAAAACGGGCAGGACGGGCTTTCCGACCATACAGGGATTGTGGAGAAGGTAGAGAACGGGCGCGTTTACACCATTGAAGGGAACTCCGGCGATTCCGTCCGGCAGAACAGCTACCCCGTGGGACATTATGAGGTGCTGGGCTATGGCTGCCCAGATTTTTAATAACCTTAAAAAGAGAACGCCCAGCCGCATAGACGGCTGGGTACATAAATTGTTTTTACACTTCTCCGGGCGTAATTCCATACCTTTTCTTAAAAGCGTCTATAAAATGGCTCGCATTGGTATATCCCACCATCCATACCACATCTTTCACCTTATATTTTCCGCTTTGCAACAAACGATGTGCCATCTCCATGCGCTTTTCCACTATGTACTCGTAGACCGTACAATTAAAACAGGCTTTGAAGCCCTGCTTCAATTTAGTTTCACTGAGATAGCATTGCTCCGCAATCTGTGCGATTGTCAAAGGGTGAAGGAAATGATTGTCAATAATTTCCCTGGCCTTCATCAAGCAGCGATAATCTTCTCTGGAAATCTCTTTGTCATTTTTCTGCTTCCCAATCGCTTCTTCGCAGAACAGGGAGACAAGTTCCAATACCTTTCCTTCAAGATACAACTTGCGTAGCTTTCGCTCTGGCGGGCAGTCTAATAGCTGCTGCAAAACCAAGCGGATTTCCGGTGTGGTAGAAAATATGTGGGTACAAATCTTGTTATCCCGCCGAATTAAATGCGCAGCTTCTAAATCCTCTGCCAAAGGCAGGAAACGCTCCTGTTCCAGCGAAATGCTTAATGTTCGGTAAGGTTCTTCAGAACCAAAACGGCTGACGCATTGGGAAAAAGTTCCACACTGTAAGCTGCACTGTGTAGGGGAAAGCTGGTAGTGCTCGCCTCGTTTTTGACGATAATCCCATTCGCAGATCCCATTCATACAGAAAGAGAGTTGAAAGACTTTGCGCTCTGGATACTCTTCGCACAGTTCCGTTTCCTTTTTGAACGCCATTTCAGACTGCACTAAAAATAATCCTTTTGACACTTCCTGCATATCCACCAATCCATCGGCCACTTGTTTTGTAAGCCGAAAGCTGGTATCGGTTTGCTTCACTGCTTTATTCGTACCCGAAACGCCGGAAACGAGAAAAGAGCGTGGCACATATTCTGGCGCAGACCATTGTAAAAGCATAATGCCGTACTCCTTTCATAAACACAAGGTTAGTTACTGCTAACTATAATACCATATTACATAAGAAAAAGCAAGCCGTTACAAAAACAGATTTGTCGGATTGGGGTATAGAACTGCCGGATTCGGTCACAAAAACGAAAGCTGTTTTGCTATGCTGATTATGTTTGGAAAACAACACGGAAAGGCGGGTAAATGTATATGCAGAAAGAAAGTGGCAAAAGAGAATCTCCATATAAGGGTATTCTTCGCTTTGCTAAAGAAAAGAAATCACAATTATCATTTGCCGTTGTCCTGTCTGTTTTATCCTCTGCCTTTGGCGTTGTTCCATATATTGCTGTGGCCGTATTGCTGCAAAAGGCATTGGAAAACAGTTTGACGACTACATGGGCAATTCTCCTGCCAGTAATTGCTCTATGCGGGTATCTTCTAAAACATGCTCTTTACGCGAAATCTACTTTGTGTTCCCACAAAGTAGCCTATGAAATCATTAAAAATATCCGTATTGCAATTATGAAGAAGATGTCCAAGGTATCTATGGGAACGATTCAAGAGAAATCGTCCGGCGAGTTTAAGCAACTTGTCATCGACGATGCGGAGCGATTGGAAGGCCCGCTGGCTCACGCTATTCCAGAAATGACCGCCAGCATACTTGTTCCGATCTTTGTCATTCTGTATTTGTTGGTGATTGACTGGCGCATGGCGTTGGCCGCTTTGGTTTCAGCTATTTTGGGAAACCTGATCTATTATGGCATGATGTTTGGTCGTGGCGAAGTGATGAAGGAATACATGATGTCCAATGCCAATATGAACGCAACCATTGTGGAATATGTCAATGGTATGGAGGTCATCAAAGCATTTAATCAGACTGCTTCCTCAATGGGGCGGTTCCAGTCGGCGGTTCTAAAGGTGCGGGACATCACGACAAAGTGGTATAAACACTGTTGGCCGTTTATGAGCATCAGCCAAGCGATTCTACCATCCTCGATTGCCTTTGTTTTGCCTGTCGGAATGGCTCTTATTTCAGGCAGTACGGTTAGTCTTGCCGAACTGATTGTTTGTATTCTTCTCTCTATGGCAATCGTTGGTTCCCTGCAAAACTTTACCGAGTTTTGGGAAAGTTTTGCCGTTATTTCCGAAGTGCAGCCCCGTATTCAGGCGCTTCTTGATATGGAAGAATTGACGGAACCGGCACAGCCGAAGCATACAGACAAAGCCGACATGCAGATGAAGGATGTTCATTTCGGCTATGGCGACAGCGAGATCATTCACGGTATTTCTTTCACAGCAAAGGCCGGAAGCGTAACTGCCTTTGTGGGGCCTTCCGGTTCGGGTAAATCAACCTTAGCCAAACTGATCGCCCGGTTTTGGGATGTCGATGCAGGCGCAGTTTTAGTAGGCGGGATTGATATTCGGGAGATGTCCCTTACCGACTTAACAGAGAAGATCAGCTATGTATCGCAGGACAACTTTCTGTTCAATATGAGTCTGCGCGATAATATCCGCATTGGTAAACCGGAGGCTACTGATAAGGAAGTGGAATGGGCGGCAGCACAGGCCGGGTGCGATGAATTTATTTCACGTTTCCCCCAAGGATACGATACCAATGCCGGTGACGCCGGGGCAAGGCTTTCCGGTGGCGAGCGCCAGCGCCTTGCCATAGCGCGGGCAATCCTCAAAAATGCGCCTATCGTGATTTTAGATGAAGCCACCGCCTTCACAGACCCGGAGAATGAAGATAAATTGCAGCGTTCCATTGATAAGCTGACAAAGGGGAAAACTCTGATTGTCATTGCGCACCGGCTCTCTACCATTATGTATGCCGACCAGATTTTAGTGTTGGAAAACGGACAGATTACCGCACAGGGAACCCATGAGCAGCTTCTAACCCATTCCGAAACCTATCTGGATATGTGGAAAGCTCATATCAGCGCAATGGACTGGAGTATGAATCAGGAGGTGAGTGAATTATGCTGAAAATCATCCGGCGCGTACTGCGTTTAAGCGGAAACTTATCGAAACGGATTTGGGGCAGCTTTATCTGTGGCTTTCTGGAATCCATGTTCGGCCTGCTGCCAATCGCCGCCGTCTTTCTTGTCCTGATAGAATTGCAGAACGGTCAACCGATTACAGGACAAACATGGGGTATTGTTATCGGCTTGATTGCAGGAGGTTTAATCCTGCGCATGATTTTCAAATATCTGGTTTACCGGCTGCAAAGTACGGCAGGCTTTGAGTTTGTAGCCAGAGAACGGATTGCATTGGGCGACCGGCTGCGGAATGTGCCGATGGGCTTTTTCCATGATAACAGTGTCGGAGACATTACGGCGACTGTTACAACGGATTTGAACTTTCTCGAGAACTACTCTATGCACATTCTTGATAAGGTTACAACCGGCGTTTTGAGTATGATTGTCATGGCGGGTTGCATTTTAGCCTTTGACTGGCGTATCGGTTTGATTTTCGTGGCAGGCATCCTTCTTTCCTTCCCAATCTACAGCCACATGCAGAAAAAAGGAAAGGCGCTCTCTGCAAAGCGGCAGAAAATCCAATCCGAAGCAGTTGCGGCCACATTGGAATACGTGCAAGGTATTTCCGTTGTAAAATCCTTCAATATGTGCGACAAAAATCTGAGCGATATTGAAGATGCCTATGAGAGCAATGCGGCTGCCTCTTATGGGGTGGAGCGTGTATTTACCCCGCTCAATATGACCTATTCGATGGTGTTCCGTATTTCGGCCTGCATGATTATGCTGTGCGCGGGAATCCTCGCTGTTGGCGGCGACCTGTCTTTCGCTAATCTCGCCGTTATTCTGATCGCTTCCTTTACCATCTTCAATCCGATTGAGGTTATGGGCCAGATGACGACAATGATTCGGACAATGGACGCTGCCCTTGACCGGGTAGAGCGTATCAAACAGGCAAAAAAAATTGATGAAAACGGTAGGGACATCCCTTTGGATTCCTTTGACATTGGCTTCGAGCATGTGTCCTTTGCTTATGAGAATGGCAATCCAATTTTGAAGGATGTGAGTTTTTCCATTCCACAGGGCAGCATGACTGCGATTGTCGGTCCCTCTGGAGGCGGCAAAACCACCATTACAAGGCTGATCGCCCGGTTTTGGGATGTGCAGGAAGGCAGCATTACCATAGGCGGCCACGATGTCAAAGAGTTTACCTGTGACAGCCTCTTGAAGAATATGAGCATGGTATTTCAAAATGTGTATCTGTTCCACGATACTATTGAGAACAATATTAAGTTTGGCTGCCCGGACGCAACCCATGAGCAAGTGGTAGAAGCGGCAAAGAAAGCCTGCTGCCACGATTTTATCTCTGCTCTGCCACAAGGATATGACACGGTAATTGGCGAAGGCGGCTCCACCCTGTCCGGTGGAGAAAAGCAGCGGATTTCCATCGCCCGCGCCATGCTCAAGGACGCGCCGATTATCCTGCTTGACGAGGCAACCGCCAGCGTTGACCCGGAAAACGAGGTGCATTTGCAACAGGCCATCAGCGCTTTGGTAAAAAATAAGACGCTGATTGTCATTGCACACCGGCTGTCCACGATTCGGGATGCCGATCAGATTTTGGTGGTGGATAACGGAAAAATTGTAGAAAAAGGCGTTCACGCTGAACTGATACAACAAAAAGGAATCTATCAAAAATTCTGGAATATCCGGCAGAAAGCGCGGAAACTTGCACAGTAATTTATGCACTGCGGCGGGCGATATGCCGCCTGCCGCAGTTACTTCGACACAATGGTTAGCTTTGATTAACCGGAAAGGAGGGAAACGGTGAAATCTCATTGGATAAAACGAATCGTGCGGCTGCTGGTTCTGCTCTTTGGCGTAAGCATCCTGTGCTTTATCCTGACTGCATTATCCAGTACAGACCCAGCCACTTATCTTGTGCGCCGTGGAAATCTCTCTCCTACACCGGAAGTGATTGAACAGGTACGCGCGGAACTTGGTTTGGATCAGCCGCTTCCGATTCGGTATTTGAACTGGATCGGCGGTGTCTTTCGCGGCGACTTTGGGGAATCTATTTTTTCAACAAACGAGGTGGCTGCGGATTTGGCAGCCTACTTCCCGCAAACGCTGCAATTAGTTTTTCTGTCGTTAGCCGAAATTATCGTGTTTTCAATTCTGCTTGGCGTTTTATGCGCGGCCAAAAAGAACAAGCTGACGGACCATATCATGCGGATTGTTTCGCTGTTTGGAATTTGTGTTCCTCCGTTCTGGCTCGGTTTTTTGCTGTTGATTGGCTTCGCTGTGGAAATCCCGATTTTCAGCGTAACGCCTGCATCGGGGATTATGGGATTGATATTGCCATCCATTACCTTATCTTTTCCTGTGATTTGCTCGACTGTACGGGTATTTCGCGCTTCACTGCTGGAAGAAATGCACCGTGATTATGTGAGCTTTGCCCGTGCCAACGGGATGACGGTAAACAGGATCCTCTGGAAGAAGGTATTCCGCAATGCCCTGCCGCCCGTCATCACCCTGTTCTGCCAGTATGTAAGCTATCTGATTGCTGGAAGCGCCGTAGTGGAAAAGGTCTTTTCTATCAAAGGTGTGGGCAACTACCTGATGAACTGTATTATGGCTGCTGATGCCAACGCGATTGGCGCTTGTATGCTGATTATCGCCGCGCTGTATCTTCTGGCCGAACTGTTTGGCGAAATACTCAACCACTTGCTATGCCCGTGGAGAAAGGAGGAAAGCGATGCTGCGTAAAATATGGAGAAATCCGCAGGCGGTCATCGGGCTTGGCCTGATTGTGCTGATCTGCGCCGTTGCAATTCTCGCACCGCTTTTGGCTCCCCATGCGCCGGACGAGGTGAATCCACTGATGAAATATCAAGCGCCGAGCGCCGATTATCCCCTTGGAACCGATCAGCTTGGGCGGTGTGAATTATCCCGCTTGCTTTATGGTGCAAGAGCATCCCTTGGGCTGGCGCTTCCCATTTTGATTCTGTTGGGAGGGATTGGTTTAATCCTTGGAATGATGACAGCGTGTATCGGCGGCTGGTTTGACCGTGTTGTGACAGGAATCAGCCAGGTATTTATCGCTTTCCCCACGCTCATTATCGCAGTGGCGATTATCGGCGTTTTGGGAAATGGCCTGCAAAATATTATTTGGGCGGTTGTCATCTCCATGTGGGCGCGGTTTATGCAGCTTATTCGCACCTATGCCAAAACGGAACTTGGGCGGGATTACATTGTCGCCGCGAGGGTGTCCGGCTGTGGAATGTGGCAGCTTATTGTTCACCATTTAATTCCCAATATCCTTCCGCAGTTTTTGGTGTATTTTTCAACGGGCGTAGCTTCGGCCATCCTCACGGTTTCCAGCTTTTCGTTTCTCGGCCTTGGTCTGCCCAGCGGAACGGCTGAATGGGGCGCAATGCTGGAGGAAGCGCAGGTGGCGTTGTATTCCCACCCGGAACTGCTCATTTACCCCGGTATCTGCATTTTCATTGCCGCCGCAGGCTTCAATCTGTTTGGCGAGGCGCTTAGGGACATTCTTCAGCCGCAGGAGGATGTGCTATGAGCAAAAAGCTGTTACAGGTAGAACATCTTAGCATTGCGCTTAAAAATCCATATCAGGATTTGGTGAAGGACATCAGTTTTTCGTTGGAGGAAGCGGGTGCAGTTATCCTTTTAGGCCAATCAGGAAGCGGAAAAACGATGACCTGCCGGGCAATTTTGGGGCTGCTTAACAGCAGCGCCTTCCAAGTGAATGGCGAAATCTTTTTTGATAACAGATCGCTTTTACAGCTAAAGGAAAAAGAACGGGCGCTGTACTACGGCAATAAAATCGCTTTTATCCCGCAAAATCCGATGACGGCGCTCGACCCTTCCAGAAAAATTGGTGCTCAAATGGCCGAATTTCTTAACCTGCATCAAGATTTGAAGAAAAAGGAAGCCTTGTCTCTTTATGAACAGGCGCTGTCTCGGGCAGGGCTTACAGACACCAAAAGGATTTTAAGCAGCAGGCCGTATCAGCTTTCGGGTGGTATGCTCCAGCGCTGCCTCATTGCCCTTGCGATTGCCGGTAACGCAAAGCTGGTGGTTGCCGATGAACCGACTACCGCTTTAGACGCGATTCACAGGGACAAAGCGGTGGAGCAATTCCTGCATCTACAGGAGCAGGGCTGCGCACTGCTTTTAGTCACCCATGACTTTGATGTTGCACGGCATGTCGGTGGCCATGTACTGATTTTGAAAGAAGGACAGATGGTAGAACAAGGCTGCGCCCAAGAGGTCTTACAGAATCCAATAGCTGATTATACCAAGGAACTGATTGAAGCAATCCACTTGGGATGGGGGTGAGTATATGCTGAAGGTGAAAAATGTAAGCAAACAGTATAGAGGCGAAGATAAGCTGCTGTTTGACGCGGTTTCCGATGTGAGTCTGTCTATGGAAGATCACTGTATCTATGCTTTGGTGGGAGAAAGCGGCTGCGGGAAAAGTACCCTATCTCGGTTGATTTTGGGGCTGGAATCCCCTTCGTCCGGTCAAATCCTGCTGGACGGAAAACCGATTTCCCGCAAAGGGAAAAGGAATCGGAAAGAAACAGCAAAAGCAATCCAACTGGTATTGAAGAAATTGTCAAAAACATACCCTCTCTGAAGATCAGTTGTTTCATCTGCTTTTTTGTCGCTCCCAGAGCCTTGA
>ERZ825137.5702-NODE-5702-length-11348-cov-2.539892_pt1 | contig 11348 bp, 5 predicted proteins | sample MGYA00519873_ERZ825137 | MGnify/ENA primary metagenome ERZ825137 (study PRJEB31778, sample SAMEA3449190) | human gut metagenome | biome: human gut; feature: human-associated habitat; material: faeces | place: United Kingdom | collected 2010/2012 ... | reverse complement strand
GCCAAGGCGACGCAGGCTCTGGAGGCCTCCCGCGCCGCCGGTGCGGTACCTCCGGCGCTTGCCGAGGTACTGAAATCTTTGAATTTGCCCGAGAGCGCGTTGGCGCGCATGCATATCGGCTCTGTCATATTCGCCAACAAGCCCGGCGACGGCTCGGCGCGCGAGCAGGCGGCATCCTGCCAGCGTGTGCTCGGCGGCTTGGCGAACATTGCCGTGGAGTACGCCACCAAGCGCTACCGCTCCAATCTGATCAACTGGGGCATGCTTCCCCTGCTTTTAGACTGCGACCCGACAGATCTGCCCTTCGGTGTGGACGATTACATCTATCTGCCCGACATCCGCCGGGCTATTGAGACTGCCGCACCCACGCTTTCGGGCTACGTCCTGCGCGCAGGACAGTCTCCCAAGCCCCTCACCTTCCGTCTCGGTGATTTGACGGCGGACGAGCGCCGCATCATTTTAGACGGCTGTCTCATCAATTTCTATCGGCATTGACCGACGGCACAACGGAGGTTTTCCCATGCCAGAAACCATTTACACCATTCCCGTCAACGAGGCGTTCGACGCCGCCTGCGGCTGTCCCATCTGCGCTCTGCACACAAAGCTCGAGGACAATGAGCTGGATCTGATCCTCGGCGCTTCCATGATGGAGCCGGACATCCGTCAGCAGACCAACCGCCGCGGCTTCTGCCGCCGTCATTACGACAGCATGCTTGTGCGCAAAAACCGTCTGGGGCTGGCGCTGATGTTAGAGAGCCACCTCGACGAGCTGCATGACGACATGCAAGGCTCGGCGCTCACCCGTCTCCTGCGCCGCGACGTTTCGGCAAAGCGCGTGAACGAGCTGGAGGGATCCTGCTACGTGTGTACCCGCATCAACGACGCGCTCGGCAAAATGATGGACAACGCCGTGTATCTGTGGGAGATCGATCCGGATTTCCGTGCCAAGCTCAAAAAACAGCCGCAGTTCTGTCTGCCGCACTACGCGGAATTGCTGGAGCGCGGAAAGCGCACCCTGTCAAAGCAACTCTACCCCACCTTTGCCGCCGATCTGCGCGCGGTGGTGGAGACCTATTTCGATTCCCTGCGTGAGGACGTGAAGCATTTCATCCGAAAGTTCGACTACCGCTACGAAGGCGAGCCGTGGGGCAATGCCCGCGATTCCGTGGAGCGCGCCGTCCGCTTCCTCACGTCGGACTGAATGTCCGGCTGAATGTCTGGCAGACAACACAGTACGACCGTCTCCCGAACAAACCCGATTTTACCTCCGTTTGCCCCCGAAGTCGCAAAAAATGCTTGACATCGGGGGGCAAATTTGCTATACTGTAGCAGAATATCGGCATGATACATTTGATGTGAAAATGCCTCCGCCGCGTTTGCATAAATCAACGGCAGAGGGGAAAGAAGCGGTATAAGATATTATGAAATGGACTGGCTTAAACGACCTTCGGGAAGCATATCTTTCATTTTTTGAGAGCAAGGGGCATCTGCGCCTTCCCTCCTTCCCTCTGGTACCGAAAAACGATAATTCGCTGTTGCTCATCAACTCCGGCATGGCGCCCATGAAGAAGTATTTCACGGGCGAGGTGGAGCCGCCCCGTCATCGAGTCACCACCTGCCAGAAATGCATCCGCACGCCCGACCTGGATCGTGTGGGTCACACGGCACGGCACGGCACCTTCTTTGAGATGCTGGGCAACTTCTCCTTCGGCGACTATTTCAAGCATGAAGCGATTGCATGGGCATGGGAATTCCTCACGAAAACCCTGGAAATTCCAGAAAATCTGCTGTGGCCGTCCATTTACGAAAACGACGACGAAGCCTTTGACATCTGGACAAAAGAGATCGGTCTGCCTGCCGACCGCATCACGCGTCTCGGCAAGGAGGACAACTTCTGGGAGCACGGAAACGGCCCGTGCGGCCCCTGCTCCGAGATCTATTTTGACCGCGGCGAAAAGTACGGCTGCGGCAAGCCCACCTGCCGTCCCGGATGCGACTGCGACCGATACATGGAAATCTGGAACAACGTCTTCAGCCAGTTCAACAATGACGGACACGGACATTACACCGAACTGGCACAGAAGAATATCGACACCGGCATGGGTCTGGAGCGTCTTGCCTGCGTGATGCAGGGCGTGGACAACATGTTCGAGGTGGACACCATCCGCCGTATTTTAGACGAGGTCTGCGCCGTGGCGCAAAAGACCTACGGTCGGAATCCCCTGCATGATATCTCTATCCGCGTCGTGACCGACCATGTCCGCTCCGCCATGTTTATGATCGCGGACGGCGTGATTCCGTCCAACGAGGGACGGGGATACGTCCTGCGCCGCATCATCCGTCGCGCCTGCCGTCACGGCAAGCTGCTCGGCATCAATCGCCCGTTTCTGGTGCAGATCCTGAATGCGGCGATCGGTGAGAGCTGCGGCGCTTACCCTGAGCTGAACGAGCGCGGCGACTATATCCGCCGTGTCATCGCCATGGAGGAGGAGCGCTTTGACGCGACCATCGATGCGGGTCTTACCATTCTGTCCGGACTGATCAGCAAGGCGAAGGAGAAGATCACGCGCGTCATCTCGGGCGACGATGTCTTTAAGCTGTACGATACCTTCGGCTTCCCCATCGACCTGACCCGTGAAATTGCCGCCGAGAGCAATCTGCTCTTGGACGAGGAAACCTTTGAGGCGCGCATGGCAGATCAGAAAAAGCGCGCACGCGAGGCACGCGCCAATATCAGCGGCTGGAGCGAATCCTCCCGTACCCTGCTGGCAGACATGCCCAAAACCGAATTTGCGGGCTACACCGATTCGACCGTCGAGACCGAAATCGTCGCCATCCTTGCGGACGAAACGCCCGTGGAGACCGTGAGCGAGGGCGACTGCACGGTGATCCTGCGGAAAACGCCCTTCTACGGCGAGGGCGGCGGTCAGATCGGCGACACCGGCGTGATCCGTCACGGCGACGCTCTGCTCACCGTATATGATACCAAGAAAAACGACGGGGTGTACATTCACCTCTGCACCGTGACCAACGGCGCGTTCTCGGTCGGCGACCGTGTGGAGGCGAAGATCGACAACGAGCGCCGCGATGCCGTCCGCCGCAATCACTCTGCATGCCATCTGTTGCAGGCGGCGCTTCGGAAGGTGCTCGGCACGCATGTCGAGCAGGCAGGCTCTTATGTGAGCGACAATATCTGCCGCTTCGACTTTACGCACTTTGCTGCCCTGACCGCAGAGGAACTGCATCAGGTGGAGAAGCTGGTCAACGAATCCATTTTGCGCGACCTTGAGGTGGTCACCGTGGAGACCGACATCGACACGGCGCGCAAAAACGGCGCTATGGCACTTTTCGGCGAGAAATACGGAAAGATCGTGCGCATGGTGAAGATGGGCGACATTTCCACCGAGCTTTGCGGCGGTACGCACTGCGACCGCACCGGACGCATCGGCTTGTTCCGCATCGTTTCGGAAGTATCGATCGCCGCAGGTGTACGCCGCATCGAGGCGCAGACAGGCTACGGTGTGCTGGCACTTCTCGACGCGCGCGAGGCACTTCTGCACGACACAGCACGTGAGTTGAAAACGCCCAACGTACACGATCTTGCCAAGCGTGCCGCACAGCTCCAGTCCGAACTGCGCACGGTGCGTCACGAGCTGGAAACCGCACAGGCACAGCTTGCCTCGGCACAGGCAGGCGAGCTTCTGCGCGACGCACAGACCGTGGGTGCGGTTCGTCTTGTGACCCACCGCACGCAGAATGTTCCGATCTCCGCCGTGCGCACCATGTGCGACGATCTCAAGGCAAAATACGACGATCTTGTGGCGGTAATTTCCGTGGAATGCGACGGCAAGCTGAATTTTGTGGCTGCCTGCGGCAAGACCGCCGTGGCGCATGGCGCACATGCCGGCAACATTCTCCGTCAGATCAGTCCCATTGCGGGCGGTAACGGCGGCGGACGTCCCGACAGCGCGACCTCGGGCGCAAAGGATGCTTCCAAGCTCACCGATGCCCTCTCTGCGGTTTCCGATATCCTCGCTTCTCAGCTTTCCTAAGCGCAGGGACGGCATCGCGGACAGACAATCCGTCAATCATATAAAAACACAAACCCCGTATGCGTGGTTCGACGAAGAACCGTGCATACGGGGTTTTCGGTGCGGATGAACATTAGGCTCCCGACTTTTTCGGCAGGAGACAAAACACAAGCCCCGCGTCGAACACCGTCAGCCCTTGGCTGACGGTGCAGGGGGAAGCTCGTCGGCGTTTGGTACAAACCGACGGTCCTGCAAAATGACCGCCGCCGAGCTTCCGTCAGGCGCGGCAAGCCGCGCCTGTCCCGACGCGGGGCGCGAAGTCTGTGCAGATAACGGAGAAAAAGGTGCGACCGCTTATGCCCGACTCCGGCTCGAACGTCTTGCAAAATGGACGGTCAAGCCGATGATCAGACCGAGCGTGGCGGGCGCGATCCAGCCCAGACCGAGGGTCGAGAAGGGCAGGAAATCGCCGATAACATCCAGTATTCCGGTGAGGTGCAAAGTATTTTGCACGGTCTTGGGAAGGGCGGAGAGCAGATCGAAAAGTGCCGCAGGCAGGGTAAGCGCCGTAACGCTGACATAAACGGCACGGTCATGACCGAAGAGACCTCCGAACAGAGCAAGGAGCACAAGAGTAATCGCCAGAGGATAGAGGAACATGAGAACGGGCACCGAATATTCGATGATCGTGCTCAGTCCGAGGTTGGCGAACAGGAAGGAAACCACGCTGAAAATGACCGCCCAGACGCGATACGAGGGTCCCTTCGGGAAGATGGACTCAAAGGTCTCCGAACAACTTGTGATCAGACCGACTGCGGTTTTCAGGCACGCGAGGGTCACGATGATCGCCATGATCCACAGTCCCGCGCCGCCGAAGTAATGCTGTGCGATGAGGGAAAGCGCCTCGCCGCCGTTCTCGCAGGGCTGTGCAAGGAAGCCGCGGCTCTGCGTACCCACAATGGTGACGGCAAGATAAATAAGCGCCATGAGCAGGCAACTGAAGATACCCGAGCGCACGGTGTTGCCCGCCACCGCCTTGGAATCGCTGACGCCCAGACCGCGAATAACGCGCACCACCACAATGCCGAAGGCAAGGGCGGCAAGTGCGTCCATGGTGTTATAGCCCTCCAAAAAGCCGGTGAAAAACGCGGTCTTTGCATATTTTCCGACAGGTGCGACCTCAGAAATACCTGCCGCAGGGTGGGTCAGCGCGGTGATCACCAGCACGCCGAGGAACACAAGGAAGCAGGGGTTCAGGATCTTTCCGATCCAGGTCATGATCTTGCCGGGATACAGAGAAAACAGGAGCGCCGCAACAAAAAACACAAAGGTAAAGACAAACAGATACACCCACACATGGTCATTTTCCGGAAGCATCTGCTCCAGACCCACGGTAAAGGAGGTCGTGGCGCAGCGAGGGATGGCGAAGAACGGTCCGATGGTGAGGTACAGCAGACAGGTGAAAAACATGGCATAGGGACGGGAGACCTTACTGCTCAGGTCATACAGTCCCTCACTGCGGCTGATGCCCAGTGCGGCGACGCCGAGCAGAGGCAGTCCTACGCCCGTGATGAGAAATCCGACGGATGCCGTCCAGACATGGTTGCCCGCCATTTGTCCCATAAACACCGGGAAGATCAGGTTTCCGGCACCGAAAAACATGCCGAAGAGCATACTTGCGATGTAGACGTACTCGCGGCATGACAATTTCTTCTTCATATGTAATATCTCCCAAAAAAGTAATAACAAAAATATTATATCACGTTTTCGGATAAATTGCAATATAAAAATAACGTGATTATAAACAAAACTTGTCTTTCGGCAGAAAAATGCTTTCCTTGGTCTGTGCCGTCATGCTCTTTCGCGACGCCCGAGAGCATGCGCGGCACCGCCGCGCATAACGGGGTCGGCACCGATCCCGTTTCTGCGGCTTTTCGGAGAACATCGAAGGTGCCGATCCGTCCGTCAGCCGCATGGCTGACGGCTCTCGGGCGCCGCGAAAGGGCATACCCGATACAGTCAGACGAACGGCAAAAAAAAACGGGACTGCCGCACAGGCAGTCCCAAGACCCGAAATCGTTCGGATATTGCAAATATCAGAAGGAAATGCGAAAGCGGAAATCGATCTTCTTTTCGGTGAGGCGCTCCTTTTCGGGGGCAAGCCAGCCGCAGGAATTCGAGCCGATGCCCGACACTCGATAATCGACCCGCACATGCGTACCGTCCGAGGGGGACAGCTCATCGGTGTGCTGTGCCGCAGTCAATTGCGCAATACTGTGGTGCAGAACCGAGATTTCCATGGTATCCCGCGCCGTGAAGCGGAGGGAATCGAGAAGATGCAGTTCGCGGCAGGCAAAATGATTGCCGTGCTCCTGCGGACGGACATAGTTGACATACTCGGCATCCGCCGTGCTTTCGTGCCACCCCACAAAGCCGTGATGGCACATGTCGCAGTAGCTTTCCATGGGACCGTTGCCGAAGTAAGAGAAGTGATCCTTTCGGTACGGGAGCTTGAATTCAAAGCCGAGACGGGGAAGCCAAGCCGCACTTTCGCGGATATCGCCGCACAGGGTCACATCCACCGAGCCGTCCGCAAAGAAGTCGTAGGACAGGGTGTAGCGGAAGAAGGGCATGCGGGACACACCGGCGGCGGAGCAGGTCAAGACGGCGCGGTTTGCCGTCACATGCGCTTCGTAGACCTTGCCGAACACGCAGTCGTAGTTTTCGCCCTGCCAGATGGTGGATCTGTCCCACAGCGAGCTGACGTTCCGATCGTTGTCCGTGGGGGCGCGGAAATAGGAAAGCCGGACAGGCGCCGCGAGCTGTTCCTCCCCGTGCAACAAGATGCTCACAAAGGTTCCGGTCTGCTTGGAGAGAACGTAGCGGAAGGTGTCGCCTTGGGCTGTAATCTCATAGTCGTCCTCGGTCAGAGAGAGGGGAACGCCGTCGGTCATGGCTTGCACGGGAACGGGCAGGCGTTCATAGAGCAGACCCAGCTCGCGGTTCGCGCCGTCCGTCATGCAAACGGTGATATAGCATCCCAAGCGACAGCTCTGCGGCAGGGAAACCGACGGAACGATCCGAAATTCCTCGCCCACGGCAGCATCGGAGGTCACGGTGCGCTCCTCGGCGCATTCGCCGTCAAACGAGACCGTGTATCGGAAGGAACAGCCGGAAAAGGTCAAAAAGTCGAAGTGATTCCGCACATGCAGTGCGCCGTCCTCCCAGCGGATGCGGAAGGGCGCGTAGGCGTTTTTGATCTCATAGGTGCCGGGCTTTGCGGAACGGTCGGAAAAGACCATGCCGTCGCAGCAGAAATTCCCGTCGTGCGTCAGCTCGTTCGGAAAATCGCCGCCGTATTTCTGCGTGCCGTCCGACAGCACCGCATGATCCGCCCATTCCCAAATACAGCCGCCGATTAGCGTTTTGTGGGCATAGAAGGCGTTCACATAGTCCCACACCCCGCCGGGACCGTTCCCCATGGCGTGCGCGTATTCGCACAGAAAGACGGGCTTGCGGTATGCGGGATCGTCCGCCCACGACAGCAAGGTGTCGATGTCGGTGTACATCATGGAAAACACGTCGGCATGCGTCATATCACCCGCGCGGGACGCATCCTCGCAGTGCATGAGACGCATCGGATCTCGCTCCCGCACCCAGTCCATCATGGCGATCTGGTTTTTGCCGAAGCCGCTCTCGTTGCCCGTGGACCACATGATAACCGACACATGATTCCGATCCCGCATGTAGGCGCGTTCCATACGGGAGAGAAATTCCCGCCGCCACAACGGCTGATCGCACGGCCATTCCCCGCTGTCCACGTCGAAGCCGTAGGACACATTGGCATATCTGCGTGCAAAGCCGTGCGTCTCAATGTCGGTTTCCAGAATGACGTACAGTCCCAGCTCGTCGCAAAACTCCAAAAACTGCGGAATGGGCGGATAGTGCGAGGTGCGCACCGTGTTGATGTTGTATTGCTTCATGAGGGTCAGATCGCGGCGGATATCCTCCGCGCTGACTGTCCAGCCCGTTTCGGGATCGGTGTCGTGATGGTTGACGCCGCGCAGCTTCACGGGTCGCCCGTTGATGCACAGCTCTCCGTCCGCCGACACGGCAATGGTGCGCAGACCCACCCTCTGCACGATGACCTCGCCCGCGGCATAGAGCTTTAAGGTATACAGATAGGGCGTTTCTGCCGTCCAAAGACGCGGATCGGGCACTGTGAAGCGGAGGGAGCGCGCGGCGGAAATGCCGTCGGCTAACAGACGGTCGCCGTCGTACAGCTCGGCGCGGAAATCGGTGTCGCACGTGACCGACACGCTGTCGGCATCGGTCTTGATATCGATATCGGACAGATGTCCGTGCGGGCGCGACAGGACGTACACGCTTCGGAAAATGCCGTTGTAGCGGAACGCGTCCTGATCCTCAAGGTAGCTCCCGCAGCACCATTTGCGCACATAGACCCGCACCGTGTTTGTGCCCGAACGCACACAGCGGCTGATATCGAATTCGGACATTAAACGGCTTCCCTGGGTAAAGCCCACGTATGCGCCGTTTACGTACAGCTCCGCGTGGGACGAGACCCCCTCGAAAACAAGATAAGTGTCGCAGTCCGTGCGCTCCAGAGAAAAGGTTCGCTCGTAGATGCCCACGGGATCGATATCGGGCACATACGGCGGATCGCAGGGAAAGGGATAGTTGATGTTGGTATAGTTGGGATGCTCATAACCGCAGAGCTGCCAGCAGGACGGCACCGAAATGCTGTCCCATGCGTCCGGCTCGGGCGCGCGGTCGCCGTTTTTGTAAAAACGGAAGCGCCATGTGCCGTCAAGCGGCGTTTTGACACACCCATCGGCGGGAATGTACCAGCTCCTTGCGGGCATGCGGTTTTCGCTTGTGATCTGCGGGTTTTCGTATTTTCTCATTCGATACCTCGTAAAATGCCGTGCCACACGCCGTAAATGCATACGACCGTGGCACGGCATGTCTGAAATTCGGGAATATAAAACCGGGAATGTGCGTTCCGTGCTTACATGTCGGACTGCGCAAGCGCGCGGCAGACATCGCGGACGGCAGGATATACCGAACGGTAGACCTGATATGCGGCACGGTAAGCGGGGATATTGTCCGCATTCGGATTCTGGAGAGAACCGGAGCGGATGACGCGGCGGCAACCCTCCTCCACCGACGGATAGATGCCCGCGCCCACGCCCGCGAGGATGGCGACGCCCAGTGCGGGACCCTCCTTGGAGGCAACGGTCTGAATGGGGCACTCGAATACGTCGGCAAGCATCTGCCGCCAAAGGGGACTGGAGCCGCCACCGCCGCAGGCGGTCATATCGGACACCGATACGCCCATTTCGCGCAACACCTCAAGGCAGTCGCGCAGAGAATAGGTAACGCCCTCCATCACGGCGCGGAGCATGTCACGACGGGTGTGCACGGCGGACAAGCCGAAGAACATTCCGCGTGCGTTGGGATCGAGATGGGGCGTGCGCTCGCCCATCAGGTACGGCAGGAACAGGAGCTTCCGGCACCCCACGGGCACCTTTGCCGCCTCCTGATCCATGAGATAGTACGGATCGCAGTTCATCTGACGGGCAGTCTCGATCTCCGCACGGCAGAATTGATCGCGGAACCATTTGAGGGAAAGTCCCGCACCCTGCGTCACACCCATAACGTGCCACTTGCCGGGAACGGCACAGCAGAAGGTGTGCACCCGTCCGCCCATGTCGATCACCATGTGATCGATATGCGCAAAGACCACGCCGCTGGTGCCGATGGTGGTGAATGCCTTGCCCTCGCACACAACGCCCGTGCCCACGGCAGCCGCCGCATTGTCTCCGGCACCGCCCACCACGGGAATACCCGCGCGCAGACCGGTGAGGCGCGCCGCCTCCTCGGTAACGTAACCCGTGACCTCGGGGCTTTCATAGACCCGCGCCAAAAGTGCAGGGTCGATCTCCAGCTTTTCGAGCACCTCGGCGCTCCATTTGCGCTGTCCGATGTCCAGAAGCTGCATGCCGCTTGCGTCCGAGACCTCGGTGGCGTATTCGCCGGTCAGACAGAAGCGGATATAATCCTTGGGCAGCAGAATGCGGCGGCAACGCGCATAGTTTTCCGGCTCATGGTTGCGCACCCAAAGGATCTTGGATGCAGTGAAGCCCGTGAGGGCGGGATTTGCGGTGATCTCGATGAGGCGCTTTTCGCCCACGCGCGCCGTGATCTCCTCGCACTCCTTTGCGGTTCTGCCGTCGCACCAGATGATGGACGGGCGGATAACGTCGTTCTTCTCGTCGAGCATGACCAGACCGTGCATCTGTCCCGACAGTCCGATGCCGCACACGTCGGCAGGGTCGATGCCCTCGGTCACGGTGCGCAAAGTGCCGGCGGCGGCGTTCCACCAGTCGGCGGGATCCTGCTCTGCCCAGCCGTTTTGCGGCTGGGAGAGCGGATATTCTATGGTTGCGGAGGCAATGACGTTGCCCTCCGTGTCGAACAGAACGGTCTTGGTACCCGAGGTACCGATGTCAATTCCGATCAAATACTGCATGTCGGTTTCCTCCCGCTTCTATTTCGGCTCAGTTGCGGAACAGGATGGAGTTGACGATATTTTCCAAATATTCCTGTCTGCCGCTGTTGTGATCCTCCACGGTGTTCAGGGAAAGCGCATAGTCTGCCAGACTGTTCAGGTCGGCGCGGCCTGCCACCACGTCTGCACCGATGCCCGTGCGGAAGGAAGCGTATCTGTCGCTCACGAAACGGTCGATTCTGCCGTCGCGGATGATGGCATCTGCCTTGCGCAGACCCAGAGCAAAGGCATCCATGCCCGCAATGTAGGCATAGAACAGGTCGTCATGGTTCATGGACGCACGGCGCGTCTTGGCATCAAAATTCAGACCGCCGTTGGTAAAGCCGCCGGCGCGCAGAACCTCGAGCATGCACATGGTGCTGTCGTAGATGTTGGTGGGGAACTGGTCGGTGTCCCAGCCAAGCAACAGGTCGCCCTGGTTTGCGTCAATGGAGCCGAATGCGCCGTTGACACGGGCAACGCACAGCTCATGCTGGAAGGTGTGCATGGCGAGGGTCGCATGGTTGGCTTCAATGTTCATCTTGAAATCTTTATCCAAGCCGTATTTGCGCAGGAAGGCAAGCACGGTGGATACGTCGAAGTCGTACTGGTGCTTGGTCGGCTCTTTGGGCTTCGGCTCGATGTAGAAATCGCCGGTAAAGCCCTTGGCGCGTGCATAGTCCACAGCCATGTGCATCAGACGCGCCATGTTGTCCTGCTCCAGACCCATATCGGTGTTCAGGAGG
>ERZ825137.5698-NODE-5698-length-11354-cov-3.670856_pt1 | contig 11354 bp, 10 predicted proteins | sample MGYA00519873_ERZ825137 | MGnify/ENA primary metagenome ERZ825137 (study PRJEB31778, sample SAMEA3449190) | human gut metagenome | biome: human gut; feature: human-associated habitat; material: faeces | place: United Kingdom | collected 2010/2012 ... | reverse complement strand
ATGTAGGAATTTGGTTGATGCCCACGAGCAGGGGTAGAGGAGGGATTAACAGGGAGTAGGCTTTCCTCTGTGTGAGGGGAAGTTTGTTACAGATATGCCTGTGAGTACTGTAAACTCGTGTATAATTCCCTTATTTCCCCTTATTTTTCCAGATTCTTTTCAGATTCGGGGGATATTTTTGTCATGTAAATAATAAAATAGTAACCCATTAAAAATAGAAGAATATGAAAAAGATTGTTTTTTTACTCGTATGTTTATTCTCGATGACGATGGTAAAGGCTGATAATGACAAGCCGATTGAGATGAATCAGTTACCGGTGAAGGCGCAAACGTTTATTACGACTTATTTTAAAGATCAGAAAGTGGCATTGATAACACAGGAGACGGGCTTGTTTTACAAGAGTTATGATGTGGTGTTTGCAAGCGGGGAAAAGTTAGAATTCGATAAATCGGGAGATTGGACAGAGGTGAAATGCAAGACGGTTGAAGTTCCTGCTGCCATTATTCCGGAGGCAATACTTAAATATGTGAAGGCCAATTATCCGGAGGCAAAAATTTTAGAGATAGAGCATGATTCGGAAGGATATGAGATCAAATTGTCAAATCGCTTGGAGATTAAATTTAATAATAAGTTTCAGGTAGTGGATATTGATGATTAAAGATAAAGTGAAAGTGTGTTAGAGGGGCTGTTTGAGTGGCCCCTCTATGTTTATTATCCGATTCGGATCGGGATTATCGGTTGCTGGTTTACTTTGTCGAGAGGCTCTGTTTGATATTTTACCCGGGCAAAGTTGATCTTACGGAGATCGATACTACGGATGGCGCTATCGTACATGGTACGATAGTAAATAATGCGGTTCGTCATATCGGTTGCCGAGGTCCATTGCGTGGCACTTGGAATATCAACGGGAGTTTGATCGGGAGCGAACTCTATTCCGATGGGTATGTCAAAATTATTCAGTATTTGGAAACATTGGATAGCGGTTTGTTGTCCTGTTTCTTGCCGTGGTGCGGTCGCTTGATAGAAAGCGGCACGGATAAATCGGGAAGGAGGGGTGATGTCGCCTGGTATACCAAGAAAACCACTTCCGTTTCCGAAAGATGTAAGAGTCACTCCGTCCAGTTGTTGGGAGGGGGCCATACCGGGAATCAAATTGACATAGTTATTCAGGTTTGTCATCTGCCAGTCAAAACTTGGGGAGTTGGTCAGTACACCTAGTTTGTTTTCATAAAAGATCGGTTTTTCATTGATGATTTCGAGAACGATCTGGCGTCCGGTGGTGTCGGCAAAGCGCCAGTGGGCGGTAGATGCCCTCGGATCGATACCGATGACATGAACTTTTTTTGATGGATTCTTTTACTTCGTCTATTGTCCTACAACTGCCCAATATCCATGAAACGAGTTGTAGGTCGGCAATACTGGATGCTTTTTCTTTGGAATTATAAGTTTCATATTTTCCGTATTGTGGAAAATAAAATAATCCGGCGGAAAGTCCTGCCTCGTTTAATCCTTCTGCCACGAATTGTTCTTGCTCCACGGCTAGCCCGATATACCCGTAGCGAGCCGTGAAAATCATCCCTTCTGTTGTGCCGCCGGGAATGTAGGATTGTTGTTTATATCCTCTTGGTACGACAACATATTGGCTATTGAGATTGCTACCTCCCCATTCTATGGTACGGGCCACGATGCGGGAACCATCCTTGGCTCTCAACGTGATTCCAGTGCAGGCTTTGAGTTCTCTGGGGAAGAAGGTGATAAGGGTCAATACCACCCATAGGGTTATTGATAATTTCTGTTTCATAAGAGCATTGTTTTTATTTTAAGATAACGGGAAAAACGGCTTTTTGTTTCATTCTTCGGAAGTTTCATGAACTTGCTTGTTGTTTCTGAATTGTAGGGGAGTCATGCCCGTGTGTTTTTTGAAAAAGCGGGCGAAAAAGGAAGAGTTCGGGTAGTTAAGTTCCTCGGAAATTTGGATGATACTCATATCCGATGATCTCAATAATACTTTGGCTTCTTGCAGGCTGAAATTCGTTATCCACTGGTAGAGGGAGCAATCGGTGGTTTGTTTCAGTATGCTCGATAGGTATTTCGATGTCATGCAAAGTTTGTCGGCATAGAACGATGGGGAACGTTCTTGTTTGTGGTGCTGGTGTAATAGCCGGAAGAAATCGTCTACAATTTGCTTTTGGCGATTGGTTCCCACGAGTACGGCTTGGCGAGAGTAAATGAAACTGAGTTCTGCGATAAAGGAGAAAAGTAAGGCTTTGGTGATCTCTTCCCGGGAGGGATGATCGAGTCTGGCTGCCTGGTGGGAAATAAAAACGAAGAATTCGTCCAGGTGGTTGAATTCTGCGTTTGTTAAGGATAGGTAGGGTTTGTTACCTATTTTTTCTGAGGTCCCCGATTTGAGAACAAACGGGAAGTCAACCATGAAATCAAAGCTGTAAGACAGGTATTTACATGCGAAATTGTCTGACAGGTAATGATTCTCGATCAGGTGGAAAGGTAAAAGAGAGATTAACGTGCCGGGGTGAATGGGGTAGTCTTTATTATTGATTTTCAAATGACCTTCTCCGGCCGTAATCATGATGACGATCAGGCCGTTGATGTCGTTACGTTGTGGCTTGTGGAGAGGAAATAATTGGATGAAGGATTCTTTGCTTAACATGGAAATAAAGAAATTTCCAAGAGAGGGGATTGTCGTGCTGTTTGGTGTATCCTTTCCTTTTTGCATGTACTCTGGTTTCATGTTCCGGAAGCAAAGATAAGATATTTGTACAAAAAAGCATTATAGAGCAAATCTGTGGATGATTAGGACGAAAATGTTTATGGAATGTTGGGGATATTTGCGATGTAAAAATGATAAAAACTAGAGATTATGGAACAGAAAAATTCGAAAATTTACATACTTATTGTTGTCGGAATGGTTTCGGCCCTAGGACCCTTCGTGACGGACTTTTACTTGCCGGCATTTCCCAATTTGGTGACTTGTTTTGATACGACAGCCTCGCGGGTACAGTTAAGCTTGACGTTTAGCATGATCGGGTTGGCCGTGGGACAGATATTTTTGGGTCCGGTGAGTGATAAATTTGGAAGAAAGCGACCGTTAGTGATCTCGATGTTCTTTTTTGTTTTGTCATCGATTGGTTGTGTCTTTTCGCCTAGTGTAGAGATTTTTATTCTGGCTCGTTTTATCCAAGGATTTTCGGGTGCGGGGGGGGATCGTGATTTCCAAGTCGATAGCAACTGATTTGTACGGGGGAAAGGATTTGGCGAAATTCTTTTCCATGCTGGCTTGTGTGCAGGGATTAGCTCCGATTTGTGCGCCTGTGTTGGGAGGGCTGTTGTTATTGGTGACGGATTGGCGAGGAATATTCGGGGTACTGGTGTTAATCGGGATATTGTTGTTGCTGGTTTTGTTAAGGTTTCATGATTCTTTGTCTAAAGAGAACCGGTTACAAGGGGAGTTGAAGGAGCGTTTTGTTTATTATAAAGAGGTGTTGCAGCATCGGAAATTCATGTATTTCGTGTTGATTCAAGTCTTGGGAATGGGCGTGATGTTTTCATATATCGCATCTTCTCCGTTCGTTTTTCAGGAACATTACCATCTTTCTCCTGTTATGTATAGCGTTTGTTTTGCCTGCAATGCCGTGGCAATTATGCTGGGTAGTCTGAGTGTGGTTCGTTTCCGGTCGAATGAACATGCTTTGCGAGTGGGGGTATGGGGATTTATGTTTTTGTGCTGTTGCACCGGGGCGGCTCTCTGTATGGAATTGTCCGTTATCATTATTGAGATTGTCTTTTTCCTGTTTCTCTTTTTCTTGGGAATTATACTGCCGACTTCTACGACGCTGGCTTTGAATCTGGAAAGACGGAATTCGGGGACGGCCTCTGCAATACTCGGTTTTTTAACCTTCTTGGGAGGAGGGATTGTTTCTCCTTTAACGGGTATGGGAAATATTCTTTACTCGACGAGCGCTATTATGTTCGTGTGTTGCGTGTTGATTCTGTTTTGTACCTGGAAGGTGTTGAAAAAAATGGCAAAGAGGTAGATTTAAATAGATGAGATTCCGGGGAAAATGTGTAATATTGCGGGGAATGAAAATCTTGAACCGGCAATATGAGTTATGAGTAATATATTTGATATAGTGACCGTACGTGCAGATTATGAGCAGGGTGCAGTGGTGATTATTGATCAGACGCAACTTCCGGGACGGGAAGTTTATTTGGCGTTGAAAACTCCGGAGGAAATTTGGGAGGCTATTTATTTGTTAAAGGTAAGGGGTGCGCCTGCCATTGGGGTGGCTGCTGCTTACGGAATTTCCGTGTGTATGCAAAAGGTGGATGAGGTTGATGATTTCTACCGGGAGTTTGCAAGGTTGAAGAATTATCTGGCATCTTCCCGGCCTACGGCGGTAAATTTGTTTACGGCATTGGAGCGAATGGAAGTTGCGTTGTTGAAGTGTCAAGGTGCTGGGGTGGAAGTTTTGAAACGAGTCTTGCGGGAAGAGGCCGAGGCGATTCGGAGAGAAGATGCGGCGGCGTGCCGGAAAATTGGAGAATATGGATTGTCGCTGCTGAAACCGGGAATGGGCTTGCTCACGCATTGTAATGCGGGGCATCTGGCGGTTTCGGAGTACGGTACGGCTTTGGCTCCGATTTATTTGGGACAGGAACAAGGATTCGGTTTTTCGGTTTTTGCCGATGAAACCCGCCCGTTATTGCAAGGAGCGAGGTTGACGGCCTTCGAATTGCAAAAAGCAGGAGTGGATGTGACTTTGATATGTGATAATATGACCTCTTCGGTGATGAAACAGGGATGGGTACAGGCCGTGCTGGTTGGGTGTGACCGGGTGGCAGCCAATGGAGACACGGCAAATAAAATCGGTACTTCGGGGGTGGCCGTGTTGGCTAAATATTATGGAATTCCGTTTTACGTGTTGGGGCCGACGTCTACCATTGATATGGATTGTCCCACGGGCAAAGAGATTAAAATTGAGGAACGTGATCCAGCAGAGGTGACTGAGAAATGGTATACCCGAAGGATGGCTCCCGAGGGGATTCACGTGTATAATCCAGCCTTTGACGTGACTTCTGCCGAGTTAATCACGGCTATTATCACGGAGAAAGGGATCGCTTACCCCCCGTTTCGTGACAAATTCCGGGGATGGAAAGAATGTAAATGATTGAGTCATTTTGTCATGTAATTTATAAAACATAAAGACAAAATGACACACTTATAATATCTCTTGTTTTAGAAAACGAAAATCAATAGTTCGTTTTTTATTGATTGTTAATGTTATAGGTTGAAATGTTTTTTCATTCTGTCCAGATGAAACTTTTGGATAAGAGTTTCGGTATATACTTTGTGAAATTGAAGGCAGAAAGGAGAAAATGAGACTATGAACATGAACAATTATACAATTAAGTCGCAAGAGGCCGTGCAGGCAGCCGTGCAACTTGCGCAAGAAAAAGGTCAGCAAGCCATCGAAACAGGTCACCTGTTAAGAGGCGTGATCGAGAAAGGCGAAAACATCACGAACTTTATTTTTAACAAGTTGGGTGTAAATAGCCGGAATGTCTTAGCCGCTTTGGATCGAATCGTGGATGGATATCCGAAAGTGTCGGGAGGTTCTCCCTATTTGTCCGATGAGGCCAATAAGGTGTTGGAGAAAGCGACGAAGTTGGCGGGAGAGATGGGTGACCAGTATGTTTCTTTGGAACATATTATATTAGGGTTATTATCCGTGAAAGATCCGGTTTCCGGGATGTTGAAGGATGCGGGTATGACGGAAAAGGAAACCCGTGCGGCTATTGACGAGTTGCGGAAAGGATCGAAAGTGAATTCCCAGTCGGCAGAAGATAATTACGATGCTTTGGGAAGGTATGCGATCAATTTGAACGAAAGGGCCCGGAACGGTAAACTTGACCCCGTGATCGGGCGGGATGATGAAATTCGTCGGGTATTGCAGATATTATCCCGGAGAACAAAAAATAATCCGATCTTAATTGGTGAGCCGGGTGTTGGTAAAACGGCGATTGCCGAGGGATTGGCGCAACGTATCGTGAACGGGGATGTACCTTCAAATCTGGCATCCAAAAGTATTTACTCGCTGGATATGGGAGCATTGATCGCTGGGGCAAAATATAAAGGAGAGTTCGAGGAACGTCTGAAATCGGTTGTTAACGAGGTGTTAGCTTCAGAAGGTGAAATTATTCTGTTTATCGATGAGATTCACACGTTGGTGGGTGCCGGTAAATCGGATGGAGCTATGGATGCGGCGAATATTTTGAAGCCGGCTTTGGCTCGTGGAGACCTGAGGGCTATCGGTGCGACGACGTTGAATGAATACCAAAAGTATTTTGAACAGGATAAGGCTTTGGAACGTCGGTTCCAGAAAGTGATGATTGACGAACCGGACGTGATGAGTGCGATTAGTATTATGCGGGGATTGAAGGAGCGTTACGAGAATCACCATAAGGTACGTATTAAAGATGATGCGATTATAGCAGCGGTAGAGCTTTCTAATCGATATATTACCGACCGTTTTTTGCCGGATAAAGCCATCGACCTGATGGATGAGGCTGCTGCAAAGCTTCGTATGGAACGTGATTCTGTACCGGAAGAGTTGGATGAAATATCTCGTCACTTGAAACAATTGGAAATTGAGCGCGAAGCCATTAAGCGGGAAAAGGATGAAGTAAAACTAAAACAGTTGAATAAAGAGATTGCCGAGTTGAAAGAACAGGAGAACTCTTATAAGGCTAAATGGCAGAGTGAGAAAGCTTTGGTGAATAAGATTCAGCAAAATAAGCAAGAGATAGAGCAGTTGAAATTTGAAGCGGACAAAGCGGAACGGGAAGGTGATTATGGAAAAGTAGCCGAAATTCGTTACGGTAAATTGCAGGCGTTGAATGATGAAATTGCTCATATACAGACTGAACTGAAACACCAACAAGGTGATTCGGCTATGATTAAAGAAGAGGTGACGGCCGAAGATATTGCTGATGTGGTATCTCGTTGGACGGGTATTCCGGTTAGCAAGATGTTGCAAAGTGAGCGTGACAAACTGTTACACTTGGAAGAAGAACTTCATTTACGTGTGGTAGGACAAGATGAGGCGATTACCGCTGTGTCTGATGCAGTGCGCCGGAGCCGTGCCGGATTGCAAGATCCAAAACGCCCTATCGGTTCGTTTATCTTTTTAGGCACTACAGGTGTCGGTAAGACGGAATTGGCGAAAGCTTTGGCAGAGTATTTATTCGATGACGAATCGTTGATGACACGTATTGATATGAGTGAGTATCAGGAGAAACATTCTGTTTCACGTTTGATTGGAGCGCCTCCGGGATATATAGGATATGATGAGGGCGGACAATTGACTGAGGCAGTGCGGCGTAAACCTTATTCTGTTGTATTGTTTGATGAGATAGAGAAGGCGCATCCAGATGTATTTAATATCTTGCTACAAGTGCTTGATGATGGTCGGTTGACAGATAATAAAGGACGTACGGTGAATTTTAAGAATACCATTATTATCATGACTTCCAATTTGGGTAGCACTTATATTCAGAGCCAGTTTGAGAAGATCAATGACGAAAATCGGGAAGTGGTGATTGAAGAAACCAAGAAGGAGGTACTTTCCATGTTAAAGAAGACTATCCGTCCGGAATTTCTGAATCGTATAGATGAAACCATTATGTTCCTGCCGTTAAATAAAGAAGAAATTGAGCAGATTGTGATGTTACAGATCGATGGTATCAAAAATATGCTGGCAAATAATGGCGTAACTTTGGAAATGACCGACGAGGCAATTCGTTTTATTGCAAGTACGGGTTACGATCCTGAGTTCGGAGCTCGTCCGGTGAAACGTGCTATCCAACGTTATTTATTGAATGATTTGTCGAAAAAACTGTTATCGCAAGAAGTAGATCGGAGCAAGCCGATTATTGTGGAGACAGGAGGTGATGGGTTGATATTCAGAAATTAAAACGCAGATGAGTTTATAATTGCAGATTACACGGGATATACTAACAAGGTATGAGCCTGTGTAATCTGTTTTTTTATTTAATTCTAATCTGTATCGATCTGTTTCTGGAAGGCTTTATTGAATTCTTTTTTGGTGTATTTGGCTTTTACGGATAATGGTGATCTCTTACGAATAAACAGCTAAGAATGAGCCGAAAGAATGTTCAGAAGAAACCGAATGTAGTGAAGGGATTTGATTGGAAATTGGAATCCGGTTGTATGGTTCTGAATCAATAAAGGAAGTCCTGAAAAACGGAGTGTTTACACTTGTATCTACCGTTTTTCAGGACTTCAGGCTTGTAATTTAGATTTAAATCTTTTGTTTGTTACAATTTACGGGGTTAATTTGAGAGGAGAAACAGAAATTATTCAGTAACTTTAGTTTCTTCCTCAGCTACTTCTTCTGTTGTTTTCTCTTCAAATTCCGTAATACCGTTCTGAATTAGAATGTTGTACCATGAAAGCAACTTCTTGATATCATTATTGTAAACACGGTCACGATCGAAGTTAGGCAGTACTTCGGCAAAATAGCTTTGCAATTCTTGTGCAGAAGCTTTTTTGATATTAAGGGATACCGGAGCTCCGTTTTCTTTAGCTTTTACCGCTTCCAGCACTTTGCTCAATGGGATATCATCTTCGGTTGTATACATGGAAATGTCGCCTAATGAAGTCACTTTATCGTTACCGCGAGCCGGTAGACGTTTTTTTGTATCATCAAGTGTTTCCACTATCAGCATATTTCTTCCTTGGGAAATCAATTTAAACAATCCCGGTTTACCCGAGATAGACAAAATAGTTTTCAACATAGCTTTTCGTATTTATTGTTTTTACAATTCTTAATGCAAAAGTACTATTCATAGCGGATACTAACAAAGTAATAGCAACAAAAAAAGTTTTTATTAAACAAATATTAGGAAACGGAACTCTGCTTACTTGTAGATAATTTTGTCATTTTGAATGGTAAAGATTCGTTTTTGTTTGGCATTGGATAGATTATGCAATCAGTAAGTGAGTGTGTTTGTGAGATATGAATAGCAAGGATTGGATTTTACTTTCATTTTGTAACTAGTATAAAGTGTTGGTTGGTATATCTTTTGAATATTAATAGTTTATTCTTAGGTTATCTGATAATCTAATGGTTGCTATTCGTTTTTTAGAATAAAATAGTCCGTATTCATAAATATCATTTCTTTATTTGATATAAAAAAACTGAGAATCCAGCCTCTTAAACTTGATATTAAAGATAAATTATAGGAGGATTGTCTAAAAAGTCTGAAAGTTTAAAGTAAATCTTTCAATTTAGAATTGATAGTACCCAAGTATAGAAGAAAGCGCCACTTCATATCTAATTCTTATAGGTTAAAGTGGCACTTTTATTTATTCAGTTACAATTTATTACTTTAGCTAATTCAATTTTTATTTTTTGGATAGCCCCATCTTTGCTCCGTTTGTTTGTACGGGAAGAAAATCACTTTAGTAACTTTAGCACTTGTGGTAGGAGAGGGGTCTTTTCGTCATTGGTAATCACGATATCTGCCATATGGCATTTTTCTTCATCACTCATCTGACGGAGTATGCGGTTGCGAATTTGTTCTTCTGAAGCCTTATCCCGTAGCATGGCGCGTTGCAAGCGTAGTTCCAACGGAGCGTACACCATAACGATTCGGTCGACTGTTTCGGCAAAGCCGGCTTCTATCAGAATAGCTGATTCTACGGCTATTATCGGATAATCAGCATGTTTTTTACACCATTGTATGAAATCTTCCTTTACACGTGGATGGATAATGGCATTAATTTGGTTGGCGTGTTCCTCTTTGGCAAACAAGTAAGCGGCAAGATAAGGACGGTTTAGTGAACCATCGGGTAAATATACTTCTGTTCCCAGTAAAGTGATGAGTTGCCGGCGGATTTCGGAGTCTTCGTTTGTTAAGCGCTTAGCTTCGTTATCCGTCAGATAAACCGGAATTCCCATTATGCCAAGTAAGTGGGACACAACCGATTTTCCACTACCGATACCTCCGGTAATACCTAGTTTAATTGTCATTCGATGTGTTCTGTTCTATTAAGAAGTCTATTTCACTAGGAGAGATTCGTATATGACCGACATCTTTCGGCATATTCTTTAATTTTACCGTATACTTATCGTTTTTGCATTTCAGAAGTTCTTTATATGGAATTTCAATACTGAAATAGTCGGCCGTTATATCTTTAAAACGGCTTAACCCCACTTGGAAAGTAACCTTAACCTTCGAGGGAAAGGTTTTTAATGATTTGTTAATGGGGAAACCGGTTCCTTTGATGGGGACTTCTACTGTTTTTTCCGTATAAATATCTACTAAAAAGCGTATGTCAATAAAGTTTGGTACAAATTTGGCTCCTTTTATTCTTTTCAACACCGTACGTGTTACGGTAGTATCCGTCATATTTTTCAGTTCTATCGGTTCTGTGTAAGCATAACGGATTGTATCCAATATCTTTTCGGGAGCAAAAACTGTCACCGAGTCCGGACGGTATTGTACTTTCGAAATGTAATACTGTTGCCCGGCTGTGTAATGTCCAACCAATTGCACAGGCACTTTTTTTGCTTTTTCCCTTGTATAGATAATATCCAATGTATCTGGTTTCATAGAGGTTATCCTTGAAGAGATGAGCAATTGTGAAGCGATGAACTTCTGTAAGTTGCTGGAAAGAAGCCTTATCTGATTTCCCGATTTGGAATAATCTTTGAAATCTAAGGTTATAGGATAAAAGCTCTGGCCAAATAAATAATTCATTAATACAGTGCCCTTATCTTTTACTGTGACGCGTACTTCTTGCGGCGGCGGTAAAGTGAGCACCACATCATCAGGTACATTTTTTAATCGTAGAGGAATGGCAAATTCCGCTTCGTAGTCATAGTTTAAGGTTTGGATGAGCCAGAAAAAAGAAGCTACAAAAAAGAAAAATAAAAAAATCAGAAACTCCCTGTTCTTTCTACTGAGCAGGAAGTCCCTGATTTGTTTGGTAATTTTGGAAATATTTGTTCGTATGTTCTTTTTGTCGGGCATCTTAAACTCCCTTATTTTGCAGCGTTTTGCTGTTGTGTAGTAGGAGCGTCTGCGAAAATTGAATTACGGTCGATTCTAATCTTTACATTCGCTGCGATTTCTAAAACGACAACGTTATCTTCGAGTTCTTTAATTTTTCCGTAGATTCCTCCGGCTGTAACAACCGACTGTCCGATTTCCAAATTCTTACGGAAATTCATAATTTGTTTTTGCTTCTTGTTCTGAGGACGAATCATGAAGAAGTACATAATAGCGAAAATGGCTACCATCATAA